>Ga0265295_1008848_pt1 | contig 11034 bp, 8 predicted proteins | sample Munlansysbiofilm_FD_192503 | JGI IMG/M metagenome (GOLD analysis project Ga0265295, IMG submission 192503) | Leachate microbial communities from a municipal landfill in Southern Ontario, Canada - Methane capture system biofilm | ecosystem: Engineered > Solid waste > Landfill > Unclassified ... | reverse complement strand
GTATTTACAGATAATAACGGTTATCTTATGTTGCCCCTTTGTTCAGAATACACAAAGAGCGAAACTGGTGCAGCAGGGGCTCCTACTGGTGGTATGGGCTCGATCTGTCCTGTACCACTTCCGAAGAATTTGCAACAAAAAATTATTGATCTTATTATTGAGCCAACACTGTACGGTATGCAGGTTGAACAATTTGCATACAAAGGTGTCCTCACCTTTAGTATAATCATATATAACGATAGTCCAGTCTTAGTTGATTACCACGTAAGATTTAATGACCCAGCAACACAAGCAATTGTCCCTTTAATAAAATCAGATATTGTCGAAATTTTACACGCCATGAAACATGATACAGTCAAAGATTTTTCACTCAAAGTTTCCAATAAATCCGCTGTAGCTGTAGTGGTTGCTAGTCAAGGCTACCCAGATAAACCATTGATAGGGCAAGTAGTTGAACCAATTCCTACTATTATACGGAACAACATTTTTTCAACCAAGCCTATGGTGTTCTATGGGGCAGTCATGGAAAAAGAGGGCCAAGCAGTAACAACGGGTGGAAGAAATGTAACTATTGTGGGTACTGGAAATAATATTATTCAAGCCAACAAACAAGTTTACCAATATATTGACACCGTTAAATTCAATGGCGCTTGGTATCGCCATGATATTGGCAACAAATTCTTTGAAGACTAAAGCTTAACAAAATACTCCTATCATAGATGATGCCTTGGAATTCCAAGGCATCATGTAATAAAAGTTAAATATCCATTGGCATAATCTCATCGGTAATAATCGGCTCGTCATCAACCGGCATTGTCAGCAGGACCGGAATCTCATACGGTTGGAGCCATACAGACTCTTCAGCTCCTCCTACTAAAGCAGGCAAACTAATGAGTACCATTTCTTGGCTTAATGGAACTTTAAATTTCACTACTACCTCATGTTCCTCAAAAGAACGATCGGTGTAGCGAACAGTTATCTTATGCTTTTGACCTCTTACATCAGCTCTATCACGATCACGAGGGCCAAGTTCCAGACTCTCAATTCGGTTTACTTGCACCTCGACAATTGAAAAAGCTGGGTAGGTTTTCCCATTACTCTCAAGAGTTTTATTATCTAAGAGGAATATATGCTGTTTCCCAATTACGAACATAATCACCCCAATTAAGAGCACTACCACGACAGCAATGAGTTGATAGAGGTGCCTACGCGAGAGATGAACTTTTTTCATACGTCCACCTCCTTCATATCGGCTTGGTCTTGAGCTAACAGACGTCCTGTTTTGTAACGAGCTCTTCGCTTACGAATCTCATAAAGAACTAAGGCTAAGGTAATTACACCGTAGGAAACAAAGACTCGGAAGAATTCTCCTAACTGAGCCTGTCCAATCAAGTTCTTGCCTGCCATTGGCGAGACGATAAACATAACGTGGAACAAAGTAACTCCTAAGAAGACGTTTCCTATGCTCGCTTTATTAACTGTTGCTCCACCTACTAGCAAGGCTGCAATCGAGAACATGCCAATTTGCATATGAGAATTATAGGTATTTAGCGTACCCATATTTTGTAGATAAATAATCATCCCATAACCTGCTAGGATTGTTGAAATCACAATGGATACAATCCGAGTATGTTCAACTTTAATTCCTGCTGCCCTAGCAACTTCCATATCTTGCCCAACAGCGCGCATATCCTGGCCTAATTTAGTTTTCTTAAACCAAATAATAAAGAAACAAAGCATTGCTATCACAACAAGGGTCAACACCGGGATGCTTAACCCAAAAATCCTTATAGCAAGAACATTGTCCATCGAACGTCTGATCCCAATTAAATTGACCGTATTACGAATACCATATCCTCGTGGCAACACTAAGGCTGGATCTTTGATTGGAATTACCGGCCCCATCCCATATAACACAATCAACTGATACACACCATTGATGAAAAAGCCAATGATGTAGGATGTGACCATTTCACGCCCCTTGGCCATATTAAGAATTTTCCCGCACATCCATCCCAAGATAGCTGAAATAGGGGTAGAGATAATCATGGCTAAAATCATGCCGGGAATCCCGCCAATCTTCCAGTCTGTAATGAAAATAAGACCAATCTGACCAGCCATGGCCCCAAGTGTCATACCAAAATTGAGTCCCATACCGGCCATAATGGGAATGAGCAACGCGATGATTAAAAAACTATTTCGCCCAATTCTCGTAATTATTTCTTGACCTAGGTAATTTAAAGAGTAACCAGAAAAAGGGATCCCAATTGCACAGATTATTATAAAGAGGATGGGGACAGCATTCTTTTCAATAACATTAAAAAGCTTCTGCCCTTTAGTCTCACGTAGTTTACTCATCGGCTTACCTCCGCTTTCCTCGTCAATGCATACAAGATCATGCCGTTAGAAACAACAATACGAATAACCTCGGACATGTCGGTATGGATGATCGAATTCATTACCGAAGGGGTCATAGTGAGGATCCCTTGAAATAGGAACGTCCCAATAACAACATTCGCAATCGAAGCTTTATTGACGGAGGCCCCACCAATTAATATGGCTGAAACCGCCGGTAAAGCCATATAAAAAGGACCCATATAGAGCTGAATAAAACCAAAACTCTGCTGATAAACTAAAATACCAATTGCTCCCAACCAAGTCGACATTATAACAGACATGGTTCTAGTCCGGTCAATATTAATACCAGAGGCTCGTGCAAACACAGGGTTAGATCCCACGGCAGTCATAGCGGTACCAGTTTTGGTGTGCAAAAAAGCCCACACTAAAAATGCCATGAGGGCAAAGAAAAGAATCATCCCTGTCGGAAAAAGAAATTTTTCTCCTATCCTAAATTGTAAAAAATTATTTAAGGCATGCAAGTAAAACCCTTCAGTCGAAATTGTTGTTCTCAAACCGCTACCAGTATAGCCCCAAACCATTGTGGGGTGATTATACGGAAGAAGGAGCCACATCATACACATAAAGGCTACTGAAGAAAAACCCACATAGGTGGCAATCATCATCTCCCCACCTTTAACTCGGTTAAGTAGCTTTCCATAGCCCCACCCAAATAAAATACCAAAGGGAGTGGCTAAAATTATCGCCATTAAAAATGACGTTCCACCCGTAAAGCCAAATTGAATTGAGAGTGTTCCTCCCAATAACCCAGCAATAATACCAAGGGGTAAACCAAAATTCAGCCCGCACCCAGAATGAATCATGGGCACCATGGCTAAAACCATAACACCATTCATTCCAAAGCGGATTAATGTATCACTTAGTGAGGTACTTATCTTTACCCCAACAAATGGTGCAATGATAAATAACGATAAAAGAAATAGGCCGATGATGATCCGCGGCCAGCCGAATGAATGAATGAATTGACGGATCTTAATCATTGAGACCTCCCGCTTTATGTTCTTCTGGATTTTTCCCTACCATCAATAGTCCAAAGTCGGCCGATTCTGCAGTAGAGGGGAGAATACCAGCAATCCTTCCATCCGTAACTATCGCTATTCGATCACAAATCGACCGCAATTCCTCTAATTCAGAGGAGATCATTACAATAGTTACTCCCATGCGCTCATTATAATCGCGTAGAACTTGGAGGACCAATGACTTAGCGCCAATATCTATACCACGAGTGGGCTCTGAAACGAATAATAATTTCGGTTCAACCGCAAACGCCTTCGCCAGGCAGACCTTTTGTTGATTACCGCCGGAGAGTTCCTTGGCGAGTTGACGGTAACTCGTACATTTAATCTCTAAGGATTTAATATATTTCTTGGCGACTTCTTCAATCTCTTTTTCGTCACGCCAATTAATCAATCCACCTAATAATTTCTTCAAGTATTTATCCTGCACTTGCATCGCAGTAAAAGAGATATTCCAATCCAAAGGTTCATCAAGTAACAATCCCACCCCGCGGCGGTCTTCTGAAACAAAAGCCATACCTGCATCTAAAAATTTTCGGGGTTGATTCAGTTCAATTGGAACTCCTTCAAACGTGATACTCCCACCTGCGGGAAATAGCCCCATGGCACCATTTGGAACGCCCAATTTTCCTTGTCCGGCTAAACCACCAAACCCTAAAATTTCTCCTTTATGGATATCAATTGAAACATCTTTAACTGTTTCCCCGGGCATATCTACCCAGAGGTTCTCAATTGAAAGGATTACCGGTTGAGCAGTAAAATCAAAATCTCTGTGAGCAACTTTTGTCCCCACATCACGCCCGACCATCCATTTGGCTATCTCAGGTATTGTTAGGCCTTGGGATGGGGCATTCTTTATGATCATACCATCTCGCATAACCATGACCGTATCACAGACATCAATAATTTCTTGCAACCTATGCGAAATAAAAATAATAGCAATCCCTTCTTTGGCAAGGTTTCTCATAGCTGAGAGGAGAATATCGGCTTCTCTTTCAGTGAGAACTGCCGTTGGTTCATCTAACACTAATAATTTTATTTCGGCTTTACTTAATTCACGGGCAATTTCAGTAAATTGTTTATATCCCACAGGCATTTCTGAGACCAGCATTTCAGGATCAAGATCCACGCCTAACTTGGCAATTGCTGAGGCTGATTTCGTATGCATCGTCTTGCGGTCAATGGTATCTAGGCGATCACCAAAAACTTCAGACACCAAAGTGGCTGTTTTGGGTTCACGATTAAGCAAGATATTTTCTGAGGCGGAAAAGTCGGGTAAGAGTGAAAATTCTTGGTGCACCATGCCAATTCCATCGGCTAAGGCATCAAATGGTGTCTGATAATGGACCATGTTACCACCTAACACAACATCTCCACCATATCCACCAGTTTCATGGATTTCTTCCATGCCAAAGAGAATTTTCATTAAAGTGGTCTTACCTGCTCCGTTTTCGCCTACTAACCCTAAAATTTCTCCTGGCTGTAAACTAAAGTTAACATCAGTCAAAACTTTATTGCCAAAGAAATCTTTACTAATATTGCGCATTTCCAATAACGGAGCGCTGTTAGCTTTCATACAGTTTCCTTCATCTGTCAAAAAGGGCGTCTCCTCTCCTGCTACCAATGCCAGTCGGACTACACCCTCTTTGTTTTTACAATTTGTAGCCAATCTTGGAAGGAGGCTCTCCTCCTTCCAATTATAGTCAAATCTTATTTAACTAGGAAGTACTTTTCAGGAACAACAACTTCTGGAGTTCCCATAAAGCCCTTACCCATCATGTAGGTATCCTGATAAATCAAGATATGATTTTTGGCGCGTACACCAGTTGTAACATCAGTGTAAGCACTTCCATTCCATTTTGCTCCAGGGGTGAATTCACCAAAAGCTCTCATAATATCACTAAGCTTCAATAATTCAGACTTGCCTTCCACAACGTTTATTGCATGTTGAGTTAAAGCTGCTGTTGCAGTATAGCCATATGAGAATGCCCAAGTTCCGAAACGACCTGCACCACCCTTGGCTACGATTGCAGATTCAACTTTCTTTACGATTGCTGAAAAATCACCAGCTTCAGCTGAGAGGTCAAGTCCCAATGCACCAGGATATCCCATCAATGGGGAAGGTAAGTCTGCTTCAATGAAGTATCCACCATAAGCGAGTAATTGCTTAAGCAATGGCTCGGTATGGGCATCATTAGTACAGAAATAAGCTGTGTTTTGACCGTATTTGTCAACCCAAGCAGGAACCTTCTCAAGGATATATTGCTGTGCACCAGCTACACCAACATCACTGGTTGGATCGGGAGCAGTTTCTAATACAAACTTGATTCCAAACTCTTTACAAGTTTCACGCATAATCGCTGCACGGCGACTGAGAGTTTCATAACTCATGTGTCTTGGGAAAGAGATATGGACGAAAGTTTCGAGTCCAAGATCATGGGCAGTCTTAATAATTAAATACCCTCTTGCTACGAAGTCATTGTTTACTGCCAAATCAGCAGCGCTCTGAATTACAGAGGGATCTTCATGAGCTTCACCAGCAAGCAAAAGAATGTCGGGCCTTCTCTCTTTAATACGGCGGAAAGCTTCTGTTGTACCAGGAATTGCCTGGTTCACAATAACAGCTCTCATGAGTGGATCATCAGCAAGCCCACTGATAACAGATATAGTGGTCTCAGCTTCATCCATGAAGTTATCAGGATAGGTTACATGTTGGATCTTTCCACCAGTACTAACCGAACCATACTTCTCAATCATTCTCTCAGCGCCCCGAAGGTCATCTTCAGACTGAGACACTGTTCCGGTAACAATTCCGATATGATAATCGTCTTTTGCCACCTCCATACCGCCTTGAGCAAACAAAGCACCGCTCAATACGGCCAAAACAAGTAGAATAGATAAAATTTTCTTCATACTGTTTTTCTCCTTTAATATGATATAGTGAGTTTAACTGGCCCACAGTGTACCACAAAGTTATTAAAAGATGAAAACAAAATACACTATATTCGATAAATATGTAATATTTTTACAGCATTTTGACAAGAGCATGAAAAAAGACCGTTAATTATGACATTAACGTGATTGATGTAAGAATAATAAAAAGAATTTTTTTGTAGTAATTTAACCTTGTTGTCGACGGAATTCATACAACAAGATACCGGTAGCCACACTGACATTTAAGGAATCAATGTGTCCAGTTGTGGGAATAGAAATAATATGATCGCATTTTTTAGTCGTTAGTTGGCTCATACCATTCTCTTCAGATCCCAAAACTAAGGCTGTTCGGCGTGGAAACTTTACTGTAGTAATTGAAGTTCCCCCCATATCTGCTCCGTACACCCAAAATCCATTTTTTTGCAAAAGCTCAATCTCTCGCGCGAGGTTTACCACTGTTACGGTTGGCACATACTGGGCAGCTCCACTCGATATTCTCAAAACTGTCTGATTAGCTTGCGCACTTCTACGCTCAGGGATGATTACCAAATCAACCGAGAACTGATCAGCACTTCGCAGAATTGCCCCAAGATTTTGGACATCAGTTATCCCATCAAGTATTAACACTAGACTGAGATCATCTTCAGGTAATTGGGTAAGGAAATCTTTAACAGTAGTGCTTTTTCGATCAGGACGGCGTCCTAAGTCCAATACTGCTCCGCGGTGAGCTACTCCAGGGACCATGCGGTCCATCTCAATCTTAGCAATCTTACGGATTGCTACTGATGTATTGGCCCGTGCAAGTGACTCCAATTGATCGTTTTTTCGCTCTATATTCCTACAAATATAGAGGATACTACCAGAAGGAGCCTCTTTTAGAGCCTCTGTAATGGCATGGAATCCAATAACCTTTTCTCCCATATAACTCCCTAATCGTTAAACGGTAGTGGTTCGGGGCTCTTATTTTCACCCAAAACTGTAGCGAGTTGTCCCATCAATTTTTTTGCTTCACGATTTAATTTACGGGGAGTTTCTACCACTATCTTAATATATTGATCACCCCGTTGATCAGCAGAACCGCGCAATTTGGGAACGCCGCGATTGCGTAAGCGTAATACTTTTCCATTTTGAGTGCCAGCGGGAATGGCTACTTTGACTCGGACATCATCAATAGTCATCACTTCAATGTCACCACCTAAAGCCGCTTGGGTCATTGAAATGGGGATCTGGCAATACAAATCGTTACCAGAGCGCTCGAAGTAAGCGTGTGGTCGAACGTTCACATACACAAAAAGATCTCCCGACGGTCCGCCGTTTGGACCAGCATCTCCCATTCCCGATATAGATACCCGGTTTCCAGTATCAACACCAGCAGGAATAGTGACCTTTAATTTCTGTTTCTTGCGCATAAGTCCAGTTCCATGACACTCTGTGCAGGGGTTTTCAACGACATGCCCCTCTCCGCCACAGGTTGGGCAGGTTGAAGCAATCGAGAAAAATCCGGAGTTCCGACGAACTTGGCCTACCCCATTACAAGTAGGACAGACCTTTTTCCCAGAACCACTTTTCACCCCAGATCCTTTACAGGTGGAACAATGAATTTGGTGGGTATAGGAAATTTCAACTTTAGTTCCAAAAACAGCTTCTTTGAAATCTATTTCAACATCGTAGCGAAGACTAGCACCAACGGCAGGCCCCCGCGATCTTTGTGAGGTGCGCCCCCCACCGCCACCGCCGAAAAATGAGCCAAAGATATCACCAAAACCGCCTCCAAATAAGTCACTAAAATCGCGATATACATTAGTAAAATCTTGGGCACCACCGGCATCGACTCCAGCAAATCCATACTGGTCATATGCCTGCCGCTTTTGGTCGTTACTCAATATTTCATAGGCTTCGCTGGCTTCCTTAAAGCGCTCTTCAGCAGCTTTATCACCCGGGTTTTTGTCCGGATGATTTGCAATAGCCAGCTTACGATAAGCTTTTTTAATTTCATCTTGGGTAGCTCCTTTTTGAACTCCCAAGACTTCGTAATAATCCCGTTTTGCCACGGTGTCACACTTCCTTCAGTTGGATTCGATTAATCAACGACCTCGTAGTCGGCATCCTCAATACCATCATCTTCATCTGACTTCGTTGAAGATGAAGCTTGGGGATCAGAATCTTCGCCAGGCTCACCTTGTTGGGCAGCCGTGGCTTTATACATCTCTTCAGCAAGCTTATAAGCAGCCTGTTGCAGAGCTTCAGTTTTAGCCTTAATATCTTCAACAGAATCAGAACCCATTGCCGACTTTAAGTCAGCCATAGCTTGTTCAATATTGGCTTTTTCACTGTCAGATATTTTGTCCCCATACTCCTTCAGTGATTTTTCAGTTGAATAATAGAGGTTATCGGCTTCATTTTTAACTTCGATCTTCTCACGCTCTTTCTTGTCCTCTTCGGCGTGGAGTTCGGCGTCCTTAACCATTTTCTCAATATCTTTTTCAGAAAGACCTGAAGAAGATTCAATTCTAATTTTTTGCTCTTTTCCGGTTCCAAGATCCTTAGCACTGACATGGACTATCCCGTTAGCATCAATATCAAAAGTGACTTCAATCTGAGGAACACCGCGCGGAGCTGAAGGAATACCAATCAAATCAAAATTTCCGAGGGTTCGGTTCTGACTCGCCATCTCGCGCTCTCCCTGCAGAACATGAATCGAAACCGCTGTTTGTCCATCAGCTGCAGTTGAGAATATCTGACTCTTGCGAGTCGGAATTGTAGTATTTCGTTCAATCAACTTCGTGGCGATACCACCCAGTGTCTCAATACCGAGAGAGAGTGGAGTAACATCCAACAAAAGTACGTCTTTAACGTCACCACCCAGAATTCCACCCTGAATAGCAGCACCCATGGCTACAACTTCATCGGGGTTAACCCCTTTGTGAGGTTCCTTCTGAAAAATTTCTTTCACTAAAGCTTGCACAGCGGGCATGCGTGTTGATCCACCAACTAAGATAACTTCATCAATATCTTTAGGTGATAACCCGGCATCTTTTAGCGCATTCAGACAGGGTTTACGACTTCTTTCGACTAAGTCAGAAACCATCTGCTCAAAACGAGCCCGTGAAAGGTTCATCTGTAAATGCTTAGGACCTGAGGCATCAGCCGTAATATAGGGTAGGTTAATAGAAGTGTCTTTCGTACTAGAAAGTTCAACCTTGGCCTTCTCAGCCGCCTCACGCAGGCGCTGGACAGCCATTTTATCTTTCGATAAATCGATCCCAGTCTCTTTCTTGAAAGTATCAACCATCCAATCGATTATCTTTTGGTCAAAATCATCACCACCAAGATGAGTATCTCCATTGGTCGACTTTACCTCAAATACACCATCACCTAACTCGAGGATCGAGATATCAAACGTACCGCCCCCGAGGTCATAGACCGCAATTTTCTCTTCTTTATTAGCATCCTTACCTAATCCATAAGCCAAGGCAGCTGCGGTGGGCTCGTTCACAATCCGCTTTACATCTAGACCAGCAATCTTCCCGGCATCTTTTGTTGCTTGCCGTTGGGAGTCATTAAAATAAGCTGGTACCGTAATAACGGCTTCTGTTATAGTCTCACCAAGGTAATCCTCAGCTGTTTTTTTCATTTTCTGTAAGATAGCTGCAGAAATTTCCTGCGGAGAGTAATCCTCGCCCCGAATGGACAATCGAATTTCATCCGACGGTCCTGCCGTTACCTTATAAGGGACTTTTGAAATTTCTGATGGTATCTCCCCAAATCTTCGTCCCATAAATCTTTTAATGGACGATACAGTATTTTCTGCATTAGTTACAATTTGGTTTTTTGCAGGCTGCCCGACTAAACGTTCGCCTTTAGCAGTAAACCCTACAATTGACGGCGTGGTTCTTTGCCCTTCTAAATTTTGAATTACAACAGCATCGCCGTTTTCCATGACCGACACACATGAATTGGTCGTTCCTAAGTCAATTCCTATTATTCTACCCATGGTTTTCTCCTTGAAATTCACCATCAACATTATTACATAGCGGGAACAGAAAATGTTCCCTACAATAAAAACATATCTTATACATCATTAAGGTTTCCCAACCTTCACCTTTGCAGTTCTAAGAACTCTATCATGAAGATAATAACCCTTTTGTAATTCGGCAAGAACTGTCTCTGTTTCAAACTGTTCTCCCTGTTCCATCATCATCGCCTCATGCTCATGGGGCGAAAATTCTTGTCCAACAATTCCATCCATCCGCTTCAGCCCCCAATTACGATCTAAAAGGTCAAGCAACTGCTTTTGAATTAACTCGACACCTTCGGCATATGATTGGAGGTCAGAACTTTGATCTCTAGCTCCAATCGCCCGATCAAAATCGTCAAGAATTGGAATAAGATCATTAAGTAAGCGTTCATTAGCGTATTGGACAGCATTTTCTTTATCTCGTACTAAACGTTTACGATAATTGTCCATATCGGCAACTTTACGGATAAACGCCTCTTTTTCTTCTAACAATTCATTGGAAAGGCGTTCTACTTCTGCTTCCAATTCCATAATCCGCACCTCTTGAGGAGAAAGCTCAGTTGCCGACGACGTAGCTGTTTCTGTATCCAACGCTACCCCTCCATCTTGCAAACCTGAAGTCTTTTTCTTTTCGGTTTCATTTTTTTC
>Ga0265295_1008847_pt1 | contig 11034 bp, 7 predicted proteins | sample Munlansysbiofilm_FD_192503 | JGI IMG/M metagenome (GOLD analysis project Ga0265295, IMG submission 192503) | Leachate microbial communities from a municipal landfill in Southern Ontario, Canada - Methane capture system biofilm | ecosystem: Engineered > Solid waste > Landfill > Unclassified ... | reverse complement strand
TAGTTTTTCTTGAGGATCTTTGCCTCGTTGATGGCCTTGGTGGACCAGGTACCGGTGTTGACAAAGTCGGCGGACCTGTCTTCGGTCAAGAAGTTCATGGGGGCCATGGCAAACTGGAGGCTGGCCCCACCCTGGACAAACAGCACGTGGAATCGATCGTTAAGCCCGAGGAGTCTCTTGGTCCTCTCCACTGCATCGTTGATAACAGAATCAAACAGGGGGGATCGATGGCTTATTTCAACAATGGACATCCCCGAGCCTTTGAAGTTGAGGAATGAGGATTGGATTTCCTGAAGAACTGGAAGGGGTAGGGCTGCTGGTCCTGCATTGAAATTGAAGATTCGTTTGTCGGTCATGGTGGTCTCCTTTTGTATGCTCACTTTATCTGATTGTTGATTTTTTTATTAAGCTCGAACCGAAAGCTGTTAGCTTTTAGCCAATTGGTAAGAGCTAAAAGCTAAAATTGTGTCCGCCAGGACATCTGGGTGCTATACTCTAATTGTACTCTCGGGTCTTGTGAAATTCAATATCCGGCCACGCTTCAACGGCAAATCCAAGCTGATACTCGCTTGTGGTTAGAAAGGTGGTCCACCCTTCGGAGTCTGTTGCTATGGTTGACTGGTTTTCCTTTATAAATCTTTTGAGGGTTTCTTTGTCTTTGCAGGTGACCCATCTAGCCACACTTAGATCTACGGGTTCGTATCCGGCAGAGACGCTGTATTCGGCCTTGAGCCTTGCCATGGTCACATCAAACTGGAGGGAACCTACTGCACCAAGAATGTAGTCGTTGCCGATCTGGGGCCGGAATACCTGAATAGTTCCCTCTTCTGCAAGCTGGAGCAGACCCTTTTGGAGGGACTTAGTCTTGAGAGGGTCTTTGAGGATAACCCTTCTAAAGTGTTCAGGGGCAAAGCTTGGGATGCCCAGGAATTTTAAAGGTTCCTTGTCTGTGAAAGTATCTCCGATCTTGATGGTTCCGTGGTTGTGGATGCCTATGATATCGCCGGGGAATGCCTCGTCAACGTTGCTTCGTTCCTGGGCCATGAATATGGTGGCGTTGGACAGGATGATATCCTTGCCGATCCTGTGGTGGCGAACCCGCATGCCCCTGGTAAATTTGCCCGAACAGATTCTGAAAAATGCGATTCTATCCCGATGGGCTGGATCCATGTTGGCCTGGATTTTAAAGGTGAAACCTGAAAACGCAGTTTCTTCAGGCGAAACAATTCGGGTTGCTGTAGCTCTTTTACCCGGAGCAGGAGCAATTTCAACAAAGGCATCGAGCATTTCTCTTACGCCAAAATTGTTGATGGCAGACCCGAAAAAAACTGGGGTCTGGCTTCCCTTGAGATAATAATTCTTATCAAAGGGATCGGCCGCTCCCTTGATAAGTTCTATATCGTCCCTTAGTTCATTGGCCTGGGAGCCAAGCTGGCGGTCAAGTTCCGGGTCGCCAAGGTCTTTGATCACAATCCCCCTATTGTCCGTGGGTACGTATCCGGGTGAAAAGAGCTTGAGTTCGTTTTGTTCAAGGTTATAAACTCCCTTGAACCGTTTACCCATGCCAATTGGCCAGGTCATGGGTGTACATTCTATCTGAAGTTTGTTTTCGATGTCGTCAAATATATCCAGGGGCTCCATCCCCTCCCGGTCAAGTTTATTGATGAAGGTGATGATGGGGGTGTTGCGCATGCGACACACCTCCATGAGTTTTTTTGTCTGGGGTTCGACACCCCTTCCCGAATCTATGATCATTATGGCGCAGTCAACGGCCGTCAGTACCCGGTAGGTGTCTTCGGAAAAATCCTTATGCCCGGGTGTGTCAAGGAGGTTGATTTCATATCCCCGGTATTCGAACTTCATCACCGACGAGGAGACAGAGATGCCCCTCTCCTGCTCGATTGAGAGAAAATCGCTGGTGGCGGCCCTGGCCGTTTTCCTTGATTTTACGGCACCTGCCTGCTTGATCGCCCCCCCAAAAAGAAGAAGCTTTTCCGTAAGGGTTGTCTTGCCCGCATCCGGGTGACTTATGATCGCAAAGGTGCGGCGTTTTGCAATCTCTTTTGCCGTTCGTCTGTCCGTGGTATTTGTCATCTAAGCTGCTGTTTTCCTCATATTTTCCCTGGATAATGTCAGTGAAACCTGTATATATAAATCAGATAACCCTATTAATCAAGAATTATTAATTAATGACAGCAGTTCTAATTTTGACTTCCTTATTAGAATTGCTGAATTAATGACCTTTGCTAAGGGATGCAAGGAGGGTGGCTGAGAGGATTATGATCCCGCCCACAACCATGTCTAGGTTCGGTATTTCTCCCAGAAGTATGACGGCAAGGGAGTCCATTCTCCCGGTGGTTGATTTTCGACCCTTTGGTTTTGAATGTTCCGGGCAGGAGAACCAAAGAGGGCTCTAAAGTCGAGACTCCCACTAGGATGTTTCGGTGGGAGTTTCTTATAAAAAATCGAAACGGCCGGGGCCAGAGAGACATCCGGCCGCAGGAATGTTGAAATTAACGTGTCAGCTGACGGTATTTAAAGGTCTCAGACTGATCATCCTTGATGCCGAGGCGTTTTTTTCTGTCTGTCTCGTAATCTGAGTAGGACCCTTCAAAGAAGAGGACCTCTCCCTTGCCCTCAAAGGCCAGGATATGGGTTGCGATTCTGTCCAGGAACCACCGGTCATGGCTGATTACAATTGCGCAACCTGCAAAGTTTTCCAAGGCCTCCTCAAGGGCCCGCATGGTGTTGACGTCAAGGTCGTTGGTCGGTTCGTCCAGAAGTATGAGGTTGGCCTCCTCCTTGAGGATTCGGGCAAGGTGAACCCGGTTGCGCTCGCCGCCGGACAGCATCCCGACTTTCTTCTGCTGATCAGACCCGGAGAAGTTGAACTTTGAGACATAGGCCCGGGAGTTGATCTCCCGGCCTCCCAGGAGAATGTTGTCGCTGCCGCCGCCGATGGTCTCCCAGATGGTTTTTTCCGGATCAAGAACGTCCCTGTCCTGGTCCACATGGGCGATCTTTACCGTGTCCCCGATCTCAAGGACGCCTGAATCGGGAGTCTCCTTTCCGGTGATCATCTTGAACAGGGTTGATTTCCCCGCCCCGTTGGGACCCACCACGCCGACGATGCCCCCCGGTGGAATGATGAAGCTCATGTTTTCTACTAAAACCCTTGAGTCAAAGGATTTTTTGATATCCTTTGCCACAACCACCTTGTCGCCAAGCCTTGGTCCCGGGGGAATAAAAATCTCAAGATCCTTGTCCCTCGTTCCTGAATCCTGGTTTAACAGATTGTCGTAGGCGCTGATTCTTGCCTTGGATTTGCTCCTTCTTCCCTTGGGCGACATCCTGATCCATTCAAGTTCTCTCTCCAGAGTCTTCTGGCGTTTGCTCTCCTGTTTGTCCTGGTTTTTCAGGCGGTTCTGCTTCTGCTCGAGCCAGGAAGAGTAGTTACCCTTCCAGGGGATTCCTTCCCCCCGGTCGAGCTCTAATATCCAGCCTGCCACGTTATCAAGGAAATAACGGTCATGGGTGACTGCGATTACCGTTCCCGGATACCTGCTCAAGTGCTGTTCAAGCCAGGAGACCGAAGCCGCATCCAGGTGGTTGGTCGGTTCGTCAAGAAGCAGGATGTCCGGCTGCTTCAGGAGGAGCCTGCAAAGGGCAACCCGCCGTTTCTCACCCCCCGAGATTACTGCAACTTTTGTATCTCCGTCAGGACACCCCAGGGCGTCCATGGCCATCTTGAGTCTTGAGTCAAGGTCCCAGGCCTCTAGATGGTCGAGCTTTTCCTGGAGATCTCCCTGGCGCTGGATAAGCTTGTCCATCTCTTCGTCGGACATGGGCTCGGCAAATTTTTCATTGACAGCCTCGTATTCGTTAACAAGATCCACCGTCTCCTGGACTCCCTCTTCCACAACCTCGCGCACGGTTTTATCCGAGTCCACAAGGGGTTCTTGTTCGAGATAGCCTACGGTAAATCCCTTGGACAGGATGGTTTCCCCGTTAAAATCTCGATCAATGCCTGCAAGGATCTTGAGGAGCGAGCTCTTGCCCGATCCGTTAAGGCCGAGCACTCCGATCTTTGCTCCGTAAAAATATGAAAGGGAAATATCCTTGAGCACAGGTTTCTTATCGTAGAACTTGCTTACCCGGATCATGGAATAGATCACTTTTTTGGTATCTTCTGACATCTTATTTTTGCTCCTGATAGGTTTTATCTTTTCATTGTTCGTTTCTGTCTGGTTTGGATATGGCCTTATAACCGTGTTTTTTTGCATGGGCAGGGAAAATTTCAATGGCGTCGTTCAGGGGTATGAATCCTGAAAAAGCCCTGATTTTCATCATCCGGTAATTCTTCAGGGTATGGGTAATGCCCAGGGGATTTCCAAATATTGATGGATGATTTGACCATCCATGATTGTTCACCCCGAACCGTCTGGTTTTAAATAGAAGGTGGACGATCATCTTCCAGTTCCCAAGGATGTAGTTAATTTTTTTGATTTTCAGTCTGATCTTCAACCTCGTCTTCATAGGTTTCCGTACCGTCCACAACTGGCTCTCGTCGAATCAGTTCTATCGCCTCAATGGCCGTTGCCGCAATAATGGGGAAGGTGTGTCTGACGCCGGCAAGCTGGCGCAGATTTTCGGCGGTTCTCAGGATCAGCCTGGCAAGATCCCCTTCGGCAAACGAGGTTCGTTTTACTGTGGCCTCCCAGGGCTCGCCGCCTGCCCAGGCAAGCATGACCGAGGCAGGTTGAAGATAGAGGAAGGGCGCATCAAAACCCTGATCCATAAGACTTGCGGCAAAGGGCTTTAATCCTTTTCTCAGGGTGAGAAATTGTCGTATCACCCGCTTGGGCAGCATTCTTCTTTCCAGGCTCTCATCTTCAAATTCTTTTTCGCTGACAAACGATGCCATGACAGCCGCCAGCATCACAGGATCCCTTTCCGGAAGAAGGCCGAGCCTCAGGGTCTGGGCAACCAGCAGGGGGGCGTCCATTCTGAGCTGGGCAGCCCATTCTCCATCGGGTGTGAGGGTGTCGTCTTCAGACACAAAATTTTCCTGCTTCAGAAAATCAAGGTGGGCCATGAAATGATCCCAGAGATGTTCAAGGTCCGCCCCAAAGGCTCGTCTTGCGTAATTGCCTCGTTTGCCCTTGGTGATCATGTGGGAGGCAAAGGAATTATCCAGCAGCAGCCGTATCTTTTCGGGGGTGTGGGATAAAAGCAGGTTCAGGGTCATGGAGAAGTTGATCTTGATCTGGCTCTTTACGTCAAGGGGAGGGGCTGTGAGCATTCGTGCCGAATGGTTGAGATCCATGAAGCGGCCGGGAATTACAACGGCAAATCCGATTTTATCCATGCCCCTGCGACCGGCTCTCCCCGTCATCTGCTGGAATTCGCTGGCGGTCAGGGGGAGGAATTCGGTGCCGTTGAACCGGTCAGAGTTGAGAATCACCACACTCCTTGCAGGAAAATTTACCCCTGCAGCCACGGTTGATGTGGCAAACATGGCAGAGAGAAGTCCCTCGGCCATGAGGGTTTCGACAACCACTTTCCAGCCCGGGAGCTGGCCTGAATGGTGGGAGCCCGCTGCCGTATGTTCCAGGATCTGGCGCTGGCTGTGACGGGCAAGATGTTTGTTCGACCTTGTAAGTTCGTCTATGCGCAGGGCAAGGCGCTTTTTTGTTTGGGGATCCTTTGCCAGGATCTCGCCGGTGCAGCTCTTTATGGCATGGTCACAGTCGGCCCTTGATTTTAAGAAAAAGATGGCCGGAAGCAGGTTAAATTGGTTCAGAACCTTGAGGATCTGGGAAAAATCCGGCAGGCGGCCTGGCTGGCTGATCTGGGGTCTTGGTTTTGCCTTTAGATATTCTGCAACACCCCTGTGGAGGGTGATCTTTTTTTTGCCGCTGGACTTTCCCAGGAGGGGGGAGAGCTGACCCGTGGGGTTCAGGAAAAGGGGAAACAGGGGCACCGGGCGCTCTTCAGCCTGGACTACGCGGCACTCTTTGCCCCGGATGGCCGTGAGCCATTCGGCAATGAGTCCAGTATTTCCGATGGTGGCAGAGAGCATTAAAAGTGGGATCCTCACCGGAAGATAGATGATGATTTCCTCCCATACAACGCCCCGTTCCTCGTCTCCAAGAAAGTGAGCCTCGTCAAGGATGATAAAATCGGCCCCAAGGTCTTTGCCGGTATGCATGGCGTCGTAGAGCTGGTTTCGGAGTATCTCAGTGGTCCCGATGATCATGGGAGCGTTGGGGTTCTCCTTTATATCACCGGTTAAAATGCCCACCTTGTCCGGGCCGAAGAGCTTTGTGAACTGTGCATGAATGGAGTTGGTCAAGGCCTTTAGCGGGGTTGCATACCAGATTTTTAAACCCCTTTCAAGGAACTGTCTGGCCGTTGTTTCCGCAATCCAGGTTTTGCCGGCCCCAGTGGGGGCGGTGACAAGGCAGTCTGTAGTCTGGATAGCCTCCACGGCCTCGACCTGGAATGGATCAGGGACAAAGGGGGATGGCGCAGGTGAGCCTATCTGTTTGAAAATATCTGCAAGGTCCTTGTCTGCACCAGGTGTCATGTTCATGCTCTCTTGTTTGGCGGAAACTTTTCGTACGTTTTTCCGGCCTGAATTTTTTTTTGTTTGTTGACTGGTTCTTTGACCAGGTCCTTTGTTCAATCGTTTTGTCATAGACCATGATAAACCATAAAAAAGGGAATATTACAAGGACTTGCAAAAAAGAAACCAATGGTGTATGTTTCTTAGATGTAAAAATCATAAACTTTCGGCCAATTCCATTGGCCATTTCTTTTTGAGGTAATTAAAAAACTATGTCGTCAGACACTTCTTCCGACCCCGATAAAGGCGAGTCCGGTTTATCCCAGGCTGGTTTCAACGAACTGGGGCTGATCAAGCCCGTACTAAAAGCATTGAACGACCTGGGGTATGAAACCCCGACCACCATCCAGGCCGAAACCATTCCCCATATAATGGCAGGTCGCGATCTTCTGGGCCAGGCCCAGACAGGAACGGGTAAAACCGCCGCATTTGCCCTGCCGCTTCTCTCCCGCATCAATGTTAAACTGAAAAAACCCCAGGTGCTGGTGCTCGCACCCACAAGGGAACTTGCCATCCAGGTGGCGGAATCCTTTAAGAGTTATGGTGCCCGCATCAAGGGGTTTAATGTCCTGCCCGTTTACGGGGGACAGGCATATGCAGGTCAGCTCAACCAGCTGAAACGGGGGGTGCATGTGATCGTGGGGACCCCCGGCCGTCTCATGGATCTGATGAAGCGGGGCGTGCTTGATTTTGCCTCCCTCATGACCCTTGTGATTGACGAGGCCGATGAAATGCTGAGGATGGGATTTATCGATGACGTGGAGTGGATACTCGAACAGACCCCGCAAGGTCGCCAGATTGCCCTTTTTTCGGCGACCATGCCAGCCCCTATCAAGAAGATAGCCGTAAAGTATCTCACCGACCCTAAAGATGTATCCATACGACTGCGTACGGCAACTGCGGCAACCATTCGTCAGCGCTTCTGGATGGTGAAGGGAACCCACAAGCTCGATGCTCTGACCAGAATTCTTGAGGCTGAGACCTTTGATGCGATCATCGTTTTTGTCCGCACAAAAACGGCGACCCTGGAACTTGCGGAAAAGCTTGAGGCAAGGGGGTATGCTGCGGTTGCCCTTAATGGAGACATTGCCCAGAATGCAAGGGAAAGGACCATTGACCGGTTTAAAAAAGGAAAGATAGACATTCTTGTTGCCACCGATGTGGCGGCCCGGGGGCTTGATGTGGAGAGGGTCAGCCACGTTATCAACTTCGATATACCCAACGGTGCCGAGTCCTATGTCCATAGAATAGGCAGAACCGGCAGGGCAGGGCGGGAAGGAGATGCCATCCTCTTTGTTTCCCCAAGGGAAAGATGGATGCTCAGGGTGATAGAAAAGACCACCCGCCAGAAGATCGAGATGATGAACCTGCCTTCAACCGAGGCGATAAATGACAAGCGCATTGCAGATTTTAACCAGAGCATAACAGACACCCTCGCCTCAAAAGAGCTGGGGCTCTACCTTAACCTCATGGATCAGTACCGCCAGGAGCACGATGTGCCGGCTTTGGATATCGCTGCCGCCCTTGCCTTCATGCTCCAGGGAGATAAACCGCTGCTTATCTCAGCGGATAAAAAAACGACACCTGTTCCTGAAGGCTCCCTGCCCGGGGTTGAAAAACCCAAGGGGAAATCTTCCCGGTCGCCAGTCAAACCCCCACTTGACCCTTCCCGGAACAAGGTTAAACCAACGGACAGACCAACGGCTATATTCGCGGATAAACCTTCCCATATCGAGGATGCGGTCAAGGATGAGACTACCCGTAAAAAACCGACATCCAGAAGAAAGACAGCCCTTCTGCCGCCCGGAAAGGGAATGGAGCGCTTTCGTATAGAGGTCGGTGAGGTCCACGGGGCCAAACCAAAGGATATTGTCGGTGCCATAGCCAATGAGGCCGACCTTGACGGAAAGTTTATCGGAGCCATCACCATTGAACAGGACCATTCGTTTGTGGATCTACCCATTGGTATGCCGGTGACGATTTTTGAGTTTTTAAAAAAAGTGAGGGTGGCGGGTCAACCGCTTAAGATCTCCAGGTGCAGCAACTATAAATCATGACTATTGAACGACCAATCATACTTGCGCCTGCAGGGGATGTTGACTCATTTCTTGCAGCCGTTGCCGCAGGAGCCGATGCCGTGTACTGCGGGCTTAAAATCTTTTCGGCCCGCATGGAGGCGGCAAACTTCGGCATTGAGGAACTCGCACGCCTTACAACCCTTGCCCGATCCAAGGGGGTAGCGGTTCATGTGGCCATCAACTCGCTGATCAAGCCCAATGAACTCGAAAAGGTTGAGAACATCATGGCCAAGCTTGTGGCCTATGTTCGTCCCCATGCCCTGATCGTCCAGGACCTAGCCGTGGTGAACATTGCACGGGCCTCGGGTTTCGAGGGCGAAATCCATCTCTCCACCCTTGGCAACGCCTCCTCACCAGCCAGCCTTGAAACGGTCAAAAAAACCGGGTTCGACAGGGTGGTGCTGCCCAGGGAATTGAGCGTGGACGAGATCAAGATCATTGCCGAAAATACCCCTCCGGGCATTGATCTTGAGGTGTTTATCCATGGTGCCCTTTGCTACGCTGTTTCGGGTCGGTGTTATTGGAGCAGCTGGTTCGGGGGAAAGAGCGGCACAAGGGGGCGCTGCGTTCAGCCCTGCCGCCGGGTGTACACCCAAAAGGGTCAACGCCAGAGGTTTTTTTCCTGTGTGGACTTTTCCGCAGACGTGCTTGTTAAAATTTTCAGTAAAATTCCCCAGGTGACAACCTGGAAGATCGAGGGCAGGAAAAAGAGTCCACACTATGTATTCTATACTGTAAAGGCTTACAAGCTGTTGCGGGATCACGGGTCAGACCCGGGTGAAAAAAGAAGAGCTCTTTCGTTTCTTGACTATGCCATGGGAAGACCCATCACCCACTACAACCTTTTAGATCAGCGCCCCCAGAACCCCTTAAAGGCGGATGTCGAGACAGGGTCAGGGTTGTTTGCCGGAAGGGTAAACAATGAACGAACTCCCTTCTTTATTACAAGGGAGGCCCTTCTGAGAGGGGACCTTTTGAGGATCGGGTATGAGGATGGCAGGGGCCATGCAATTCAGAGGATTACCCGCCCGGTTCCGAAACGTGCGAGGGTTTCCCTCAAATCCCGCCCGGGAACGAGGCTTCAGAAGGGGGATCCGGTCTTTATCGTGGACCGCAGGGAACCCGGAGTCATGGAGTTGATCCAGGCCCTAAAGCTTGAACTTGAAGGTTTAGAGTCGCCAACGGTAAGGCCGCCTGCAAGAACAAAGACCAGGGCATCGGCAACCTTGCCGCCAAGGGGAAGAGCAAGAAGGGTTAAGCCAATTCATATAACCCTTACCCGGAATCAGGTCCGGTCAAACAGGCATGGGAATAAGGCAGGCGGGGAAAATGCCCTGTGGCTGTCTGAAGGCTCGATTGCCAAGCTTCCCAACCGGGTGGTGGGCGCTACCTGGTGGTGGTTGTCTCCGGTGATTTGGCCAAAGGATGAGGCCGGTCATATGGACCTTGTTAAGGAGGCCCTGGCAAAGGGAGCAAAACGGTTTGTTCTCAATGGTGTGTGGCAGCTTGGTCTCTTTGCCGACACCGCCGGTCTAGAGCTCTGGGCCGGTCCATTTTGCAATATTGCCAATGCCTCGGCCATTGAAATGCTTCGAATCCAGGGTTTTTCAGGTGTCTTTGCAAGTCCTGAGCTTGGCATGGAGGGATTTATGGCCCTTGGTGACGACTCTTCCCTACCTCTTGGGGCGGTTGTTTCAGCAAACTGGCCCCTTGCCATATCAAGGATTGTCGCAGATGAGGTTCTCCTTGATACACCCTTTGCAAGTCCCATGAACGAACAGGCGTGGGTGTCACGAAGGGACGGCAATTTCTGGGTCTTTCCAGGCTGGAGGCTTGATCTTACGGCAAAAATAAATGATCTTGCCCGGGCAGGTTTTGTACAGTTTGTGACCATGGACGAGCCTGTTCCCAGGCAGATGGCCATGAAGAAACGGCCGGGTCTGTGGAACTGGGACCACGATCTTTTATAACCCACACGTCCTGGCGAATACTATTGTTGATACTGCAGGGGCAATTCATTAATTGCCCCTGGGTGAATTACTGGACCTCGTCCGTTAAAATGGGGCCGTCATATGGTGTCATTTTATATTCCTCCCCCCCTAACTTGTATCCCGAAAAAATTGCTTAAATAAGAGTTGACCTTTTACAAAATCTTTATTAAATCATATAACTGTTTTCCCAGGTTACGGTCCTGACGTCCTTATGGGCAGCAGTTTAACGTTTTTTAAGTGTGAGGTTCTGGTCGTGAAAGTACAAAAACGCAAGTCGTCATTTTTCATTGGTTTTTTTATACTTTTCCTGTTCTGGTTGGTTTTTTCCGGTAAGTTT
>Ga0265295_1008846_pt1 | contig 11035 bp, 8 predicted proteins | sample Munlansysbiofilm_FD_192503 | JGI IMG/M metagenome (GOLD analysis project Ga0265295, IMG submission 192503) | Leachate microbial communities from a municipal landfill in Southern Ontario, Canada - Methane capture system biofilm | ecosystem: Engineered > Solid waste > Landfill > Unclassified ... | reverse complement strand
CGCATTGAAGTTGAGGAAGTCCGATTCGAATCGGGTCCGGAACGGCGAGTTACTGATATCATGAATAGACCGATGGAAGCGCCCGTCAGCCCAGAGTGCCATACCGCCACGTAGCGTGCCGAGATGGGAGTGGTAGTCCGTTCCGTAAAACAGATCGGACGCGCAGTTCTCTTTTGAAACAACACCGAAAAAGCCGCCCATACCCTAAAATCTCCAAAATTTGTTGATTAAAAATATAGTTTATCAAAAAACAGCGCTTGAGGGAATACTGAATTTTATGTTGCGTTTCTTTGCTTATTTACTTGTCTCAAGCCTGTTCAAATGGTAAGATTTCACCCGCATAAGTTCGACTGTCATCGTCGAGCATGACGATACGTAATTTATAGGGACTACTATGGACGAGCACTTTTACTCGGATCTTAACTTATTCCGGCCGGACGAACAGTTGATCACGCAATATGCGGGGATGGTCAGTAAGTCGACGACGATTGATCCCGAGCTTTATACCAGGTATAATGTGAAGCGTGGTTTGCGCAATGCGGATGGTACGGGTGTGCTCGTAGGCCTGACGACCGTCGCTGATGTGATCGGATATGCGAAGGTTGGCGATGAGATTCAGCCGATTCCCGGCGTGTTGCGATATCGCGGGATCGATACACAGGATATCATTACAGGGTTTCAGGCGGATAAGCGTTTCGGTTTTGAAGAGACGGCTTTTTTGCTCCTTTTCGGGAAGTTGCCCACGCGTGAGGAGCATGATGCGTTTGCCGCAGTGCTTGATGCGTTAAGACCTCTGCCGAAGGGGTTTAAGGAGGAGGCTATTATTCATATGCCGAGTCCGGATGTGATGAATAAGTTGGCCCGCTGTGTGTTGGCTTCCTATGCATTTGATCCGGATCCTGATGACATTTCTATTGAGAATGTTGTGCGGCAGAGTCTGAGTTTGATTGCGCAGTTACCGACCTATGCTGTTTATGGCTACCAGGCTAAACTGCACTATTTTAAGGGACAGAGCCTCCATATGCGCGTGCCGGCGCCGGGCTTGAGTACTGCGGAGCATATTCTCGGATTGTTGCGTCCGTACAGCGCATATACGCGGTTGGAAGCGGAGATTCTCGATCTCTGTCTTGTGCTGCATGCTGATCATGGCGGCGGTAACAACTCCACCTTCACCACGCACGTTGTGTCTTCTACGTTTACGGATACATACTCTGCGATTGCCGCAGCCATTCTTTCGTTAAAAGGGCCGCGTCATGGCGGTGCGAGCTTGCAGGTAGCCCGGATGATGGAGGATATTAAAGAGCATGTGAAGGATTGGAGCAATCGGGGAGAAGTCACCGATTACTTGGTGAAGATTCTCGACAAAGAAGCCTTCGACCGTAGCGGCTTGATTTATGGTCTTGGACATGCCGTTTATAAAGTCACGGATCCGCGGGCTGAAATTTTGAAGGAGAAAGCAACACAGCTTGTTGCTGAACAGAAAGGCTTTGAGGCAGAATTCGATTTTTACCGACTTGTGGCCAGCCTTGCCGTGGAGCTCTTAAAAGAACGCTTCCAAGGTAAAGCGAGCATCTGCGTGAACGTCGATTTTTATTCGGGTCTCGTTTACCGGATGCTCGGCATCCCATCGGATCTTTATACGCCACTGTTTGCTATTGGCCGCGTACCAGGTTGGTCTGCACATCGGCTTGAGGAGTTGAATACGAAGAGCCGTGTCATACGTCCAGCTTACAAGTGTATTGAACCGGAACGTGCGTATGTGACGATGGACACGCGCGATTGATCGGTGGAGTGCGTACGGAATATAAGTATGAAGCGCGCTCTGCTTTATCTAGCACCGCTGGCAGGCGTCAGTGATGCGCCCATGCGAGTGATGTCGGCGCGATTCGGCGCGGATGTTTGTGTGACGGAGATGGTCAGCGCGGAGGGCCTTGTTCGTGGCTCGATTCGTACGCAACAGTTGCTGATGCGCCATCCTGAGGAGGGGCCGCTTGTTGTGCAGCTTTACGGCGGTACGGTTGATACGATGGCCGAGGCGGCGGAAATCGTGACGGCGCACGGTGGGTTTTGCGGAATTGATGTGAACGCTGGATGTCCCGTGCCCAAGGTACTAAAATGTGGAGCCGGGTCGGCATTGATGCGCAATCCTGTTCTGATCGGACGGATCGTTGCGGGGATGGCAGCACGCACGCATCTGCCGATTACGGTTAAGACACGGATTGGATTGCACCCCGGGGCGGCGACTGTGCTCGCCGTGATCAAGGCGGTTGAAGATGCAGGTGGAGCTGGATTAACGGTACACGGGCGGTATGCCTCGGCGGGCCATGGTGGCCCTGTGGATGCGGATCAATTGGCGATGGCCGTTGCAGCAACACGATTGCCCATTGTGGTTAATGGTGGGGTTAATACGGCTGCGGATGCTCTTTCACTGCTTCGTGCGACAGGCGCTGCGGGTATCATGATTGGACGCGGAGCGATCGGTAACCCGTGGCTGTTTGCAGAAACAGCCTCTGCTTCTGCGTCGGGATTAGCGCCTGGTTCTGCTCAGCGAACGCTTAACGAGGGGGTCGTTGCGTTGAAAACGCATTTGGCATTGGCAGTGGATTTTCATACGAAAATTCGCCAAGCCTTTCCTGAGAAAACATGGCCTTCACAGTCGCCTGAAGCATTGGCGGCATGTAGTTTTCGGCTTTACCTTTTTAATTATTTCAAAGGCCTTCCCGGCGCATCCGCGTTGCGCCGGGAAATGGCGCGGTGCCAGTCGTTGGAAGCGATTGAGCGTGTGGTTGAAACGTGTTTGGATGCGGTGGAGTAGCTCAAGCTTCCAGCTTGTTCGATGTTACGAACCCAATTTGACATCGTATGCCGGTTCAAAATTAAGCTGTGCGATATTGTTTGAGTTCTGCGTTTCGACTTTACGAAAGTTTCTGAAGCGACTTGTACCAAACGTTCATGCTTTCGATTTGCCCCGAAATGTGTGTGTTATTTTTTAGCCTGCCGCCGAACGTGTAGCCGGCCCGGCCAAACGTGATGTTCGCGCCGTGCGAAGCGGCTCGCGCGATAGTGTAAGCTGTTTTGATGTCTTTGGCTTTCATTTCCTGCTCCATCCGCGCCAGTAAATGCCGTGCGAAGCGATTGCCGAGCCAATCGGGGAGCGTGGCGAAATCGGTCATCTCAACATTTCCTGCAGAGCGGTCCGTTTCGGCGGAGGCGAGTGCAATAAGTTTTCCGTCGGCTTCAATTCCGAAACAATCGATGTGGCTTTTCATCGTGGATACGATGTAGTCGGGGTCATGAATAGGAAATGGGTAGGACTGAAAGATGCGTCGGTAGATTTTGGCCATTTCCTGTGCGTCGCCTGGCGTGCAGGGGCGCAGGTTGAACCGAGAAGCAAGCGGAGGTGAAACCGGGTTGCCCCCCTTCGTCTGTGCGAATTCGAGAATGGCATTGAGTGCCATCGAATTTGTTTCGTGTTCACGTGCAGGATCTACGTAGAAGGCGAAGAAAATCGCAGTCTCTTTTCCTCGATAAAAGGCAGGGATGCGGGCTTCCTCCACGTATCCGGCTTGAACGAAGGGCCCCGCCTGCAATTCCGGTACCTTCGCGAAGATTTTTGAATAGCCTTTTTTCTGAGCCCGTGTAATCAAATCCACCGCCTCCGTTTCGGGGGCGGTGGGCGCAAGGTTCATCAAGTAAACGCGGTTGTTGTATGGACCGGACTGGATGATTGACCCACTTGGGAGCGTGTGGACGATGTCATGAGAGTTAGCCGCGTCATTCATGACTTTTCCCCGCATTGAGTGGGCTCGACTGTTGATCCACGGTTGGTGGCCGCTGGCTTAGCCGTGTTCTTTCCGGATGGAGACTTGGATTCCGATCGCCGGTTGAGACGGCTGTTGTCCTCTGGAATGAGTGCAATGGTTTTATCATAATCGGCAAGTAGCCTTTCAATACCGACTGCGCGGTATTCCGGAGCACCTTCTGTTGCAAGCTGAAGGTTGCATGCTTCACAGTCTTGGTTGCAAAATTTTGTTTTGTAGGCATCAGGTTCCTTATACGTAGTGATCACACCTTCGTAATTACGAAGAACGACCTTGTTTGTTGACCAGGAGATGAGGTAATTGGGCATAACTGGAATTTTGCCTCCTCCGCCTGGTGCATCAATGACATATGTGGGTACACATAGGCCGCTTGTATGGCCGATGAGGCTTTCGATGATCTCAATCCCCTTGCCTACGGGCGTACGGAAATGTGAGAGGCCATCAGACAGGTCGCACTGGTAGAGGTAGTACGGGCGCACCCGATTGGCAACGAGTTTGTGGACGAGCGCACGCATGATACGTGGACAATCGTTCACGCCGGCGAGCAGGACGGTTTGATTGCCGAGGGGAATACCAGCCTCTGCCAGTTTTGTCAGAGCAGCTTTTGAGGAAGAGGTGACTTCGCGGGGATGATTGAAATGGGTGTTGATCCAGAGAGGCTGGTGTTTTTTGAGCATGCGTACGAGTTCATCCGTTACACGATAGGGCAGAACTACGGGAATCCGTGTACCGATGCGGATGATCTCGACGTGTTCGATTTTACGTAATTCAGTCAGAATCCAGTCGAGGTATTTTGTCGAAAGCATGAATGGGTCGCCACCGCTAAGTAACACGTCCCGAATTTTGGGGTTATCGCGGATGTAGGCGATGCCGGCAAGAATTGCTTCTTTTTCAGGGATGTTGTCTAGATCGCCAACGCGGCGCTTGCGGGTGCAGTGCCGACAATACATTGAGCAAACATTACTGACGAGGAAGAGCACACGGTCAGGGTAACGGTGTGTGATGCCCGGAACCGGGCTGTCGGCGTCTTCGTGGAGGGGGTCCGCCATGTCTGCTTCAGACATTTCGAGTTCGTGGATGGACGGTACGGCTTGCATGAAAATGGGGTCGTTTTCAATGTCGTCCGTATTAATTAACGAAAGATAATAGGGGGTAATCGAGAACGGGAATTTGCTGATCGTCGTTTGGAGTTGTTTTCGGAATTTCTCAGTAAATTTCATTCCTAAGAGCGATTCCATGACGGGTAGCGAACGGATGCGGTTCTTTTCTTGCCACTTCCAGTCGCTCCAGTTTGAGCGTGTCAGATCAGCTTCAATTTTATTGCCGAGTGTTTGTTGATGTTTGTTATAGATCATGAAACATGTTCCTTAATTGTCTTCAATGGGGCTGAGCCGATAGTTTTTTTCCGGAAGTGTGAACTCCCCTTAGCAGGGTGCTAGTTGTTTCCTTTACTGATTCGAAATCAAAAGGAAGCATGGGAATGTGCGATGTCGGATCACATGAGGCTCATCCTGATCCCTAACTGTTTATGCGAAGGGACGTGGATGGCTAAACCGACTTTTCCGGAGGCGGGAAAGAATGACGTGCGTCGTAATCGATTATGTCATTCAGCGCTGGCTGGGCCCATTGGATTCGAATAACGATATCACACTGTTGGTGGGATATCAAAAATATTCGGTTGTGCCCCAGTTTTCAAACGGAGGGAGGATGAGTCCGCTGGCACTAATAGGAACATGTCCCGCCTGGATGTGGTCGAAGAGCTGGTGCTGTAGGGTGCCCTGTAGTTTTTCGCGTGTAATTGTTCGTCCATTGGGCCCGAAGACACGTTGGTAGGTTTGGTCAGCGGTGGCATCAGGAGCTGGGAGGCGAAGGAAAGCTTGCTGGAAGCGTACGATGTTGGCGCTAGCCGGGAGGATGTCGCAGAGACCTGGATAGAAGAGCCAACTGCTGCAGGTCACAGCGCGTAGCTCAGGGGAGTCACTGAAATAACGCGGATAGAACGCTGCTGCTTGTTGGAATGAGTCTTGGCAGTCAGCGAAGAGAAGGGGTTCTCCGGCAGGAATATGCAGGGCCAAATGAGCGTCACCTGGTGCAAGTTTTTGTTCCCAGCATCCAGGAGCGAAGTCTGTCGGCGTCAGCGCTAGGGTGCCGTTGGGTTGCACGACGTGCGCACGTCGAACCTCACCTGCGACTTCGGAGAAGGTCAACTCGAAAGTTGCACCCGAAGCGCCTTCGCTATCGGCGAATATCCCCTGTTGTGTAAGTGCGTGCTTACCGCAAGCGACAACGCAAATGTCTCCATTTTGTCGATGGGCAAGCGCAATGAAGGTGCCATTATAAGTTGCTGGCTGGAACTGGAGGCGTCCAAGCCGTATGACGCGTCCGTGGAAGTGTTCGCGTAACCAACTGACTTGCTGGAATGCGGGGAGGCCCCTCCATTGTTTGTTTGTTTCGATCCAGAGTTGAATGTCTGCAAGTGTATCGTGCAGGACGCCTTCCGGAATGCCACGAGCGGCATACCATTGTCGTATCACGCTCAGGTGTTGTAATAGGGGGAAAACGAGAAAAAAGCGCTCCCCGAGCGAGTCGTCGCGCGGGGTATCTTTCCACTGCCTCGGATCCCATTTCCCTGGAGCAAATAGGGTGCTGGCGCAATGAGCAAGGTCGGCGATCCGCTCCGGGTTTTGAAGCAGTTCCCTGGCTGCGTCTGTGATCATTTTGCAATACTCAGGACTGATGCCGCACCATGCTGCGTCATGATTCAGAAGGCCGGGAGTGCGTAAGTATTCGCCAATGAAAGCCGGGTGGTAGATGTTTGATACGGACATAGGGAAGGAGGTGGGGTAGATGAGGGTGAGGAGGTAAATGAGAGGTGGGATAAGTATTAACTAGACGTGCAGGAAATGCAAGTAGCTTAACATTGAAAAAAGCAATTCACGATTCCCAGAAAATGAAAGTGTAAAGCTTGTCCGGCTGTGTAGGTCTATGCTAAAATCGATCCATTACGCGGCGGATTCGCATGCGTGTTTTGTGTGGTCCTTGGTCCTATATTATGTCATATTCCTACGTTTATCCTCATCCCGCCATTACGGCGGACTGCGTTCTATTCGGCCTCGATGGGCCGTCATTTAACGTGTTGTTGGTGGCGCGCAGTCATGAGCCGTTTAAGGGATACTGGGCACTCCCTGGTGGATTTATGGAGATCGACGAGACGGTCGAAACGTGCGCGCAGCGCGAGCTTGCTGAGGAGACGGGCGTTAAGGGCATTCGTATTGAGCAGCTTCATACGTTCTCGAAGGTTGATCGTGATCCTCGGGAGCGTGTTGTTTCCGTGGTGTTTATGAGTTATGTCCGACTAGCGGATTGCAGCCTGAAAGCCGGAGACGATGCAAGTGATGCTCGGTGGTTTGCACTGGAACATCTGCCGGAGCTCGCATTTGACCATGCCGATGTTCTTCGCTTGGCACTGCGCAAACATCGCCATCGGTTATGTGCGTTTGACGGCGATCCGGAGCTGTTAGCGACCTCATGGGCGTAGAGGTGTTTAAAAGGTGTTGTTTGGAGAAAGAAGATTAAAATGAAACAGAATCATGAAATTATAGTTGCCTTAGATGTACCTTCGGCTGTCGAGGCCGCTGCGGCCATTCGGGAAATTGGCGATGCGGTGTCGTTTTACAAGGTCGGACTTGAACTTTTTATTTCGGACGGCGTAGCCGTGTTGGATTTATTGAAGCGTTCGGGAAAACGAATCTTTCTAGACTTGAAATTGTACGATATCCCTCGGACGGTGGAGCAGGCCGTTGCGTCCTGCATGAAATTCGATGTTGAGCTTCTGACCCTACACGCGAGTGGCTCACGGGCCATGATTGAAGGTGCGGCCAAAGCAGTCCGGGCTTCCGGTTCAAATACGAAGTTGCTCGCTGTGACGGTGCTGACAAGCATGGATCAGAGTGATTTGGATGTACTCGGTGTCTCTCGTACGATGAGTGATCAGGTGGTGTCGCTGGGTGAAATGGCGATTAACGCCGGCGCACACGGCCTTGTATGTTCGCCGCAGGAAGTGGTGGCGCTGCGTCAGAAAATTGGTCCACACCCTTGGCTGGTCACACCGGGTGTGCGCCCGGCCGGCGGAGATTTAGGTGATCAGAAGCGGGTGGCTACGCCCGGGAAAGCAATTGCAGACGGTTCCACGCATCTTGTGATTGGCCGGCCTATTCTGGGGGCTGGGGATAAGCGTGCGGCGGCGTTGGCGATTCGAGCGGAGATGGATGCCGTATTCTTAAGGTGAATTTATTTAAGAAAAATTTCAATCACGGGCACAACGATCTCGGGATTTTTGACTGGTAGGTTGAAAATAACGGTACCCTCCGTCGCATGGACTGATGTATGCCCATGCCCTTCGAGCTCAGGTTTGGGTTCATCGAATTGGACCTCAGATCCATCATGCAGGAACTGCGCATACTCAACCCGCCCGGACAACCCGGGCACATGGAGATGAAGGAAAGGCCAAGAGAATATATGGAGATAAAGTCGTTTGCCATTTTGTGTGTAAGAGCAATGTTCCGGAGCTGAAAACTCACTTACTCCACAGCCATAAATCGCCTCGCTGTGCTTGTTCATCCAGTCGGCGTAAACGCGTAGAGAATCTTGAGCGCGCTGATCAAAATAACCGTGGGCTGTCGGACCTACGTTCATGAGAAGATTGCCGCCGCAGGCGACGGTACTGATCAGCATTTGAATGAGTTGGTCTGGGCTCTTCCAAGTCATTTCATCGCGAAAATATCCCCAGGAGCCGCTGAAGGTTTGACAGGCTTCCCATAAGACGGGTTTTTCGTCTTTCAACAAAGGCTTTTGTATTTGTCGCTGTTCTGGAGTTGTGAAGTCCTGTTCAATCTGCAGGCGGTCGTTGATAATGATTTCGGGCTGACATGAACGAATCATCTTAATCAAGTCTTCGCTGCCCCATTCTTCTTTGCCTTTACCTACAAAGCCGCGACGAGACTGCCAGTCTGGAATTGTTTTGTAACTGAAGTCAAACCAAATGATGTCAATTTTTCCGAATTCCGTCATCAATTCCTCTACTTGATTGTGGAGGTACTTCCGATAAATTGTGATATCCCGATTTGTATTCATCGATTCGGCATCAGGATGGTTGCGGAGAGGGTGGATGTGGTCGATCGGGAAGTGGGGGTGATGCCAATCAATCAGCGAATAGTAAAAGCCAATCCCTAGACCTTCATTTCGGAAAGCGTCTACGATCTGGTGCAGGGCATCCTTCCCATAGGGAGTATTCGTAATCTTGTAATCTGTGTGTGTGCTATCCCAGAGACAAAATCCATCATGATGTTTAGTAGTGATAACAAAATACTTCATTCCCGCAGCTTTTGCCTGTTTGGCCCATATTTTAGGATCGAAGTGTTTCGGGTTGAAATGCGAAAAATACTTCTTCGAATACGTTTCAGGATCAATCTCTTCCTTCGACATGACCCACTCATGGCGCGCTGGCAGGGCATAAATACCCCAGTGAATAAACATTCCAAATCGCTGTTTTTGCCATCTTACAATTGCTTCGGCATTTTGTTTTTGCATTTTTTTCGTCTCAGTGATGTGTTGGTGATGAATGGAATTTAATTATTACTTGCATGTTATCATTTCCTTTTACGCACGTTTATCAGGTCATTTTTTGAGCAATTTGTTTTGTTTAGAAAAATGATGTGTGTAGCACTCTGCAGAGAAGGGCGTGCATAAGAAGCATACGTAAGGGGTAGCAAATACCATGAATTTGTCTAAGGGACGGATAAAAACGTGGTTTTTATGTGTTTTCAGTTTGCCGTTACGACATTTCCCCGATTGAGGAATGCCCCGGGGTCTACTGCCCGTTGGGATGCGCGCACTTGTTTTTCGGCTTCAGGTCCATAGCAGCGCAGGAAATCTTTGCGCTTGCGTTTTCCAGTGCCGTGTTCGCCAGAATAGACGCCTCCGAGCGCTGCGGATTTTGCAATAATTGCGTCGTATGCAGCCACACCGGCATCGAGTTGTTCTTTTTTGGGAAGCAGTGTGAAGTGCAGATGGCAGTCGCCGAGATGGCCGAAAGCAACGTAGTCGAGGTTCTGTTCTTTTAGCAGATGGTGCGTGAACTTGAGAAATTCCTCAAACGCTTCGGGCGGCACTACGGTATCGGTCATGATTGTGTATGTGCCACGCTGTTGAACAACTTCCAGCGCGTTGGCTGGTAGTGAATGCCGAGCTTCCATAAAAAGGGTTCGGAGTTTGTCATTGTCGAGCAGCAGGATCGCGTCTTCGTCCAGTTCGCAACCACTGCTCAGTAGGAGTTCCATCCATTCCATAGCGGCATCTTCGGGCTCTTGTCCATGTAACGGCTGTTGAATATAGATGCCCACAGTATCGGTGCCGTGAAAAAACCGGTCTTCATGATCCATCGTTGTTCGACAGTTTATGCCAAAGTACTCGAAGGCGGAGAGGCTGCTGAGATCGCCTTTGTAGAGTGTCATTACATGGTTGAGAACTTTTAGGGCATCTGCTTCAGCGGGAAGTGAGAAGAAGATGTCCATATAGTTTTCCGGACGGGGCGCTAAGGTTAGCTCACAGCTCGTTATCACTCCGAACAGGCCTTCAGCACCGACAATTAAATCGATAAGATCGAGTGTGCCGTCGGGAGAGGAAAAGGGACCGCTGGCATTTTTGATAGCCGGCCGCGGATAGCGTGGAACGGGCCATATGCGCTCCGTTTCACCATCGGTTAAAATGAATACGCCATCTTGGGATATATATTGTCCCCGTGTGGCGCTGATGCAGCCGCCGTCGGGGAGAATGAGTTGAATCGTTTGAACCCAGGCTCGAATGGCTCCCGTTTCCCCCGGTGTAAATCCGGATGCGTTACAGGCAATGGCACCACCCAACGAGGCGTCACTCCGACTGGTGGGGTCGACAGGAAGGCAGAGCGATCTGTCCGATTGGCTGATGATGGCGTTTCGAACCTCTTCGAGGATCATTCCGGCAGGCGCGGTTACCTTTTGATTTTCGATGTCGACGGTAAGATCGGGCGTCAGCATGCGGGCGGTGGAAATGACAATCCCTCCTTCAGGCGTAGCACTCCCGGTGAGGTTGGAACGCCCGCCCGAAAGGGTCATGGGAATTCCGCATGCAGTGCAGGCTCGCATGATGACGGCGCATTCACGTTCTTCTTTCGGACG
>Ga0265295_1008842_pt1 | contig 11039 bp, 8 predicted proteins | sample Munlansysbiofilm_FD_192503 | JGI IMG/M metagenome (GOLD analysis project Ga0265295, IMG submission 192503) | Leachate microbial communities from a municipal landfill in Southern Ontario, Canada - Methane capture system biofilm | ecosystem: Engineered > Solid waste > Landfill > Unclassified ... | reverse complement strand
TAATAATATCACCTGCGCCATTGTTTATTACAGTAAAATCCTCTATTAAAGTATTTCTTCCAATATCAAAATGATGCCATGGAAAAACATCAATACGTGATCTGCTATTACGAATTATTGAACCTTTACCTCTTTTGTGAAAAAAAGGATTAAGCAATATTCTAACCCACAATCGTGGCTTAGGATTTCTATTTGAGGTGATAGAATACAAAACAAATCGCTTTAAACGTGGACTTTGTTTCAATTGTACTTTAATATAATTTATCATTATCTTCAAAAAATAAATATTTTTCTAATAATTTTTTTGCGGTGTTATACCATGCATAATTGGAAGCGTTTTGAAAACCGTACTTAATTTGTTCATAATACAAAATTGTGTTTTCTTCTAATTCGATTAGATATTTGGCAATATCCGATGGTTCAAAAGGATTTATCAACAATGCTCCATCCCCTGCTATCTCTGGAATCGCTGATCTATTCGATGAAATTACCGGCACACCACTCGCCATCGCCTCCAAAAGAGGCAGACCAAAGCTTTCACGCAATGAGGGATAAAGAAATGCAAAGGCTCCGGTGTAGACAGAAGGAAGATCACCATTCGGAATATACCCGGGAAAGTAGAGATTGGGTTTGATGTGGGTCAATCCTTCTTTGGCTAAAAGAGCATCGATTACAGATACTTTTAAATCGGCAATCAGTAACGGAAGTTTTCTTTTTGATTTCTGAAGATAGATAGCATAGGCCTTAAGGGTATTGGGTGTATTCTTCTTGGGATCGGTATTCCCCAAAAAGAAAAGGTAGGGTTCTTCAGGAATGTATTTTTTGACAATATCCGGATTTTTTCTTGAGGGATGAAATGCAGCACTCAATCCGTTGTAAATAGTTGTCACCTTTTGAGGATCGAGGGAGAGTTTTTGTAAGATATTTTCTCTCTCATAATCTGATACTGTGATGATTCGCTTGCATTTGGGGATGATTCGCGGAACTACCCACCTGCGGTAGATGCGACCCAGTCTCTGATAGAATGATTGATTGGCACCCTTCTTCTTTTCAAGAAAAATGATGTCATGAAGGGTCAGAAACAGCGGGTAGCGAGAGTAAAGAGGTGCAGTATTGCTAGTACAGTGCAGCAGATCCGGTTTGATACGATTCAGACAGTAAGGCAGTGCAACCTGCTCCCAAAGGAAATAGGTGGGACAGGCAAGTTCAATCAGATGAAAATTGGCGGTTTCCTGAAGACAACGATCCTCACCCGGCTTCACAATGATAAAATATTCATTCTCCTTGTCAAGTTGTTGAAGCGCTCGTATGGTTTCCAGGGCAACAAAATCCATGCCGTGCTTGTCCACTCTGAAAATCCTCTGTGCTTCAATGGCTATTCTCATCATTCTTTCTCCTCTTGTCTCTTGTGGATAAACTTCTTATTGACTCCTCTCAAACGGAACAGGTTGATAACAGTTAAAAGGAACAAGAGAGGTAGTTTCCTCAATGCCTTTTTGAACGAGGTGGTATACAATTCATCTGGCATTGCCAGACTGAATGCCATGATCAACATGAACAAAACACCCCCCCATTTGATTGAACGTGTCCAATCGAGGAACAACATCACGGAACCAAATAAAATAGGGAGACCAATCAACAGCATCCGAGGTGGTATCAGCCACTGGAATATCTTGTCGCAATAATCGAGGTTACCAGTGAGAATTGCTTTGGGGAGATAGGGCAACCCTTTTCTCAGAAGATCAAATTGGGCTGCGATCCATCGTCTGCGCTGGTGGTAGTAACCAGTAGAGGTTGATGTTTTCTGATCATAGACATAAAGTTCAGGCAAGTAATCAATAAATATCTCCTCTTTCAGCAAAAGCAATTCCAGTTCCTTGTCTTCTCCAGCAGTACTCACCTTAGGAATGGAGCGGGCAAACCATTCGTAATCAAAAGCCATTCCGGAGCCAATGAGTGCTGACGACAATCCAAAAAGTACATGTCCTGCCCGAAAGATTGCATTGTTGATCTCTTCACTCACGGAATCCAGTAGGGCCACTTCTGCATCTCCTCCTATAGTGGTTCGGTGAGCCTGAACAGCATGGATACCGAAGTCGTATGCATCGTTCATTTTACTCAGAAAATCAGGCTGTGTATGATTATCAGCATCCAGTATTGCCACGATATCGAAGCTGCCGTTACCAAAATGTGCTACCGCCAGATTAAGCGCAGCTGCTTTGGTACTGTTTTGGTAGTTTGCATTGAGAACCATGACAGAAAGTTGTCGCAATTGCTCATCGGTATCTATGCTCATCCCATCTGAGATAACAGTAACGGTATACAAATCTGAGGGATAGTCCTGCTCCAAAAAGGAGCGGACACTGTCGATGATCACCCTGTCCTCTTTATAAGCGGGGAAAAGGACCAATATCCGATGTTTCTTTCTGGCAGGTCGGTAATGGGAGTCCTGTTTTTTTTGTGAGAAAATTGCAAAGAAAAGAAGATAGCTTACTGATAAAAAAATCAGTAAAAAGAAGATTATATCCAATATGGAGATTACTTTTTCCATTTATCACAAATCATTTCATGCGTATAAATGCCACACAACCTTTCATCATGGCAACTGCCAAATCGGAGTTGCCTTTGAGCAAACAGTGAAACACTCTTTTCGGCAGTGCCATAGAGATTTGATATGCGATTGACAAGAATCTGTGAAAGAACGACAAATTTCTTTTTGCAAACAGCATTCTGTTCCTGGTCATATAAAAGGCTTTGAGTGGACTTTCCTGCCCCACGCTGCTGCTCTCTTTATGATATACAACAGCCGACGGATTGAATTCAAGCCGGTACCCTGCCCTGCGCAACTGCACGCTCCAATCGAGCTCTTCGTAGTAAAGAAAATAGATTTCCGGCATACCACCAACTTTTTCGATGGCTTCCCTTCGAATTAACATTGCCGCACCATGCAGGTAGGGTGTTGAAATCGGATGATCATATTGACCGGAATCCTGGTCCTTGAATCCTATCAGTCGATTTCTCAATGTGATGCTACTCAATTGGGTATAACCAGCAAACTGGATCAACTTCTCCTGATCGGCGAAGAGAATCTTTGGAGAGATGCCTCCAAGAATTGGTTCTTTCTTCATTCTCTCAACCAGATGTGTAAAGGAATCATCTTTCACATAGGCATCGTTGTTGATAAACAACAAGAAATTGGCGGCAGCATCTTTAATGCCCAAATTATTACCGCCTGCAAAACCAAGGTTTTTAGCGCTTCGAATCACTTTGATATTGGGAAACTGATGCTTCAGCATGTCGGCTTCATCTGCCATAGAGCCATTATCCACGACAATCAATTCATAGGGGATTGCCAAATGGGTTTGTATGGATTCGATCAGTTGTACCGTATCAGCGAATCCATTGTAATTGACCGTAATGATAGATAATTCAGGTAATTTCATTTTCACTGATCTCTTTATCGAGTTTTGGTCCCATAAAAATGAAAGCCATACACATATAAACAATGGGACCGTTTGGAAACTGCTGCAACATCTCATTGCCATAAGAGCTAACCAACATACCCGCAACACCTCCCAACAGTGCAGAAAGCAAACCTCTCAATTCTTTGTCCTTAATTGTAAACCAAATATCGAAAAAACCTTTTATAAAAGTCACTAAAAAAATCAACAAAAAGATTGAAAGACCAACGACACCAGTCTCAACCCAAATAAGGACAATTGATGAATCAGTTGGTAATTTGTACAAATAATCACCGGGTTCTGCTCTTTTTGCCTCGCCAATACCAACCCCGAAAGGATGCTCTTTCATAAATTCTTTCATCAAAATTTGATTTTGCTGACGTACTTTATAAGATGCATCTTGTGTTATGTTAAAAGCAGATCTCATTCTTCGGATATCAGCATTACCATGACCAATGTATGTGAATTTGAAGAAGACAAAGAGGGCAAGAATTATCACAACCCCTGGTATCATTATTTTCCATTGCTTGGAAAGTATTAGAAAAAATGCAAATCCGACAAAAGGAACATAAATTGCTGCTCGTGTTCCTGATATCATCATTGCATAACCGGCAAGCAATGAAACAATAATATAATAGATCCTGAGTGTTTTTGATTGTATAAAAAAACCAGCTAATAAGAAAACTATCATTGACATCCCCATGTTACAGCCAAAACTAGCTGCATCAGTGAAAAATGAAAAAAATCTTACTCCGGAATAAATGATATGAGTTCTCCTTCCTCCGGTAACATTCAACCAGTAGAGCTCTGCTGAATCGAAACCAATAAATTTCTGTACGAGTGATTTAACGACAGCCAATATCGTCAATATTGACCAAACAAACAGAAACACTTTCAAATATTTGTACTGGTTCATCAACAATACTGTTAATATGGGAAACACAAAAAAATAAAGAGCTAATGCACGCACTCCAGCAGCCCAATTGTTAATGTTTGTATAGGGATTAAATAGCAAGATTAAACAGTAGATTAGCCATATAACGGTGAATAAGGTCAAAGGATTAATGACATCTTTAATTTGAAGTGTATGTTTCTTGGAATATATGATCAGAAGAAAAAAAGTAAAAGTTAATAGTATGTCAATAATAATTCCAGCAGGAATGGAGGGAACATACCTTGTCAAACCCATTATAAAGTAATTGATGACAAAAACACACAAATAAGCATACAACGGTTTTTCTATAAACTTAATTATAAAATAAATTGTAAGTGGGAGAAAAGAAAAAATAAGAGAAGGTATCCATCCGAAATTCAACAAGATAAAAATAAATATTACAATTGAGAAAAAAAGAACGATATAAAACCATCGTAACCTCTCTTCAATAAAAATCGAAACGAAGGATTTCCATACCTTAAGGTTTTCCGTGTGTTGTGAGTCCATATTGTGTATATCTGTAGAGATATTTTTTTAAAAAAGATTCTGGGGGCAGCATACCGGTAAAGCTCTCCAAAATCTGTTTATCAACACGATCAAGACAAATCATAGTGGGTATCGATCCGGATTGTTTCTTTAAACGATCAAAAAGTTGTTTGTTTCGATCACTCCATATCTTGTCAGCCCTGAAGATAGCCAAATTAATCGATGCTTCCTGCAGCAAACTCTTTGGTATGGCATAATGTTGAAGCGATGCATGCTCAACAAGAATAATACACTTAGGAGGCAACTTAGTCGAACCAGTAGGTAAATAGTTGTGTATGCTATCGGCAAAGAGAAATTCCGGAGAGCCAGGGTTAAAGTCATCTCCATAGCGGAGAACCTTAACAGGCACACTAAGAGATTCCCAATAAGTAGACAATAAATCGATCAGGAGGGTTTTACCTCTACCCTCTTTCATACTCACAATATTCACAATTGGATAAGGATCTCCTGATTGAAAGAAATCCTGAAGAGCGTTAGCTAGAAATTGAACAGCTTTTTCACGATACAAGGCATAGTATTTACGCTGACGCAGGTTGGGTTTATTGGGTAAAGCCCCAATGGTGTCAACTCCTGTAATATTCTTAGTTCGTACCGGATCTCTAAGTGTACGATCTAATAAATCCAGCAATAAAAATAGAGATAGAATTAAGAATAGGCTGCCAGCATAAGCTGCCATCACCATTTTTTTTCGTTGAGACGGTTCAGAATTCAAAGGAAATACAGGGGGATTGACCAACTGCAATGAAGCCGAGTTCATTTCCAGACTCTTTAGCTGTAACCTGGCAGCGTTCAAGCTAGATAAAATTGACAAATAGTTGCGTTCAATAAAATCGATGTTACGTTCTTGCCTTTTTATCGTGGAGCCAATGGGAGAGAAATGTGAATAGAGTTCATCAATTTCAATCATCTTTGCCTCAATAACTTCAATTTCAGCTTTTGCTTTCTCCAATAAAAGTAATTCCTCAAGCCACTGTGAAACAAAATTGCTTGTTGGGTAACCATCACGCGTATACTTCCTTTCACTAAATCGTTGTGTAAAGTCAACCAACTCATTTTCTGCACCTTTCAACTGAGTTTTGAAATGATCTAGTTGCTTATAGGATGATTTATCAGACAAAGAGTCAGTAAAAAATGCTCCCATCTCAGCTACCTTGGTATTTAAATCAGACACTTGGTTAAGCCTGGCAAGAAACTCCGCATTGTCTCTTAAATAAACAATATTTTCATCTTTCAACGATTCCAGATAATTAACAGAAGCTTCTGCATTACTTAATTTCCTTAAGATTTCGTTGTGCTGAATCTGAAATTGTACATCGATCGCTGCAACCTGCTCTGTTTGTTCACCATAGTTGATGATCCTATTCTTAACGTTATAGGTTGTTAGAGAATCTTCACTTTCCCGTAACTGATTGCCAACCCTTTCCAATTCATCTTCAAAGTATTGAATTGCATTGTTGGTTGAGCCGAATTGTAATTTCCTATATTCTACTGAATAGAGTTTTTCCAGTAACAACAATGTCTGATAAGCAACTCCGGGATCATTGGCAGAATAGGATACCTTCAACATATCACTGCTCCCAAGACGGGTGACTTGGATGTTTTTCAGTTTTCCGTAGGCATAATGCGGATGATTCCAGTTAAACAATCCATATACAAAATTTGAGGGTGAAGCCACTTCATAAGCTTTCAGATTCTCTACTGTCTTCTCTTCAGATGATTTGTCGATCAGTGATTTCACTGTATCGGGTGTGATATTTTGTAAATGACGAAAGTTGGCTGCACTGATATATTCATTGTCTTTTGCAGGATCACCATAGATCATATGACGCGCATAGAGGTACAAGCTGACCTCATGCAAAGTCTCTTTAGAGAGTATTATATTTATGATGTTATCAATAGTATTGTTTACAACAGTATTGTTTGGTGTTCTACCATCTCCAAAACCCAACGTATTCCCTGAAATAACTCCGGTATAGATGATCATATCTACCGGAAAGGATTTTTCTAAATTTCGAGTACATATGATTACTACCAATGCAGCCAGCAAGGGACCGAAAACAATCCACCAACGAATGCGGTAAATAAAACGGAAAAAATATTGAATAATTTCCATCGATTATCGGTTTAGAATTTTTGTCTTTGATAACACTTCTAATTGTAGAAGTGCTTTGTTCAATTCTGATCGGGTTTGTTCATAGGATTCAAGTGCGTTCATCTGGATACTTTTTATCTGACTAAGTTCTCCCGTTTCAATATTCCCATTCACAAAATCATTTTGAGCTAATGCTGATTGAGCATTTGCGAAAGACAGAGACTCTGCTTTTAACCTTAACACAGACAATTCTTTAACAGCCTTGGTATACATTTCAATGATTCTGATTTTCTGTTCTTCATGCCACTTTTCCATCTCAACCTGAGTTGCTTTGGTTTTCAATTGTTGTCGGTGAATGCGGTTGGGGCGATCAAAAAAGTCATCAAAAGGAATGGCTACTGTTACTCCTATGTTATACCAATTTTGCCTACCTCCTGAATATGTATAAAACAAAGGGGTATCTGGATCTGAATAAGCAGAATTCATCCCCATCATTCCCCATTGATAGGTAGAAATAAAACGAAAATATTTCAGCCAGCTTCTCTTTTCGGTTTTCAGGGCACTGGCTTCTTCCTCCATCTTTACCTGATAAAAGTCGACTGCAGCACTGTTTTTGGCATTTTCAAAAAGGGTTTCCAAAGGTGGTAGCTGCAAATTCAAATAGTCATTTGGACTGAATGATTCCAAACTTCCCTGAGCCTTTCCGCAGAAAAAAGGCAAAAACAGTAAAAGAGATATGGTTTTAGTGGATATCTTGTTCATTCTATTGTGAAACATATTTTGGGTCTACACATCCTCTTTCTGAATGAATGCAGTAAAAGTACGGAAAATAATCTTGATATCCAACCAGAGCGAATAGTGCTGTGCATAATAAATATCCAGCTGCTTGCGCTCTTCGGCAGACAACTTCCCGGCATCACCCCTTTTCTGGACCTGCCACAATCCGGTCAACCCTGCGGGTGCGATGAAACGCTCCACGCTATTGTCTTTGGTAAGCAGCTCTGCTTCGTAGAGCGGCAGCGGACGGTTCCCCACAATTGACATGTCACCCTTGAGAATGTTGATGAGCTGCGGCAGCTCGTCGATGCTGTATTTGCGTATGAACTGGCCCACCTTTGTAACACGTGGATCTTTCTCTATTTTGACAAATGCATTGTCGGTTTTTTTACGCTGCTGTGAGATGAAATCTTCTTCGTTGAAGATGAATTCATCATCCACCAGGATAGAGGGATCGGACAGGTCAATGGAAAGTGAATCCAGATCGTCCTCTATGGCAACTTGCTGATCCATATTGGACACACCTGTTGCATATTGGTTGAATTGCTCCATCTCCTTCAGCCTTTTGTCCGCATCGACATACATGGAACGGAACTTCCAGAAATCAAATATATGGTAGTTGCTGCCAACCCTCTTGGATTTGTAAAAAACGGGGCCCTTGCTTTCCAACCGAATGGCGAGTGCAACCAACAACAAGAGGGGTGAGAGAAACAACAAAGCAAAAAAGGAGATGATCAGATCGAAAGCTCTTTTAATTGCAGGCAGTTTGAAAGGTGTCATTCTATTGGCATCTGCTTGCTCTTTACTTTGCTGCCGGGTTTCATATCTTTGAATGAACTGGAAAAACCGAGCAAACGATTCCTGTTTGGTGCCGGGTGCTACCGTGTCGTTCACACCGGCTTGAATGTATCGCAGGCGGTGGTTGAGAGAAAGGTCAGTAGTGACCAACAATATGTATAGCTCCGGGAAATTGTTTCGCAACATTTGAATGCTCTGCACATCCTTCTCGGTAGATTGTCTTTCGTAGAGCACAATTGAATTGTGTGTTCCGGGATGCTCTTGAAGCCAATTGGTTGCTTCGGAACTGCTTATGAAATGAACCGGTGGTTTCGATAGAAGATTCAGAAGTACATCAGAGAAATGATGAAGCAATTGCTCATCCACTCCAATATAGAAAACGGCCTGATTCACCTCAACACCTTTTTGATGCGTATCTTCAACTCCATCGGATTAAAGGGTTTCAGAATGAAGTCGTCTGCACCTACCTCCAACATTTTAATACGGATATCACTGCTCTCCTCTCCTGAAAGGACCACAACGGGAATATCTTTGTATAAACCGTTCTTTTTGAGATAGGAGAGAAATTCATCGCCATTCATTTCAGGCATCCGAATGTCAAGAATAATCAAATCGGGCCTGTTCCCGTTAAACAACCATTCGATGGCTTTAACGGGGGTATTGAAATAGGTTATATCGTACTCTGCTGAAAGGTAGACGGAGATAATCTTGGCAATGGCTATCTTATCGTCGATGATCAGCAATTGCCTTTTCGTTTTCCTCTCCATGGTTTTGTTCATCCTTTCTGCTACAAGAGTATGATCGTTGTCAATTCTTATCATTTGTCGTAGATAAAGGTTTGAACCGGATGCAAGTACCAATCCTTATCCGATTGTCCGGAGGTGGTTGCCCAGGATTCAATTTGAGGATAAGCTATTCTTATGGATGTGTATTCTTTGGGATATTTGGTTGTACCGGGAATTGCAAGAGCCCAGATCATATTGCCTTTTGATGTATAATACTTGTTATTTGAGTCGTCATCACCAGACCCAAAACTTCTTATGTCAGCTTTGTCTGTTGGCGCGAAACCGGGAAGATGAACCTCGTGCCTGTTATTTTTAAGGCCTCCGTTTACGATAAATGGATTCAACTTATCGATAGAAACAGCTTCCCTGTCAACCGGGCTGTTGAAAGTGAGGGTGAATGTAACTACTGCCGGGGATACTGTTCCGATTGATCCTCCAACTGTGGTATTTACCATTGTACCTGCGGGAATACCGAGTGCCTTGTGCACATCATCGAAGATTGGAATCACCACATAATCCTGACCGGTTTCGAGACCGTTGCTTGCACTGAATACTGAATTGTCGCGGCCAGCCTGGCTGGATCGACTTACACTACTCACAACGTTGCGAGCCATGCCATCAATTTGCATCCCAACGGCCAATCGTTTTACACCTCCAACCGCACGAAGGGTCACATCCAGTTTGAGTTGGGTAACCTTGTTTCCGGTATCGATAGTGTATTCAGGCTTCATGTTCAACACCACGTCGTTCATGTCGTAATCACCCAGCAACGGCCAGTTGTCTTCGAACAGGTAGGTGACATCAATACCGTTCCAGATAATTGGGAAAACCGGATTGGTGGGAGGAGTTGTTGGCTCTGAGACACTATTTCCACCCTCATTGCAATCGGTCGATCCAATTATCACAGTGGACGCACCTTTTTGCACCCAGGAGGCAGGGGCAACAAGCTGATAACCGTTACTTCCGTGTGTGCTTGTATAGTTTGAATTCTCCAGCTCCAACTTCCCCTTTAAAAGTACAATGTGCCAACCGTTAAAATGAATCTCTTCCATCCTCAGCAGGGCAGCATTTCCCCCGACACCGTCAATGGTGTTACTCCAGGTACCGAATGTGATGGAATTGGTGATTTCAAGGATTGAATGAGAATCCATCAGGATTGTGGTTCCCTCCGCGGTTGAATAGGTGTCAACGGTGATCATGCTCCCTTCTGAAACAACAATCGTTGTGCCATTTGTTTGCAAGCTTTCAATTACCAAAAGACAGTTATTCCTTATTTCACCATTTGTGAAATTTGCATCCGCGATCCACAAACGCTTGTCATTGGTTATAATATTGTTGGTACTGTTAACCCGGAATTCTTCCACTTCCATCTCACCAGCATTATAGAGAACCCCTTTGGATGGAAGTTGGATACGAAAGGCATTCAATACTCCGGCGTTGACTATTTGCCCGTCGTCGGTAAAGTTGAATGTGATATCCGCTCCTTTATTTTTGTTCCATTCACCCGTGGGAGCAACTGCCACAATCACAAAATCATATCCGTTAACGACAAGATCAACTGTCGAGTTAAAGACCCCTCCATTTTGAACTATCATCTTAGTGTCTTTTTGCAGTGTTATCGCTGAAGATGTGTTGTTCCACACCCC
>Ga0265295_1008841_pt1 | contig 11040 bp, 8 predicted proteins | sample Munlansysbiofilm_FD_192503 | JGI IMG/M metagenome (GOLD analysis project Ga0265295, IMG submission 192503) | Leachate microbial communities from a municipal landfill in Southern Ontario, Canada - Methane capture system biofilm | ecosystem: Engineered > Solid waste > Landfill > Unclassified ... | reverse complement strand
TTGGGTCGTTGCCGCGCATAAGTTTTCTCCTGCAAATTCAGTTAGTTATGCGCGAAATTGTACCAAAATAACGTCTCGTTTTCTAGTAAAATCAAGGACTTGCACAGAGAGTTTTTCAACAACCTGCTAGATATTTATTTTTCCTTTTAAAAAAACCAAACATAAACCCTCCTGCAGTTTTAGAAATCTAAATATCCACCATGGTCATTCCCTATAGATTTTGAGAGACTCATCCTTCCATCTCTTCCAAGAAATTCATCAAGTTAAATCACTTCCAATTTTACTCCGGTCGCATGGGAAGTCAAAGGGCCAGTTGCTCGGAAAGTTGTTTCAGATTGTTCAAGACGGTAAACGAAAAGAAAGGCTTCTTTATCCTATAATTCCCTGATATGTAAGCGAACCAGCAGGAAAAAGCTTGGTTGGAGAAAGGGTATCACACTCCAATGCGACCATGCGGAAAAGACCCGGCTTAGGTGTTACACTGGCACGAAGGCAAGCTTGGACCGCCTGACTGGTGCCCGAAGGCCGTACTTTGCGCATAGCCCTTTGATGACCTCGAAGAAATTGTTGTCTGCCTCAGGCGCGACAACTATGCTACGAACAAAAGAATCAAGATTGGGCACTGGGAGTCGCAAGCTGATTGGATTAGACTCCCAGTTATCGCTTTGCTGTGGCACCAAAATTCGAAGTTCTTTCTCGTGCTTGTACGCTTTATGCTTGAACTGCAGCACGTCTTCGTAGCTATTGATAATGTAGTTCTTCACCTTCGAGTGATCGACGTATTTTACACGGTGAAGGCGCACACTTCGTTCCCACGCAAACGACGTAGTGACGAGGCGATCGACAGTGGTTGTGACTGCAACAGAGTTCCTGACACCGCCGTAGAGCTGCCATAGTGCCATGCTGTCTTGGCCGCTCATGGTCCAACAACTGACGTAGCTACCGATACGGGCGCGACGGTGGAAGTCATCGGCATCGTAGAGCGCGGCACCCTCGGCATGTACTTTGTTGATCGAAGAGCGGAGCGAGGGGAAAAGGGCACCTTCGAGGCGGTCTGAAAAGCCGTCTGCTCGGCGGATATACAGCTTCTGAAAGTGCAATAGGTCAAGCAGCTTCGGCAGATCCATATAGCGTCGAAGAATTGCGTTCTTCTTAATGTCAACATCAATAGTGACTTGCGCCTGGGTCATGTATGTCACCACTCGAAACGTCAGCTTCCCCTCGATTGGATGAGTAAAGCTGGAGGCAAAAAGAAACCGCTGGCCAGCATACGCTGTCCAGAGCGGGTCATATTTTCTCGTACTGGTAAATTGGTGTCGGAAAAAACAAAATCTACCCTCCGGTAATTCCATAAAAATAAGACAGAATCAATGTAAACCGTCAGCGTCCATCGGTCAAGAAATTTGCCCGTCCGGCAAGTTATCTCAGATTGAGATCGAGCGAACAACTATCTCTGCTAGGCCCCTCCCATAATCCCTGATATCCGAGATAGGTCCGTCCTTCGGGTGATGTCATATATGCGTTTTTCCACCGATATCTCTGGGATATATCCGTGTATTCACCACATACCGGCATCCTGACAGGCACTCTTAACAAAAGGGTTTTTGTTTCCCTGTAGTGCTTCGACCTTCTTGCTCCGTTTGCATTCCCATTCGTCTACCGGATCTGCTGTATTCCATACTTGATAAAGTTTTCGATTTTTGTTGCTGATCACCCCTCGGCCTGGGTAAGCGAAATCCATGTAGAAATAGGTGCGTGCGATGTCGCCGCGCACATCGGGTGGCGGCTCGGCTTTTCTGTCTTCAATTTTTATCTCGCAGGCACCAAACTCGTGATTTTGGCCCGGGATCATAGCGAAGGAGTAGTTGGAGCGAAGGCCGTTTAGCTCTCCGATGGCGGGGACAAGATTGTGCATGTCAGCTTGCATGTAGCGGAAGAGGACATTGACTTTCTGGGCGCAGTTGCGGCCTTTAAAGGGCTTGCCTTTACTGTCCACGCACTCGGGATGCCCTTTTCGCCACTCCGGGAAGCTTTGGCCAAATGCATGAGCAGGAACGATATGCTCCCATTCAAGCCTGTAAGCTCGTGCGCCCTCCTTCCTAGGCTGGTAACCATTGGTGTGCGTAACCTTGCCCTGGCTGGTGAACTCGGATTTGCAGTAGAAGGTCTGCCGGTGCTCGTCATAGACCTCGTGCAGGAGGGTCTTCTTGGACTTATTAAAAGACTGGTTTATGGTGTTGCCGGATTGGGCAAAAGACGGCACCGCAAGGAGAAGGGCGGCGGCGAAAAAAATAAGGGATAACGATAGATGCTCGTGGCGTGGAAGGCCGGAACCTATCCGGGCCTTTTCCTTTTCGATTATTTGAACCAAGTCCATCCTCCTAAAACGCATGGAATTTAACCCGGGAGTGGTCAATTTTCGGTTGTCATTTCCAGCTGAGGCAAAACACCATTTCAGGCAAGGCCGTTTAGAAGTTGTGGTGGGAGTATCGAAGCAGTGGAAAACTTTATTTTTCACTGCTTCTACAAGAAGGAGCTGTACTTTTAGGCCAATGCCCTTTCCCTCAGGAAGCTTGCCAGCTCATCGCGCGTCCAACCTTTGGGGAATGGTTCAGTGAGTGCAAACTGTAAAACATTCAAACATTGCTGTTCTGCAAAACCAAGAGATTGCTCAAGCTCCTCTTGTTCTGGGATATCAAAAGAGTGAACAATATTGCTTCTCATCTGGTATGACTTTTTGGCTTGATCCCAAAGTTCCATTTTGTCTAGTGACCCAGGTTGGAGGCCGATAAGACAGAGGGATATATTTGAGATTAATTCAGCCTTGTTTGATGGGGACAATAATGCCTCTATCGCCGCCCAAACTATTATATGAGCTAGCAGAGGATCTGACGCAAGAGATCTGGCCAAATCTAGGGAATCGATAGATCTATGTAAATATTTCAGCAATCCTTTTTTCGTGGGTTCGGTAAAGGCAAACTCTATTGCATTTATCAGTATCAAAGAAGAAAAGCATGCTTTTGAGACCGGGGGAGGGTCGCTCCAGCACCTATAGGGATAAGGGCTCCCAATATTTACTCTCTGCCTATGTAAACCATGCGTCCCATTTACTATTTGAATATCGCCCAAAAGCCTCATTTTGGCGGAGTAGAAGACGTCAAGATATGTCCTTACTCTTTTTACCTGTTTCTGAAGTTTCTGGTATGCCTCCTGTTTTTCCTCGTGACTGTTGGCTCTTGGATCTACAGGAACAAGTAGGACACCAGTAAAGGTTTGATGTTCTGAGATTGATTGATTTGCGACCGAATTGTATAGAACTAGACCTTCAGAGGGAAAACAGGAGGAAGGCCACCACTGGAGGCCACAAGGTAGTTCCTGGTGAGATCCGCCATCTAGGCTGATGCCGAAGTTGTCGATTAGAAAATAATGGTAAAGAGTAGGATCTATCCCATCATGGTTATCGTCTTTACCGGGCGGTGACGGTATATACTTTTCCCGTTGTGCGTCTGATAATGACATCTCTGGGACTGTGGTGGAATGACTGGTAAAGAGTCCTGTGACGTGATGTTTTTCAAGAATGTCCCCCGGCACTAATTCTGAAAAGGATCCTCTGTAATGAACCATATCACCAGACAAACTTCTTCTTTTGCCCATTGCGATAAAGACATAGTTCCAGTACTCGTAATCACTTACAAATAAATCTTCCCATGATTCTGCTCGAAAACTTTCAGCTCCTTCCTCTGTTTTTAGGAGGTTGATAAGAGTTTGTTTTTGGCATGTACAATAAAAAAAATGATTTCCATTTGGAAGTGGTATGCTTGGAATGTTTGTGATATGACCAATATCAAGATGGGCAAATCGATAGTGCAGGTAGTAGAGTGGGTTTTTATCTTCCCCAGTGAAACATGGGGCAGCTTCTAGACAAACATAACAATTTTTGATGGTGGGATTGCTTTCCAGTTTCTCAACGTACTTAATAGCCATCTCGACATATTTCTTTTTGGTCGACATTGATTCCCCTTATCCATTCACAAAGAGACAAGAAATTATGTCACAGGATTGTTTTGTAAAAAGTTTCTTGGTTTCCAACACCCAAGAAAGCGCCAGTATAGATGATTTCAATGTTTCGGTAGTGGGCATTGGCCGGGAGGCTGGGAGCATCGCGCAACTCCTATTTCAGGCTCCAGTGCGAGTCACCTGCCATGAAGTTTTCGCTCGGCCTAGAGATAAGCCGGGGACGAGTTTAAAAGCCCTGATCGACAAGTTATCTGAGGAAGATTTGGTGTTCTTGGTCTGGGAGTCATTCGATGGCCCTGAAGCCGAAGTTCTGCGGGACTTGGCCAATTTCCCCCGCAGGAAAGGCTCCTTGCCCCTTCTGGTTGGGGTAATCCCCGAGGAGATGGACAACCGGCTTATGGTTGATGCGATGCTGAACCCCAAAATGGGACTTGACTCCCTTTTCCTTCTGTCCTCTGAAATGAGGGTTGGAACCTTATCCCAACCGGACCAGGATACCCCCACCTTCGACGCTCTGGCAAGTCATCTGATCACGATCCTGACTCAATTGAATCAACAACGATGTTTTATCGGTATAGATTTTAACGATATCGTCACCATCTTCAAATCAGGACGGATTGCCAACATGGGTTTTGGCATTGCCACCGGCCCAAAAAGGGTCGAGAATGCGTCCCGCATGGCAATAAATTCTCTCAACAACCATCTAACGAAAGCAACAGGCGTCTTGGCCATATTACGGAAAGAGCAGGGTCTATCCTCTGAAGATTTTTGCAAAGCCTCGGAGGTCCTTCACCAGCATATACTTCCCGGAAACTGGCCCTTTATTATGGGGTTGGTTTATGACGACTCTATGGGGAGGCGAGCGGAAGTTACCGTTCTGAGTATCGAGGCAAATCATTGAGTTGACGAATCGGTTATTTGTTGCCAGAAAAACAGCCAAAACCAGGAGGCAAAAATGCAACAAATGGAACACTACGTAGTGAGTGAGGCGAAGGATCTCATCCCGCGAGCATGCCAACTAATTTCCAATTACCGAGAGATCCGTCAGAAATCCGGGGCAGATTTCAATATCTTCAAAATCCTGAAACGCAGCACCGATGAAGAGCTTGGTCATTCGGCCTTTATTGCAGAGCTTCTCAATCCCAAAGGTTCCCATGGGCAGGGAAGAATTTTTCTTGACCTATTTTTTGAGCAACTCGGGCTGGAAGAAGAATTGCAAGACATCGATCACTGGCGGGTCATTACTGAAGTTGGAAAAGATATGGATGGCAGAATCGACATCCTGCTTGTAGGACGAAGTGAATCGGGAAGAAGTATTGCCGTTGCTATTGAAAACAAGATTTATGCAGAAGACCAACCTGAACAATTGTTTCGCTACTGGAAATCATTGAAAACCAAATTCAAGGCAGGACAATATGGGAAAAATGGCACAAAGGCTCCCTATTATTTATTTTACCTGACCCTCCATGGTCACCAGCCTTCCAACCAAAGCATCGGAGACATCCCAAAAGAAGCCCTTCAATGGCTGAGAACGGAGGGAAAATGCGGGCAAGCTCCCGTCCGGCTGTTGTCTTATTCTTATGACATCATCGCTTGGCTACAGGCTTGCCATAAAAAGATCGTAAGTTGTCCTTATGCGAGGGAGAATGTGTCTCAATATATCGATATCGTAAATTCATTGACTGGATATGGAGGAGAAATGACCGTTCAGTTGAAAGGTATTCTTGACACCCCCGAAAAACTTTTTGCGGCCGCTAAATTGTCGAAAGCGGTTGAGGCAGTCAAGCCAGAGTGGGTTCAGTCCCTCTGGAAACTGATTCGTGAAGAGTGGAAACGACGGTCGGCCCTTCATGATGGAATTTTTGTTGGGAGCTTAGAACCTAACCGCCATGCAGGTGCAGATATTGACAGTCTTAATAATAAATCAAAAGAATATTTTACCATGGCAAGAAATGTCCCTCGCTTTTTTGGGCTCGTGGCTCAAAATTACTTGGTTCCAGAGGGTCGAGTGGGAGTGGAGATTAGGTTTAACGGACATTTTTATGTTGGCCTGTTTGGTGAGGACGAGGAAACAATTTTTGACCGCAAAGTTGTTGAGGAATTTTTTGAAAGGACACTGATTCCTCAAGGCTTCGAGTCAGACATTCGTCCACAGAGACAAAAAGAGCGTATTTGTATCACTAATTCAATTAGATTTGATCGCGATACAGAAGAACTTTTCTCACTTACGCTTGAAGGTAATCGAAAAAAGTTTGTCAAAAGTCTATTGGACATCGCAGAGAACATAATACGGGGAATGGAAAAACATGGCCTCGAACCTCTTTTCCCCTGAAGCAAAGGGGCCTAAATAAGACTCAGCACATCACAATATATCCGTTGCAAATACTCTGTGTTATACCCTTTGTCCAATGGAGAAACAGCGCGTGGAATCCTTCAGAGCATGATCTCAGCCCGGAAACATCGATGCGTCTTTGGTGTTTTATGGATTTTGCCCCGGAGGTGCCGATAGGCAGTTCGGGGGCAGTAGTTTGCCCGGATGCTGGCTTTGGAGCCGCAGGCTGTCAGAGCGAGGATGAGAGCGTGTCTTGTTACCACTGACCAGGGGCCAACCTTTTGGTGGTGAAGCCCTGGGACAGACGGAGGCTGTTCGAGGGCTGTTTTTGGCCGGTAGCTGGGTTCGGGGATTTGTCCGAAGCGGGGTGGAGGCCATGATGGGTCGCCGCCGGCAGGCGGCAAAATGATAAAGCCCCGTAATTTATGCGGGGCTTTTGTATGAGATCAGTATTTTGTATCTGGTTTGCGGATTACTGTTTTTTCAATAGCCGCCGGTCAACCTGGTAGGGGATGATTTCGACAATTTTTAGATTTCCGGATTTTGGATGTCTTGGGTTTATGATGAGATTGTTTTCTTGGGGAAGGATTGCGGAGGGGACTAGTAGTCCCAGGGATGCTTCTTCTCTTGCCCAGGTGTCGCCTATGGCGTGAACGTCTGATGAAGCAGGGTAGGTGGCCCAGTTGGTGGGCAATCGGTCGAGGTCCAGGTTTTGAACAAATTCTTTCGGGATGTTTAATGTAACTAAAACCAGATTTTCCGGAAATACATCGAGACTCATGTGGACCAACGTTTCCAATACGGCCAAGGAAGCGGTGGTTGCGGAGTATATCATTGGAACCCCCTTGGAATTCCAGCGCCCTCCATACAAACGAGCCCCTTCCCCGCTAAGGTCTTTAGCTCGCGGGGAAGGTACGATGCGAAACACTTTCATTAGGCATAAACTCCATATTCGATACGGCCCAACTCGTCCTCAACCATTCGGACTCCCGAAAAGGTATCCAAAAAATCGATCGGGGGATTACCGCTAAAAGCAAGGCACGGTTCCCTGAGCCATTTCCTTGCTCTTTCCTGGCTACCGAATACTTCTTCGGCCCGAATGAATATTTTGGTGATCTGAACCACGTGATCAGACAGGTCTTGAGGAAGAGACCTATGCTCTTTCTCGTACCGCTGAAGGGTTCGGTGGGAAACCGGGAGAATCTTTTCTAAAGAGCCAATCGATAGATCAAGGCAATCTGCCAGCATTGAAATAGCCTTGGCAGGCAAGCCTTTCCTTATGGTTTCCACCAAGACCAGCGGGTTATTCAGGCCGTTTGCAATCCCGAGGGATTCTCCCAGCGTGTACTTCTCCACGGCCAATCCTCCTTTTTGTTGCCGGCGCGGCGGGGTCGTTTTCATGTGCGCCTTTTGGTTGCCGTCATCGCCTCTGTAGCCTTCTATTTATTCACCCCACTTTTAGAGTTATTTCCTTTTTGTAATTTGTCGCATTTTTTGCGCCATTTGTCAAGGTGTTTCGGGTAGGGGTGTGCTTGCTGGGGGTTGTCCCAGGAGAGGCAGCAAACCGGCCAGGGTGGATGGTGGTTAATTCGAGGTGCGGGTTTGGTCCCTGACTGGATTCTGTGGTTTTGGTCGGAGTGGGGCAGGGGTGGGCTACGGGGATCAGACGTTGGAAATTTCGTACGTACGAAATTTTCCAGGGCCGTTTTATCCGCCTGAGGTGCCGTCATTTTGGCGACTCTGGGGCAGCCTTTCGACCGGAAGTTGGCTTTGGCGGTTTTGGCCGAAGCGAGTTGAAGGTCATCTACCATCGCCGCCGATAGGCGGCTAAGCTTTCTTAAGGACCGTCGCAGAATTCGGAACTTGTGAGGAATCGCCAAATGGGTCGCGAATGTCTAGGAAGTTTGGGGCAATTCACCTTTTTACAAATATGGCCATCGGCATATAATCGATGTTTTTCCCGGCCCCTGATGTCAAAAGTAATCTTTGGACATTATTGTCAATAAAACCTCCTTTTGGGATAAGGCAACGGACCGTTCCATAAAAACAGTAGTCGCTTAAATCGTGTTCAGTGAGACGTAATTTCTTGTGACTTTTCAAAAATCTAAATTTAAATTTTTCAATAATCCTATTGTCTGGTTCGTCGGTATTTTTTCTAACCGTAGAAAGTAGAGATCTAAATGATTTTCGTATGTCATCAAATTTGTTATCAATCCGTCTGTTGAAGCTTAGTTCTGAGTTTACACTAAAGACAAAATTTAATTTATCAATTTGCGATACAAGATCATTCCAAGGATGAGATATTAGCCCAATTTCTTTATTCTGGGCGTTCAATATTTCTCCCCAGCGAGATGGGCTGTCTGTGAAAATTATTGAACTGGTTAATTGGGCTATGAATAGTGACATCTCAAAATTTGGTGCCATATGAAAGGTATATAATTGTCCACCATAATCTCCATGGTATACGCTGTCTTGTAATAATATAAATGGGTCTTCTTTTTTTATTGTTTTTATATATTGAAGAATCTCTTCGATTTGCTTAGATGATAATTCGGGCATATGTTGGGTAATTTGTCTTTTTTGACTATCGCTCGGTAACATATAGATGCTCCGAACAAAATCATCTTGTTGCAGTGCCTTAAGTTGAGAAAATTCTTCTTCATCCATCCTGTGGTTGACAGCCCGAGCTTTTGCCATGCTGAGCATTTGCCTTTGTAGGTGTTGGTTAAAGCTGCATGGGTCAGGAATGAAATTAACAAAACCATTTTCAATGAAGGGCATCAGTGCAAAGAGGAGTATTAGATTTTTTAGGGTTTGAATTTTGAATTGGTGTGGTGATTTTGTTGGACTATATTTTGGATTGATTGAATATGGGTTGATAAAAGGATGTTGAATTATAATTTCATCAAAGTAGGGAGATAGTCCAATAGCAAACTTAGTAATAACTCTTGGATCAATCACTCCTGTGTATAGCGCCCTAAATTCGGATTTTGATTTTGGAAGCAGGCTAAAAATATCGGTGTCTGGTGGCCAAAGATATCCGTAAAGTTCATATATTTTACCTACTTGCTCATTGCTTAGTTCTCGCTTGACATCATCCCATGACTTACCATTAGAAAGCCCGAGGATGTCATTTATAGCGTTATAGAAAATTATGTTTCTTTCCCGTATACTCAAGACATTCCAAGAGGTTCTTTCTTCCTTAGATTTTTCCAAACAGCACTTTTTGTATTTTTTCCCGCTTCCGCAACCACATGGATCATTTCTTCCAAGAGTTTTCTCTGATATCGATTTCTTTAAGGACTTGTTGTCTGGCATAGTACGTCCAAAAGCATCTTGGTAGTACGTGGTGCCATCTTTATAGCCTACGTACATTTCTCCGCCGAATCTCCAGCGCTCATTATCAGGTGGGAGCAGTATCCCCCTTAATTCGTCCCAAGGTTTAATGTCATAATTTTCGGGATATAACTGGTCTTCGGATGCAGAAGCAATGTATCTTCTTGCCCTGCTTTTTAGTATGAAATTAATCCCTCTTATGTCGTCCTCGCCAAGGAAACGGGTCCTGATAAAGGCATCCGTGCGGAGGAGGCTTTCTCGAAATGGGGTTGCGTTGGTGCGCTTTTCTGCTGGGTCTTGCCCGTCAGGGTCCTCTGCATATTCGTAATTTGTTAGAATTAAGCAGTGATTCATGTCTAAGGGGAATATGGTTTGGGTACCCTTGAGGACAATCGAGGGGTCATCGGGGTATTGGCATGATCCACTGCCTGGAGGGTACGCGTAGTTGTATATAGTAACTGGATGATCGCTTATTATGAATTTTAAAGATGAATTTTTTGCCGAAACTATTTCTCTTATTCCTTCTCCCCAAATTGTGCAATGCAAGTTTTTTATCGCCTGCATTTCTATCATTAACTGAACTTGATTTAGGTTTGGGTAATGTTCACTAAGCCAATCAAGTCCCTTCGGAGTTCGTAATTTTTGGGAATCGATATAAAAAAATAAATTTTGGAAATTATAATGCCATTCGGCAACGTCTTCACCAACGAACGCTCGTACTGCTTTAGCCCCAATGGTATCAATTTGACCAAACAATTTACGCTCTATTTCATCATTAATATATTGACCAAACACTGTCGTATATAGATCTGTTTGAAAAAAACACTGCGATGTTGGTTTCATGCTCCTGTCATTGAAGGTGATAATTCTGCCATCATCGAGTTTTTTAGTGTCTGGGTGTAGGTCTAAGTAGCAAATCCTGTCTTGTCCTGCAGGCAGAAAGCCCCTTTGATACCACTGTGGCACATAATGGTTATTTCTTGCTTCTGACATTTTACTGAGTCCTTTTTGTTAGTCACTCAAGCAAGTGTTCAGGATTAATTCCAATGACTACACCCCCAGCAGAGGGTGGATCCTGGCAACATTACTTCTTCCTCCGAGTTAGTTTCCATCCGGAAAGTCATGGATTATAGGAAAATGAAATGTCTCCGTAATGCTGCCATTACTCTCGGTGATTTAAAAGTAGGCTCGCGCACTACGAACCTACTCTAAATGCGAGGAACGCAGACCACTGATCTGTCAACACTTTTCCGGACACATGATTACGCAGCTTTTTTCATGGCCTCAAAGACCAGCGGAGCTTCGTTTCCGTTGGCGGAGTGACGCCGCTGGCGATTGTAAAACACTTCGATGTA
>Ga0265295_1008840_pt1 | contig 11040 bp, 10 predicted proteins | sample Munlansysbiofilm_FD_192503 | JGI IMG/M metagenome (GOLD analysis project Ga0265295, IMG submission 192503) | Leachate microbial communities from a municipal landfill in Southern Ontario, Canada - Methane capture system biofilm | ecosystem: Engineered > Solid waste > Landfill > Unclassified ... | reverse complement strand
GTTCGCTTTATATTGAAGCGTTCACAAGATCATCTGGAGTAAGACCTGATTATCCTGTTATCATGGCTTTAATCATCTTTTACACAGTAATTGGTCTAACTGCAACTCTAATTATTGATTTAACATATGGTGTAATTGATCCTAGAATTAGAATGGGGGCTGGCAGAAGATGAGTAATCAAGATAAAATGACAAAGTTTTCGCTTGCAAATCGTCAAGACATTAAATTTGATGAAGCATTCCAAACGAAACCGATTGGATACTATAAAGACGCTTGGATTAGATTTAAGAAAAATAAAGCATCTGTTGCAGCTGCGATTATTTTACTATTTCTAGTGCTTATGGCAATTATCGGACCTTGGATTAGTCCTAACACATTTTATAAAGAACAGCCTATTGATGCAATCAAATTAGTAAGTCAAGGTGAATTGCCTCCAAAAATTAAAGGTCTTGAATGGATTCCTATTTTCAATGGAAGACGCACAATTACAAGAGCTAATATAGTACTAGATTTAATTCCACTTACAGATGAAGATGTTGTTGAAAGATATGGTATAATCATTTATTCCGATTTGGATACAATTCAGCCATCTGAAGGTGGAGTATATTCAGTTGAAGTAGATTTTTACAATTATGTTAATTATATGTTATCGATGAGTCCCATGACTATCGATACTGATGTACTGCAAAAAATTTATGATTATCAAGAAGAAACTGGAGACATCATAATTCTCGAAGAAGTGCGTGTTTGGAAAGACTTAGAAGGTAATTTAGTACCTGGTCAAGCTCATCGCGTACGATTAGTATATTATGATTATCTCGATGCACTTTATGATTATGAACCCTCATATCCTTTTGGAGTTGACCAACGTGGTAGAGATTGGTTTCACATTTTATGGTCAGGTGCGAGAGTATCCTTATTAATTGCATTAACAGTTTCGATTATTAATATTATTATAGGCGTAACCATAGGTTCAATTTCTGGTTATTTTGGTGGTACAGTAGACTTAGTGATTGAAAGATTAAGTGAAATCATTGGTGGTATCCCATTTTTAGCCGTCATCACGCTTTTAATTCTAAGGTTTGGCAGTAATGTATTTGTCGTCATTATTGCATTTACATTAACGGGTTGGCTAGGTATTGCATCATTAACGAGAACTCAATTTTACCGCTATAAGAGTCGTGAATATGTACTAGCTGCTCGGACTTTAGGTGCAGCAGATTTAAGAATTATGTATCGTCATATTCTTCCAAATGCTGTGGGAACTCTAATTACAAGTTTTGTACTTTATATTCCTTCAGTCATCTTTAGTGAATCAACATTCTCATTTTTAGGAATTATAAGTTATACAGATACTGTGAGCGTTGGCCGTATGCTCGCGGATTCACAAGCAAGACTTAGAGTCGATAATAGCCTCGGATTCCTTGTTCTATTCCCAGGAATCTTTGTATCACTTTTAATGTTATCATTTAACTTATTTGGTAATGGTCTAAGAGATGCATTTAATCCATCATTGAGAGGAGTTGATGAATAATGGCAGATAAAATACTAGAAGTTAAAGATTTATCAATTTCATTTAAGACACAACAAGGCGTTCTTAAAGCCGTAAGAGAAGTAAGTTTTGACCTGTATAAAGGTGAGACTCTTGCCATAGTCGGTGAGTCCGGATCAGGAAAAAGTGTTACATCTCGGGCAATCATAGGGATCCTTGCTGGAAATTCTATTCATGAAGGTGGAACGATTAATTTTTATAGTTCTGAAGTTAAAAAACTAGAGAAATATAAAGAACTCCAAGACAACAAAGATAGCTCTGAAGACGGACAAACGTTTATCGATTTAATGTCAATTCCAGAACAAGATTTTCATAAATTGCGCGGAAGTCATATCTCAATGATCTTCCAAGATCCTATGTCAAGCTTAAATCCAATTATGAAAGTTGGCAAACAAATTTCTGAAGCATTATATTTGAAAATGGGTGTTGATAAACAGGATGCTAAGAAGCGTGCCCTTGAACTTATGAGAGAAATGGGTATTACGGAAGTGGAAAAAAGATTTAATCAGTATCCTTTCCAATTTTCCGGTGGAATGCGTCAAAGAATTGTTATCGCAATTGCCTTAGCAAATAATGCTGAAATTTTAATTTGTGATGAACCGACAACCGCATTAGACGTAACAACTCAAGCACAAATTTTAGAATTAATCAATAAAATCAAAGCTGAGCGTAATTTATCAGTTATATTTATTACACATGATTTAGGTGTTGTAGCTAATATGGCTGATCGTGTGGCAGTAATGTATGCAGGTAAAATAGTAGAATACGGTAAAGTTGATGAAATATTTTATGAACCTAAGCATCCATATACATGGTCTCTATTATCCGCAATGCCTGATCTTGAATCTAAAAAATCCGAACAAGAATTATTTGTAATACCTGGAACACCTCCAGATATGCATTTCCCTCCGAAAGGTGATGCATTTGCACAAAGAAATCGTTACGCGATGAACATAGATTTTGAGGAGCAACCCCCTATGTTTAAAGTTAGTGATACTCACTATGCATCTACATGGCTTTTAGATCCAGAAGCTCCCAAGGTGGAAATGCCATCTGGATTAAAATCAAGAATCGCCAGAAACTTAGAGCGTGCGAAGAAAGGAACTGGTGATCAACATGAGTGAACAAGTGAAAACATTGGTTGTAAAAAACCTTAAACAGTATTTTAAATCTGGACGTGGTAAAAATAAACTCGTTGTGAAAGCAGTTGATGATGTAAGCTTTGAAATTAACGAAGGTGAAGTATTTGGTTTAGTTGGTGAGTCTGGGTGTGGTAAAACAACTACTGGACGTACAATTATAAAACTTTATGATGCAACCGATGGCGAAATAATTTTCAAAGGTAAACATATTGGTGCAGGATTTGAATCTATAAAGCGTCAAATTTCTGAAGCAAAAGATTTATATGACAATCAAATTCTTGCTACAAAACCATTAAATTTGAAAAAATTCGAAATCAACTCAACTTATAAAGCAGATGTTAACATTGCAAAACTTCATTTTGACCAAGCTTTAAGCAAATTATCTAAAACTGATGGAAAATATAAAGAAGAATCAGCTAAATTTAAACAAATCAAAGATGATTCTATAAAACTTGCACTTGAAAAGAAGAATAAGAGTTTGAATGATCTTAAGCTTGATTTCGAACAAAATCCCAATAAATATATTGAAGATAATTCGAAAGCTGAGGAGTACAAAGCTCAAAGAAACGAGAAATTAAATGAACTTAAAGCTCGTTATAAGAAACTAAAATCTGACAATGCATATAAAGGTGAAACTTATGATGAAATGAAAAAAATTCAAATGATCTTTCAAGATCCCATTTCATCATTAAATCCTAGAATGACAGTTAGAGAAATTATAGCTGAAGGGCTCTATATCAGTGGTATGAGAGATAAAAATCAAGTTACTGAGAGAGTATATGAGGCTTTAAGAACTGTTGGCTTAGTGCCAGAGCATGCTTTTAGATACCCACACGAATTCTCAGGCGGACAACGCCAACGTATTGGTATTGCTAGAGCTTTAGTTCTTAAACCTGAGCTTTTAATAGCTGATGAACCAATTTCTGCTCTTGATGTTTCCATTCAAGCCCAAGTTATTAATTTATTAAAAGATTTAAAAAAAGAATTGAATTTAACTATTTTATTCATTGCACATGATTTATCTGTGGTTAAGTTTTTCAGTGATCGAATAGCAGTAATGTATTTTGGTAAGATTGTCGAATTGGCTGATGCAGATCTACTTTTTGAACATCCAATGCATCCCTATACTCGGTCATTGCTATCTGCAATTCCACAACCTGATCCACACTCTGAAAAATTACGTAAAAGATTCACATATGACCCAATAAATGATCATCAATATTCTGAGACTGTGCAACCAAGAATGATTGAAATAGAACCTAATCATTTTGTTTTGGCAAGTGAACAGGAAGTTGAGAATTATAAAAAAGAATATGCATTAAAATAATAAAATAATAAACGCCTCTAATCATGAGGCGTTTATTATAAAAATATAAAAAGGAATATTTAATGAAAAAAATAAAGGTTATTAGTTTTATCACAATTATATTATATACTTTGATTACACTATCAAATGCTTATTTGATAATTAGTGGTCAAAATATGAATTATGAACTGATTGGTAATTTAATCTTTAACCTAATTATTGACATAGGGTTTTTATTAATTCTAATTTTTGGGATTAAAAAAATGATTGACATTCGTCATGACTTGTCTAATCCTCTACTTATTTTTTTAACATTAAAAATAATCGAAACATTTATGTTTGCTCTTGAGCCTTTTTCATTATTGTTCCTATATGACGATAGGAAATTAATAACTTATATTTTTATTACTGAGATTATACCATTTATTTTACTTATTTTTGCAATGAATCTTACGTTTCTTTATTCCACTTCATGGAGCAGAAAAACAAAATTTAACTTTTTAGAGTGGTGTATCTACATTTGTTTAGGTTTTGCTCTTTTAGGAAGATTTATAGGAATAGCGAAATTCCCTCAAAATTTAGTATCATATAAGGAATTTGCAAACACTATCTTCTTTATATTATTATCAATTTTACTGGTTTTACAAAAAAAACGGATACTAAAATGGCAGAAAGAACAAATTTTATTTTTATCTGACAGAACTGTTTTTGGGTTGAAAAGGCTATAAAATCACTATTTTATGATTAGCGATTGAATCATTTCTGTAGCATACTTATAGTATAAATTAGGATGATATACATCACTATGTAAAAAATAAATAGTTTTATCTTTCTCATTGATGAATGCATTTATGGTTACAATACTCCGATAACGGATTTTGCTAAATGTAACCTCGTCGCATTCTTTTTTTATTTCATCTGAAAAGTCATTCCCATTCTTAATTATGATAATTGTGTAATTTGTAATTTTAGTTTTTTTGTTAAAGTACATATCCTCCAATAAGTTGATCTGTTTGTCGATAAGGGCAGACTTGTAGTGCAGGCTTTTATCAATGATTAATATAAATAATTCGAGCATAGGTCTTCTTGTTGCAAGATTGTTTTGATCATAAGTGTGACGGTGCAAGATAATAAATTGTTCATTTTGGAAAAAAACCAAAAAATCTTTATTCTTTAATGATGTTATCACATCAACATAACTAATAAAGTTTGACAATTTTTTCGGTGAATTTTGAACTGAAATAAGTCTGTAATAACTATAACTTTCTGAATGATACGTCATTCTAGGTTTTATCCAAAATAGTGCGGTAAGAGCTAAAATCAAGACTATCAATAGCAAAGATAATTTGATATTATTGTCAATTGGTAAAACAAAATAAAGCACTGCGAAAAATATTAAAGTTAGAATATAACCCAAAAATATAAGCATTATTTTTATGAACTGTTTTTTTGCGTATTCCATCACTTTACTCCTTTGTACTGATTTTATTATATCACAAAAGAGTAATCCTTTTGTTTGGGTAAATAAAAAGAGCTTCTTAAGAAGCTCAGCATTTAGATTTATAGTCAATCATTCGATGGATGGCAGTCTACGAATGACCACTTAAATCAACTGCTGTATTTTTGGGAGAAAAATACAATGCTAATTTTTTCATATCTCACCATGAAAAGGGGCTTGATACATTTTGATTATACAACAATATGAATAATAATTCACGTTATTTACTCAAAAATTACATAAAAACGTTTTCATATTTTCTCCTTACCCAATTAGCATATAAATGGCTTTATAAAACATTATGTTATATAATAGTTTTGGAAATTAAGGAGGACCTATTATGGCAAAATTAGAGATTCATAACTTACATGTAGGAATTGAAGGGAAAGAAATATTAAAAGGAGTTGACTTAGTCGTTAACTCAGGAGAAGTTCACGCAATTATGGGACCAAATGGTACGGGTAAGTCTACACTTGCAAGTGCATTAATGGGCCATCCAAAATATGAAATTACTGAAGGTGAAGCTTTACTCGATGGAACAAATTTACTCGAACTTGAAGTTGATGAACGTGCGAGAGCAGGTTTATTTTTAGCAATGCAATATCCAGCAGAAGTTCCAGGGGTTACAAATAGTGATTTTATGCGTCAAGCGCTGAGAGCAACTTCAGGTAAAGACGTTGGATTATTTGAGTTTGCATTAAAATATGAAAAAGTTGTTGAAGAATTAAAGATGCGTCCAGATTTAGCACATCGTTATTTAAACGAAGGATTTAGTGGTGGTGAACGCAAAAGAAATGAAATTCTTCAGCTTAAAGTAATCCGACCAAAGTTTGCGATTTTAGATGAAATTGACTCAGGCTTAGATGTCGATGCTTTAAAAATTGTCGGTGAAAATGTGAGCGAACTTGTCGATGAAAATTTCGGATGTATTTTAATTACACACTACCAACGCATATTAGATCATATTAAGCCAACAAATGTTCACATCATGATCGATGGTAAAATTGTTTTAAGTGGTGGACAAGAATTAATTGAAAAGATAGACAAGAATGGTTATGAATGGATCAAAGATGAACTCGGAATTGAATTTGCTGAAGGCGAAGAATAATGAGAGATATTGTCATTGAAAAACAGATGGTCCAAACGAAACTTCCAAAAGATTTCGTTTACGACAATCACACATTAACCATTCCAAAAAATATAGCATTTCAAGATCCTATTAAAATTACCATATTAGATGATCACAATGATTCATTAAAAATTGTGGTTTCAGAAAATACAAGCATTAAAATTATATTAGAAGTAAAAAATGACACTTTAGAAGCAAGCACATACCATTTAAATTTACTTGCAAAGAAGAATAGCCATGTTAAATATTTACTTGTGAGTGAATTAAAAAGTAAAAAAGGTTTAGTCGAACATTATTTTACGGCAGAACGTGATTCCAAGTTGGATTTATTAGGTGGTTTTGTCAGTGATATTATCGATGCTAAAATGCATGTTGATCTCATTGGTGAAGGTGCTGAAGTTAAAATGCGAGCAGTTGCTGTATCATCTGATGAGAATCAACAAAATATCGATGTATTAATTGTTCATAAAGCACCAAATACGATTGGTGATATGACCAATATTGGCATTGCTAACAAACAAGGCAAAATCATTTTAAATGGTGTTGAAAAAATTGAGAAAGGTATGAAGAATGCGAATGCTTTCCAAACCTTAAAAGGGATCATCACATCTGATCAAGCAATTGTTGAAGTCAATCCAATTTTATTAATTGATGAATTTGATGTCAAAGCTGGTCATGGAGCGACTATCGGTAAAATTGAAGAAGATGTACTCTACTATTTGAGAAGTCGTGGTTTAACGCAACAAGAAGCTGAAAAACTTATTATCAACGGCTTTTTAAAACCAATCATCGATGAAATTGATGATGAACCATTAAAGGAAAGATTCGTTAATCTCGTGAACTCAAGAATATGATTGATGTACATAAAATCCGCTTGGATTTTCCAATTTATGAAACTCATCCAAATCTTGTCTTTTTTGATAGTGCTGCATCATCGCTTAAAGTAAAACACGTCATAGATAAAGTTGATTATTATTATCAAAAACTGGGAGTAAATGTCCATAGAGGTGCATACGATCTAGCTTATGAAGCGACGACACTTTATGAAAATGCACGTCAAAATGTCGCAAGATTTATTCATGCTAATGAAGAGGAAATCGTTTTTACAAGAGGAACAACATCAGCTTTGAATACGATAGCCTCTGCATACCTGAATGTACTCAAACCAGATGATGAGATTATTACCAGTGAACTAGAACATCACTCATCTATTATTCCTTGGATGATAGTTGCTAAAAAAACAGGGGCTAAACTTGTATATATACCGTTAACTAAAGAAGGTAGAATTACCGTTGAAGGATTTAAAAAAGTGTTAAGTGATCGCACTAAAATAGTTGCAATCACCCATGTTTCAAATGTGATGGGTTATTTGACACCGATTGAAGAGATTACAAAATTTGCGCATGAAAAAAATGCAATTGTCATTTTAGATGCAGCTCAATCTGCACCACACATGAAGCTTGATGTTAGATCGCTTGATGTTGATTTCTTAGCTTTTTCAGGGCATAAAATGTTTGGTCCATCGGGTGTCGGTGTCCTTTATGGAAAAGAAAAATTACTGAATCAAATAGAACCTTTTGAATATGGTGGTGAAATGGTGGATCAAGTGAGTAAGGATTTTGTCTCATTTAAAGATGCACCACTCAGATTTGAAGCAGGTACACCTGTGATTAGTGGAGCGATTGGATTATCAGCAGCCATTGATTATATCGAATCGATTGGATTTGAAGACATTCATCAACATACTCATGAAATTCATCAATATCTATTGAAAGAATTAGAAGAAGTCGAAGGCATAACCATTTATAATAAAACCGCAGACAATCCAGTGATTGCCTTTAACATTGATGATGTTCATCCACATGATATTGCAACCATGCTTGATGGATCAAAGGTATCTGTGAGAGCAGGACACCATTGCGCACAACTTGTTAGTCAGTTTTTAGGTGTACAATCCACTTTAAGAGCTTCGATTCATATTTATAATAGTAAAGAAGATTGTGATATTTTCATTCAAAGCGTCATAGAAGCGAGAGATTTTTTTAGACAATTTTAAGGAGAAGCACATGAATATTGAACAACTTTATCGCCAAGTGATCATGGACCACTACAAACATCCAAAAAATAAAGGGTTGATTGCAGATTCCAGTTACTTGATGGTCCATTTAAATAATCCAAGTTGTGGTGATGAAATGACCATTCAAATGCATGTTAAAGATCATGTCATTGATGATATTAGACATCAAGGGACAGGGTGTTCGATTTGTTGTTCAAGTGCGAGTGTCATGACTGAAACTCTCAAAGGTCAAGACATTGATCAAGCAATGAAAACTATAGGTGAGTTTTATGAACTCATTAAAGGATATCCTTATAACCCTGAGATTTTAAAGGGAGATGCGGTAGTATATCAAGGTGTTTCACAGTTTCCAGCACGTATAAAGTGTGCAACACTTGCCTGGAAAGCTGTAGAACAAGGGATTAAAAAAATAAAGGAGGAAGAACAACATGGATGATAACAAAAAGAAAATTGATGCCATCGTCGGTGATTACAAGTTTGGCTTCCATACGGATTCAAAACCTGTGTTTGACACCGGAAAAGGGCTTGATGAAGATAAATTAAGAACGATTTCTAAAATGAAAGGTGAACCTGAATGGATGCTTGAATACCGTTTAAAGAGCTATAGAAAGTTCCTTGAACTCAAAAATCCAAATTGGGGACCTGATTTATCATTTATAGATTTTGATGATTTTACTTACTTTTTAAGAGCGAGTGATCGCGCTGAAACAAGTTGGGATGAAGTTCCTGTAGAAATTAAAGACACATTTGAGAAATTAGGAATACCTGAAGCAGAACGTAACTATTTAGCAGGTGTTTCAACACAGTTTGAATCAGAAGTTGTATATCACAATACCATGAAAGAACTCGAAGATTTGGGTGTGATTTATGTCGATACAGATACAGCGCTTCGTGAGCACCCAGAACTTGTTAAAAAATATTTTGGTAAAATCATTCCATTTAATGATAATAAATATGCAGCACTGAATAGTGCAGTATGGAGTGGTGGTTCATTCATTTATGTTCCAAAAGGTGTAAAAGTCGAAAAACCACTACAATCATATTTCAGAATCAATTCGGATCAAATGGGACAATTTGAAAGAACGCTCATTATTGTTGATGAAGGTGCTTCAGTGAATTATGTTGAAGGTTGTACTGCTCCGGTTTATTCGAGAGATTCACTCCATGCCGCGATTGTTGAGATTATAGTTGAAAAAGATGCTACATGTCGTTACACAACCATTCAAAATTGGTCAACAAATGTCATCAACCTCGTTACAAAACGTGCATTTGTGTATGAAAACGGTCATATGGAATGGATTGATGGAAACATTGGAAGTAGTGTTAACATGAAATATCCATCGTGTGTATTACTCGGAGAAAGAGCAAAAGGAACAACAATTTCGATTGCTTTTGCTGGAAAAAATCAAATTCAAGACGCTGGAGCAAAAATGATTCATGTGGCACCTAACACGACATCAACGATTATCTCTAAATCGATTAGTCGTGCCGGAGGTTCTGTCAATTATCGTGGTAAAGTTGATTTTGGTAAGAATGCGAAAGGTGCTAAAGCACATGTCGAATGTGATACGATTATCTTAGATGATTTTTCATTTAGCGATACGATACCAACAAATATTGTAAGAAATAGCGATGTGTTCTTAGAACACGAAGCTACTGTTTCAAAAATTAGTGAAGAACAATTATTCTATTTGATGAGTCGTGGTTTAACTGAGGAAGAAGCTACAGAAATGATTGTCATGGGGTTCATTGAACCATTTGCAAAAGAACTTCCGATGGAATACGCGATTGAACTCAATCAGCTCATTAAATTGGAAATGGAAGGCTCAATTGGTTAATTTTTGTAAAAATATAAAGATATGGAAGTCCATATCTTTTTTATTTGCGCAAAATAGCGTAAAATAGCAATAAGGTGATGCCATGAGGAAATTACTAGCATTTTGTTTAACTTTAATTTTTGTATTGACACTTTCAAGTTGTGAAGGGATTAAATCATATCAGGATCTTGATTCTGAATTTAATTCACATCTTGATTATTTTAAAGAAGATTACCAAGTGAAAATTGATTATTATAATACGCTCTCTACGAGAACGATTTTAAGTGTTGTAAAAATTGAAAAGACGTGCTATTTACCATATTCTAGTGCCACGGGTTCAGGTGTCATTTTTACCCAAGATGACACGCATTATTTCGTTTTAACTAACAATCATGTCACTTACTCTGAAAATGCTGAGCGAACCTCTTATGCGGTTTATGATTTTCAAGGAAATAAATACAGTGCGACACTTGTGGCTAGCAATAGTTCATTTGATTTATCCGTTTTAAAAATTACAAA
>Ga0265295_1008839_pt1 | contig 11040 bp, 11 predicted proteins | sample Munlansysbiofilm_FD_192503 | JGI IMG/M metagenome (GOLD analysis project Ga0265295, IMG submission 192503) | Leachate microbial communities from a municipal landfill in Southern Ontario, Canada - Methane capture system biofilm | ecosystem: Engineered > Solid waste > Landfill > Unclassified ... | reverse complement strand
CCAAACTTCAAACCACTATAGCGCATGATTTTAGCTAGAAGTTTCCACTCTTTTTTGTCATAGCAAGGTTTTGGGCACTTTCTACAACTTGGTTTTTCATCGTGTGGGCACTCTTGTAGTTTTACATATGAGTAGTATAGAGTCTCTTCGCATCTATCGCAAAGGGAGAAGTGTATGGACTCTTCTAAGTCTTTTTCTTTGTAACAAAGAGCTATAGCATCTGCTTTTTTATCAGCTTTTTTGTGCTCATGGTCACAGTAACATTGGATAAACTTTAAGACAGTCTGGCTGTCGTAGATAAATTTCTCTTCAGTCATCTCTTATGCTTTATTTTTATTTGTTCGCTTCAAGTGTATCTAAAATAAAAAATAAAGCACTTGATGTATGCCAATACTCTCTCTTCTTTAAGCTCAAATAAACCTAGTCATATCTTTTAGTAATATCTATGCCTTTTTCTTTTAGAGCATATCCTATCTCTACAACTCTATTTTTCCACTTCTCGGACTCCAAGAACCCTTCATAAGCATCAAGCTCTTTGTTTGCAACTCTCGCTGCAATAGTCTCTATGTTTAAATATACTATCTGTAATTCTGATTCTAGCTCTTCAAATGTGTCATTCATCTATCTGTCCTCTATTATTTTATCGATTTTATTTTTTCTAACATCCATTTCCACTCGCCAAAACCACTATCAGCATTTATATGCCCAGCACCTTCTAAAATCTGCATCTCTATACCTAACTTATCTCTAAGTTTTTTTGCTTCTTCTATATTCATATATGGATCATTATCAGAACATACTAAGAGAGCTTCTTTCGCATGTAGGTTTATCGGAGCTTCTACAGGAAAAAAGTTTTTTAGCTCATATATGCTTGTCTCAAGGCTAGGAGGTGCAACTAAAAATAGGTACTCCACATCCTCTATGAGTCCACTATTGCACATATGAAACCATAAGATAGTTGAAAGGGAGTGGCAGATAACAACATTAGCTCGAAACTCTCGAAGCTCTTTTAGTGTCTCTTTTACCCAAACATCTTTATCTGGTGACTCAAAGTCTGTTAACTTTAAAAAACTAACACAACCATAATCTCTAGCAATTTCAGCTGCTAAATAGCTCTGCCAATGAGGTGAATCACTTCCTCCCCATCCATGAAGTAGTAAAACTTTTTTCTTCATTTTTTTACCTTTATAAAAGAGATTTAAAGCTCTTATGGTGTAGAGCCTTTGAAATTTTGTTTTATTGATTGTACATTAAAAAGGCTTATAATTATTTTTAATGTCTGCTAAAGGCATGAATTGCGAGTCATACAGATGCCAAACTAAACAAGTTCCCTCTTCCCATAAGAGACGTGTTACCTTAAAGAGATTGAAATCTCACTTGTGTAGTTAATCTTTAAGCGGAGACTACCTTGTTCCTACCCGTTCTTTTTGCTGTATAGAGTCTCTCATCAGCCTCTTGTATAGTTTGTTGTATATCTCCCTCTTTATGTAAAGAAACTCCAAAACTACAAGTAAGAGGGCCTATAGTGTCAAACTTGTATTCCTCAATGATTACTCTTAGATGCTCAGCTAACATAGCTGCTTGCACTATTGTCTTAGCAGCTAAAACTACGATAAACTCTTCACCGCCCCAACGAATAAATCTATCATCTTTTCTAATGTTGGTTTTTATGATGTTTGAGAGTGTTTTTAAAACCTCATCACCCACTGCATGCCCATGGGTATCATTTACTTTTTTAAAAAAATCTATATCTAAAAAAACAATAGCAGTGTGGCTGTCCTCTTTTTTATTTAACTCGATTATAGAGTCTATATTTTTATCAAAAAACACTCTGTTGTACGAATTTGTAAGCAAGTCTCTTTCTGCTTGTTTTTGGAGCTGAAGCTTCTCGCTCATAGCATCACTTATATCTGCAAAATCGATAACATACTGTTTTGAATTATATTTATTGATAGCAACTGCAAAAGCATGTGGCGTCATGGTTGAGTCAAGCATCTGCACTACTCTAGCCCTTCCTGGAAGATTTAAAAGACTTTCAACCCAGTGCTTCTCACCATCTTTTACATCTGTTAAACTAAAGAAATTTTTATCTTCTATAAAAAAATCACATATACACTCTTGATCTTCTAAAAATGCTTCTATGTTTTTGTAGTTAAAAAAGTCAAAAAACTTTTTATTTGCAAAATTAAACTTTATGCCATCTGTCAGTATAACAATAGAACTTTGAACATCCATAAATTTTTGTATCTTAAGAGACTCATTTTTTATCTTTTGCATCTGCATTATTACGACTGCAGTAAGTGCAAAAAGAAGCAAAAAGACTATGATAATGGCTATCTCAAAAAGCTCATATCTTCTCTTTATAGTGGCTATTTCATCAAGTGGAGCATACGAAACTATATAGCCAGAACTTTTTTTGTCTATGTCTTTTAAGTTTAAAAAGACTGCTACACATCCTTTATTGCCATGTATTATAGGTAAAGAAAAACTCTCTTTTTTATTTAATTTTTCAGGAAAATCTTTACTATTTTTAACTAGCCCTGTAATTTTTTTAACAAAAGGATCCTTTTGCGACTCTCTATTTAACTGTGAGAATACAGGATTTTCAAAGCAGTAGTCGCTACTTAGCTCAGATGCTACAAAAAAATCCCTATGCTCTTTAAATACCTTGTTATAACTTTCCTCTTTATCTAAAATAATCTTGTGAGTAAATGATGGAAAAATATTTCTAAGTCTTTTTTCTATTCCCTCAAAAGAGACTGAAAACTCAACACTCCCTAAGTGTTCTTGCTCATCAAAAATAGGAAAAACATATCTATAGCCAGGATAGAGTCTACCACCCTCAAAACCCATAACATCTCTAAACTCACTATTTGCGATTTTAACGGAGCTTCGAATCTCTGCTAGGGAGTCTCCATTTTTATATGGTAAATGAAATCTAAGTAGGCTTTTAGAGTCATACGTATGAAAGTGAAACTGTCTAACATTTAACTTAGTTAGAAACTCATAATCCTTATATAAAAGTCTATATAACCTCCCTCTTAGAAGAGATTTTTGTGGTTCATCTGCGTATTTGAACTCTTTTAAGACATCTTTTACATCTTTATTGAGAGTATGATAGTAGCTTTTTTGAGCCAAAAGCAGGTAAGTGCCTAAAATGGAGTCGTTTGCAACTCTTAAAAGCTCTATATTTTTATCTGCAGTGCTCTGTATTACACTCTGTTTAGAGGTTGATAATAAGCTTAAAAAAATACCGCATACTAAAAAAAGAAGTATAAAGGCCATAGAAATCTTTAGCTTCATTTTTCAACATCTTTTTGCGGCATCTCAATATCTATACTCAAACCATCATAGTCGCGCGTAGAGGCTTCTGCAACTCCATTTGAAAGAACGCCCATTGAGTCTTTAGCTTCTCTGTCTTCTAGTTCTAAAAGAGTCTCTTTTATCTTCTTTATCTGCTCTTTATCAAGAGTCTTAGTATTTACAACAAGACTAAACCCTGGTAAAAGTTCACTTTTTGCGATAATCTCCATGCCTAAAGATTCAAACTTTTTTGCTATGCTCTCTTTAGCTCCAGCCACCAAAAACTCTCCTTTTAGAACACTTGTAAGGGCGTTTGTATGTGACATAGTATATTTGTAATTTTGTTTAGAGAGATCAATATTGAAGTTTTCCCTCAACAAGATGCTGCTCATATAGTAACCACAAGTTGAAAGACTTTGCGTAAGTGCTACTTTTATGGGAGCCTCCTTTTTGAACTCATCATCTCTAAATTTTGCAAGGACACATCTATATTTAACAGACCCATCATCTTGCTTGAATGTAACGATGGGCTCTATAGAGTCATACTCTTTTTTTAAAGATAAATATGGAAGAGGTCCAAAATAAGCCATATCTATGGAGCCATCTTTAAAACCATCAAGTATCCCTTGATAGTCTTTTTCGTAAACATAGTTGATTTTTATAGGGATTTTCGACTCTAGGTATCTGCTCATAGGTAAAAAATCTTCTATATCTTTAGTAACCCTAGTAGTTGGGAGTGGTGCAAAGTTTACTTTAAAGCTATCCGCCAAAAGGGAACTTGATAAGGCAAGAAAAATAGACAAGGTGAATAGCTTCATGATGTTTTGTTATTCCATAGTATAAAATTATCTAAAGTTTAACTAAAATAGCACAATACTAACTTAAATAAATCAATTTTTTTTCTCTAAGACTTCTTGCATCTCTACACTTCCACCGACATCTTGTGAGAGCTTATCCATAAGTTCAAAAAGTTTGTTTGAATGCATCTCAGCCTCATCAAATCTTCTAAGTAGTGCTTCTTTTGTCCCTTTGTTCGTTAGAGAGTCTCCAGATAAAGCAGAGTCTAGGTTTTCATTTATAAGATTATGAAAGGCATTATGATGGGGCTCCATAGCTTTAAAAGAGCTATTTTGTCCAAAAAGCTCACTCCCTACTCCATAATACCAAAGCCCAAAGCCGCAATCCTTATAATCTTTTTTCAACTCTTTTGTTACATTAGAACTTACAACTGCTGAGTAAGCATTAGACTTAAAGAGTATGTGCTGAATCTTGTAGTTTGACAAAAAGAGGGCAAAACTACTTCTATTTGAGAGCCTTGATGTACTTGAGAGATTTGTTGTAAAGTTTTTCATAGTATCTAAAAACAACCCCATCGTTTGGCTTGTTTCATTAGCTATATCATCCACAGCAAGGGAGTTGTGAGAAATGCTTTTTGATTGCTCTTGGAGGTGGTTTATAGTCATACTAATCTCACCAGTTGCTTTTTGAGTCCTCTCTGCTAATTTTCTAACCTCATCTGCTACAACTGCAAAACCACGTCCGTGCTCACCTGCCCTTGCTGCCTCTATGGCAGCGTTTAGTGCAAGAAGATTTGTCTGATCTGCTATATCTTTGATGAGATTAACTATCATGGCGATATTACCAACATTAGCATCCATCTCTTTTATAGCATCTGAAGTGTTTGTAACTAATTGGCTAAGGCCCTCTATCTCTTTTGTAGTTGTTTGCAGGGAACTGTAAGTCTCTTTAGCAGATGTCCACGCCTGAGTTGTGCTAGCAGTTACCTCTATAAATGAACTTTCTGTTTTATTTATGTCTGAAGCTATAAGGTCGAAATTACCTTTCATTCCAGCGTTGAAATTGCTAAATGTAGCACTTAGTTGACCCATCACTTTGTAGCCCTCATTTGCTTTCATAGACTCTACTGCTTTTTGTATCTGATGTGCTGTCTCTTCAAATTCTCCCTGCAAGCCAGATGGATACATACTTCTATACATAAAACCTTGACTAACCGCATCTATGGTGTTTCTACTCTCTCTTAGAACTACTTCTACTTGATCTAGACACTTGTTTATATTCCATGCGATATTTTCTAGTTTACTATCATGTCTATGCAAAATAACACGAGTTGAGAGTTTTCCATCTTTTACACCATCTAAAGTCTGTGCTATCTTATCCATAAGAGCATCTTCATCTTTATCTACATCTTTTTTTTGGGGGATAAACAGAGAGAGAATTGCTAAGACTGCTATAAGCGCAGCGAAAATGACTTGAGAGTTCACAGCTAAGATGCCAACACTAACAAGCACTAAAACCAAAAGAGCGATAACTGTATAGCTTTTGTTCATGTTATTGTCCTTTTTGAAGATTTATGACAAACTCTTCATAACTTATACTGTTTTTTTGTAAAAATTCATTTAAAATTTTTGCAGATTCATCCATACCGCCATTTTTTTCTGCATCTGTTAGTAATTTATATATAGGGACAATTATTTCGATAGCAGACTTTGGAGGTTTTCTTCTAACGGAGGTGTAGCTTATGATGTTTTTATTTGCATCTAAATCAGCTGTGATGTAAGCAAACACCCAATAATAACCTCCATCAGCACAAAGATTTTTTACAAATCCAAAAAATTCTTTTTTATTTTTGATAAGGTCCCAGAGAGTTTTAAAAGCGATACGAGGCATATCGGGATGTCGTATAAGATTGTGATTTGCGCCAATAAGCTCAGATGCATTATATCCAGACATATTAGTAAATATCTCATTACAGTAGATAATATTACCTTTAATATCAGTCTTTGAAACTATAAAGTCACTCTCACCCAACTCTTTTTCTATGTCGGTGACGTTTTTCGGGGAGTCTTTTTTTGAGAGTATTTTTCTAACCATCGTTTGCTCCTTTATAAGCAAGCTGTGATATAACTATTAATAAAAATTATATCTTAATAGTTATTTAATTATAAAATTAACTTGGTATCATAGAAAAAGATTTATATTTATTACCCAAAGTAACATAATTTTTTTATAAACCGAAGAGTCTTGGAATTTTTCCCAATTTTGACAATTTTGCATAAACGCCCCAGCTTTTTTTCATATAATGTCCTATAAATGGAAGCGGTATCATATAGGCTTTTTTGTCATCTCTATATATAAGTGATGCCCCATTTCCAGTATCCATAAGACATAAGATATTTATATGTTCTTTGTAAGATTTTAGATTTACTTCACCTTTATCTGCTTGAGAGATATTAAAAGCTACATTTCTAGCCATCACTTCGGCTATATGGCCCTGTTTTGCTCTCCATACTGGGCCCTCTAGTGCTGCTGTATCTCCTATGGCATAGATATTTTTTGGCATCCCATCAAATATAACCCTACAGTACTCATCTATCTTTACAAATCCAGCCTCATTTGTTGGAAGTTGTGAGTTTTGGACTACCTCATGCCCACTTCCAGCTGCTATAAACATGGTCAAATCTGACTCTAGTTTTGTGTCATCTTCAAATATGATGGCATCTTCTTGAAATGACTTTATTTTTTTACCAAACTGCTCTTTAATAGCAAGTTTTTTGAAAAAGCCATCCATCATACTTAAAGCTTTTTCGCCCATTCTCGCTCCTGGTTCACTCATAGGAGCAAAAAATGTTAGCTCAAAGTTATCTCTGATGCCTTTTTTCTTTAGTAGATTGTGAGTGTTAAAGAGAAGCTCAAAGGCTGGTCCGCCTCGCACACTTGAGCTATCTTTGGGGTTTCCTCCAAAGCCAAAACAGATTTTTCCACTTCCTTTTTTTATAAGCGCATCTAGCGCATCTCTTATCTCTAGTGACTGCTCTGGTTCACCACATATAGATAGAGTGTGTTCTATGCCCTTATGCTCTACCTTTGAAGCGCCCATAGCTAAGACAACATGATCATACGAACTCAGCACTTCTCCTGATGCGAGGGTATAGCTGTTTTGCTCTGCATCTATGTGAGTTAACTCATCAACTATAAGTTTAAAGCCGTGAACTCTTTGAAGTTCATATAAATCAATACAAATCTCATCAAACTCTTTTTCTCGTGTTGGAATCCAGATAGAAGTAGGGTAGATAAAAAAGTAGTCTCTATCACTTACAAGTGTAACCTCATAGTTGTTTTTTTTTAAAAATATCGCAGCTTCAAGTCCTCCAAATCCACCACCGATGACTAAAACACTCTTCATACTATACCCTCATGTTATATTTTTTATAAAATATACCCTAGTCTTAGTTAAAGTATTATTAACGCTTCTTATTTATAAAATAAATTGCAACGAGACTTATTGAGCCACCAATAACAATATGGCTCTGTAACTCTTCGCCTAAAACGAGCCAAGCTACGACTAAAGCGAAGATCGGGACTAGAAACATATAAGAGCTAGTTATCTCACTTCCAAGTCTCGCTGATGCTATATAAAAAATAGTAGTAGCCACACTTTGACCTAAAACTGCCAGATAAACAAGAGCTATCCAAAACCTTGCATCTAACTCAAACTCACTTAGAAGTCCAGCATCATAAGTGTAGATAAATGATGCTACTGTTGCTACTACAGAGATGTAAAAACTGTAGTGAACTGGATGTATATGCTTGTGTGAGTGTTGAGAGAGCAGCGTGACTCCAGCCCAAACAACTGCACATAAAACAAAGTAGATATTTGCACTGCTGAGTTCTAGTCTGTATATCTCCAGAATTATCGCACCGCCAACAAGCCCTAACAGTAAGCCAAAATATTGAGAAGCATTAAACTTTGTTTTAAAAAGAAGCCCAACTATCAAGAATGTTACAAGCGGTGTTAGCGTCGTGATGATAACTCCACCATTTCCTGCAAACCCACTCTTTACTCCAAGATATGAAAAAACCATAAAAGATATGTTTAAAACAGAACTCGATAGTATGAACTTTGAGCTTTGTATGTTTAGTCTAAGAGGGATTTTTATAAAGTAGAGTATGGGAATAAAAGATAGACTCATAAGAAAAAAACGCCAAAAAACTACAACTTCAAGCGAAGCAGCATCTGTTAGAATCTTTAGCGCACTCCATCCAGCTCCCCATAAAAACATAGCTAGAACTAGGAGATATGTGAAGTGTAAATTTTTCAAAGTTGACTCATTTTGGAGTTGTTATAATTTTTCTGTCATTATAGCTTAAAAGAAACCAAATTTTTTGGTAATATACCCAAATGAAATATATAGAATGGTTTGAATCTCACGCACAAAAGCATAAAAAAATTGTAGAAAAACTCCAAAATGAGGGTTATTCAAAAGAACAAATAGTTGACTACTTCGATTTTGAAAATATGAAAAAATATGAAGTTGATTTTTGTCCTCTCTACAAAGAGGACAAAAAGTGTCACGATATGAAGAGTCTTAACTGTTATATGTGTGCCTGTCCAAACTTTAGGTTCAATGATGATGGGCTTGCTAAATACAATGAGCAAGTGATCCTAAGTAGATGCGACATAAATAATGGCAAAAAGTTCGCAGGCGGTGGCTTTATCCATCAAGACTGCTCATCTTGCACAGTCCCTCATCATAAGGCGTATATCCTAAAAAACTTCTCATATGAATGGAAAAATATGATGAGTGAATGTAAAACTAAATAAGGAAGGGTTGTTATGTTAAAGTTTGTTTTGATTGTAGTTATGTTGTCAGTTGGGCTCTTTGGAGATACAAAAGAGGCGTATAAAGCCTTTACAAACAAAGAGTACAAAGAGGCCTTTAGACTCTACGAGATAAGTGCAAAAGATGGAGACCTTAAGGCACAAAATGCTCTTAGCTATCTCTACTTTAATGGCTTAGGCGTAGATAGAGATGCACAAAAAGGTCTTGAGTGGTTGGAGAGTGCAGCTTCAAGCTCAGATGTTTCAGCTCAGTATGATTTAGGCATGATGTATCTTGTTGGTAGCAATATCAAAACAGACTCAAATGAGGCTCTAAAATGGTTAAGCAAAGCATCAGATGCTAACCATACAGATGCTCAGTACAATCTAGCTTTGATGTACTACAGAGGGGATGCAACTGATCAAAACGTTACAAAAGCAGCTGAGCTACTAGAGAGTTCAGCACTTGGTGGAAACGAGCAAGCCGAGCATAACGTAGGACTTGTCTATATGCAGCTCATAAAACTAGACAAGGCGGCTCACTGGCTTGAGATAAGAGCTAAGAAAGGTGATGCTAAGGCTTACTATCTCTTAGCAGAGATCTACTGTTCGCAAGAGGAGTTCAAAAAAGCAAAAAAGTGGGCTAAAAAGTCAATGGATTCTGGAGATGAAAACGCTAAAGAGCTTTGGATAAAACACAATTTAGAAAAATATTAATAGAATTTAGTATGAGAAGAGTTTTGTAAAACTAAAACCAGAATTTAAAAACTCTGGTTTTATACAATATGTTGTGAATCAAGGAGATATTAAAAAGTCTCACTTAAAATTATACCTACCAAGTTTGGCACACTTTGTCATAAGAGAAACTAAAACGGCGCTTTTAAAAATACTACAACTCAGATATATATGAATTTCAACGCAGAGCGTAGGAACTAGTTTAAAACTATCTTATATCCAATTCCATACTCATTTTGAATAAGGTTTTCTGGTAGTTTAGCTCTTAGGCGTTTTATAAAAGATGTCACTGCGTACTCGGAGAACTCTTTGCCTGTGTCTTTATAAATGTGGTAAAAGATTGCCTCAGCAGTAAAGGCATGGTTTGATTTTGAGCAGAGTAGCCTAAAGAGCATTATCTCCTTCTCTTTTAAAGAGATCTGTTTTTCAGAGTTCCAAAGGGTATATGATGATTTATCCCAGAAGATATTGTTACTAAGATAGATTCTTTTTTTTGAACTTCTTATTTTTTCAACAAGTCCAAATAGAAGCTCTTTTAATTTTAGTGAGTTGATTGGTTTTATAAGATATGTGACAAGTTTTAGCTCTATTGCTTGGAGTAGTTTTTCTTCTTCTGAATGGGCACTTATAATGATAATTTCAGTCTCATCATCTCTTTGTCTGATTCTCTTTACCATCTCTAAGCCATTTAAATTTGGCATATTTATATCACTTATAATTATATCTGGCTTCTTCTCTACATATTGTAAATAGCCTTCATGTCCACATTTAGCTACATAAACTTTTTTAAAAAAAATTTTTAAATACTCTTCTAAATACTCTCTTAATTGCGTCTCGTCCTCAGCTATAAGAATAGAAATATCTTCGATAATTTCATTAGTTTTCATTTTTTATCCTTATGGTAAAAGTTGCGCCCTTTTGGTTATTCTTAACACTCAAGGAGCCATTCATATTGTTCTCTATTATAGTCTTTGCAATATGCAAACCAAGCCCAGTCCCTTGTGACTGATGCTTTGTTGTAAAGTAAGGGTTAAATATTTTTGGCAAAATTTCTTCATCTATCCCTTGTGCATCATCACTTATGATTACAAGTACATCTGAACCATCTTTTTTCATCTCTATAGTGATATTTACAAAAGAAAGCTCTCTTATGTTTTTGATGTCATATATATTTGAGAGTATAGATACTATAACTTGTACAAATTCATTCATATAACCATTAACAAACAATCCATTATCTATAATTGTTTTTACTTCTATCTGATGGTTTTGCACCGTATAGTTTGTAATCTTTAAAGCCCTTTGTATGGCCTCATTTATACTAAATAGACTCTTATCTTTGTTTGGTTTATAGTAGTTCATAAAGTCTTCTATGGTGTCAG
>Ga0265295_1008838_pt1 | contig 11043 bp, 9 predicted proteins | sample Munlansysbiofilm_FD_192503 | JGI IMG/M metagenome (GOLD analysis project Ga0265295, IMG submission 192503) | Leachate microbial communities from a municipal landfill in Southern Ontario, Canada - Methane capture system biofilm | ecosystem: Engineered > Solid waste > Landfill > Unclassified ... | reverse complement strand
AGCCGAATACAATCTCCCGCATAAGACGCATGCCCAGCAGGTTGTTTCAAAACCGCCGCCTGTTTTGATTCGGCACAGGGCCACGCCAGAATCATACCCCCTGATAACCTCCCGGAGTTCAGTTTATGGGTGAAATGGACAGCCGCTCAGAAGGCGCACCCGTACGCTCGCAGCGTGCTAGCAATGCATCTACGTCGATTCCGCCTACCCCTTCAAAGCGGAAGATGTCGGTCAGTTCTTCATGTAGGGCTTCGCGATTAAGTGTGCTGCGTCCTGCTGCTACTGACATGCGAAAGCGGTACTTCCCCGTGTCTACCCAGTCCCGTGTGCCAGCCTGACGGTGAACCAGTTTAAGCACCGTCTCCATTTCTTTGATTTCGTTATCTAAGGCCGTGCGCTGCTCCTTGAGGGCAGCTAGCTTTTCAAGTGCTGGTTCCCATTGCGGCATCTGCACTCCCTGTGGGAATTTGGGGCAGTCGCCGTTATATTCACAGTACGAACAGATTGGGTAAAAACCTTGGGCGCAATCCACCTGTGCCAGGGTTATGTTCCCTGCGCGGAATGCTGCTAGCTCGTCCCAAAGCTGTGTCGCATGGTCAAGGGCCGTATCGAGCATGGCCTGATTGAAGCCATAGGGACCGAACGCCTTTACCTCCTTCATAGAAAGGCAGAGCAGCCATGCCTCCATACTTGCCTCGGTAGCAGTTGTGGGCAGATGCAGGCCAAGATGGGCAAGGCAAAGTTGCGGAAAGGTCATTTTGTCATGTAGAAGCGTACCGTCCTCAGTACGGAGGCTAAAGACGGGCTTCCTCCATGCTTTTGCCATAAGCCCGATCTGTCCGTGCAGTTGCAGTAGATGGGAATCGTGCGGCGAAGCAGGCAGCTTGTCCGTACTCTTCACTTCCAGAATCCGTATGGCATTGACGGGCGCACCCCAGACCACCACAAAATCCAGATGTGCCTTGATGGGTACGCCCTGATGCTGCCAGTTGATCTCAAGCTGGGGCAATACATGCAGGCTCAGGGATGCCAGAGCCTGGCCAACCCCGGATTCAAACCAATGCCCGCGCTGCAGGGTCAGCAGGCGCTCCAGGCTGTTTGTGGTGGGCAGCACCTTTCTGGCCAACGCAGCCCGTGGACATTCCCAGTGCTGACCAATGTCACTCATGCCCACATAGGTGGACCTGTCGCCCAGATGAGCGGTGGTACTTTGCTGAGAGACCGCCTGCAGCCCCTGACGAATTAATGCCCGCAAACCTTCCGTGCGGTCTGGTAGTTCCATAATCCTGTCTCCATAAAAGCGAAAGGGCCGCCATCAGGCAGCCCTTTCACTCAGTCTTTTTGTTTTCGCTATGCGGCATCAACATACTTCCACCACAATTTTCTATGCGGGTTCCAGCGGAAGCCTGCACCTGTGAGCAATTCCTTTTTGGCCTGCGTGTTGCCGCTGGCAATGATGCAGGGCCGCCCGTCCTGGGCCGTGACCTGCTGGTAGGTTATGCCCTCCAGCGGAGGAAACTTTTCAAGGTTGGCTGTTGGTCGATTTGAGGTGGCTGGAGACTTGCTTTTGATGTTGGCATCGGGAGAAGCCACTTTTCGCGCCTCAGAGGCGTTTATGGGTAATTTCGGACGTGAGAGCGTTTTTCGGCCAGTTCTCGCTCCCTCGCCGTCATCATCTTCCGTGACCATGCCCAACATGGCGGTTAGAGCGTAGCGACGGCAATAGGTCATGGCCGATCCCATGCCCTGCGGGTCGGCCTTTGGCAGGGGAACAACAGCAAGGGAACTTTGCCATTGACCTGATTCCGCATGGGTCAGCTTGGTAACCAGCCCGAGAGAGTTGGGCTGCTCCACAGGCACAGGGTACTGGCACAGCCAGATGCCGTTTTCGATGAGCGCATCACGGCAGGCATCCATGACGCTGTTGAGGCTGGCGTACCAGCTTTTGGTGAAAGGATTTTCAGCATCCTTAACTATGGGTTGCATGGTTCGTTGCACGTTGAGCAAAGCCTTGGCCAGCTCGGTGATGTTTTCAGATTGGTATGGGGTCATGAGATTCCTCCGTGATTGAAAAATGATCTGCCTGTACCAGATAGAATTTTGATGGTATTTTGACACGCGGTCCTGCTGTTTCAAATTTGTAATATAGCTTTCAGTCGTCTTGATTCACAGCCGTGCTCGGACAGGATGCCTCGTCTTATCTGGGAGGACTCCCCTGTGACATGCCCAAATGGACTTGGCAAACGCGATTCAAGTCTGTTACGAGTATACCGCACGATGCCGGAGTCACGAGATTCGCGTACTGAGGTAGGCTGGCCGCGAGGGTGGTGCCAGTGCTACGGCTATAAGCCTCAGGATTTCAAAAAATTTACTCGCTGCCGCCAATCGCCGGGCGAGCCAATGCTCAAGCTGTACTTTTTTTACGCGGGTATCATGATCACCGCCAGCCATAGCCCGGTAGATCAAGACGGCTTCAAGCTGGAGCCGGGTTGGGCTCCCCTGTTACCGGCTATTCCGGCCAGTTTGGCTTGCCCCTTATAGGCTTTTAAGTCTATGGATTTTTAGCTATCAGGTAGAACATAACGGGATGCCATAACTGTATGAATAATTTTTTTTTGAAGATATTTTCAGACTTTTTTCGGATTCTTTCTATTATCAGCCGGGCAAATAGAGTTAAAGCATGCGCTTTGCTTGTCTTGCTGGCTGTGCAATCCGCAGTTGAATTATTTTTTATTCTTACAATCGCGTATATGGCTCAGGCCGTCACCGCGCCAGAGACTTTGAATGCTGAGCGGCTATTCCGGGCTCTTTATTTCTGCTTTCCGACGCTGAAGGTTTGGGGGCAAGATTCACGCTACCTTGTGTTGATGGCCAGCAGCCTTGTGATAGCTGTTTCCATAGCCAAAAGTTTGATCAGCTATACTTCTGCCAGGGCAACGTTTCTGCTCAGCGAGCGGATATCCATTGATATTGGGCATGAAATTATGGAGCGTTTTTTACACAGCGACTACGCGTGGCATCTTTCTTCAGAAAGTGGAACGACATTTCAGCGCATGCAATGGCGTGGCAACCTTTCCTTGATGCTTGTTTCACAACTGTCAATGTACGCCTGCATGTTAACAATGGCAGTACTCTTTTTCAGCCTGGTTGCTCAAGAGCCTGTGTTGACAACAATTGTGGTGGGCGTAACCGGGAGTACAGGCTTATTGCTGTATCGTGGGATTCGTAAACATGTGGATCGCGAGGCGCAATGCGCAGCGGAAAGCGCCCAAGAGGAAACACGCGCACTCATGTGCGCAACACGTGGCGTCCGCGATGTGTTGATTTATCGGCAGCAAAGAGTTTTTTTACAGGCGATTACCTCTGCAGCGGAAAAAGGTATGTTGCCACGTACCTTTAATGCTGTGGCTCCTACTATACCCACATGGGTATTGGAGGCCATGGGCTTTTTGATGGTCTTCATTTCACTAGCATATCTGATTTTTGTTGAACAGGCCGGAGTGCCGCGTATTACCACCGCTTTAGGTCTGCTCATGCTTACGGCTTGGCGTGTTTTGCCGTATGCCAACAGGGTTGTAGGATTCCAGATTTCCATTCGGGCAGTACGCCCTATGGCGCTTGCGGTGCTTGAATTGCTCGAGAGCTTGCGCAATAAGGCCCGCATTGTTTTTCCTGAACCGGATAAGAACTTTACTTTACAAGACAGCATATCTTTTCAGCATGTTTACTTTCGCTATCCAGAAGCGGAGGTGGACAGCCTCTCAGATATTTCCTTTACTATCCCCGTGGGTAAAAAAATTGGCATCATAGGGCCCTCCGGTGGTGGAAAGAGTACCCTTGTGGGCATATTGAGCGGTCTGCTTTGCCCCAAAAGCGGCGAAATGCTAATAGACGGTGCGGCCTTAACGCCAGCGCGGGCGGCGGCTTTTGTGGCACAAGTCGGCTACGTGCCGCAGTCTCCGTTTTTGTTTGCCGGTACACTGGCCGAAAACATTGCATTCAGTCAGTGGGGGCAACCGTGGGACGAGGCGCGTGTTCGGGATGCCTGCCGCAGGGCAGCCATTGATTTTATAGACAGTCATCCTCTGGGCTTAAAGCAACCTATTGGTGAAAATGGGGCAGGGCTTTCTGGCGGCCAGGCGCAGCGTGTTTCGATAGCGCGGGCCATGTACGCCTCGCCGAAAGTGTTAATCTTTGATGAGGCAACCAGCGCCCTGGACCAAACTAACGAAAAAAATATTCAAGAAACAATCTTGCAACTGGCGGATGAGGTGACATGCGTGATTGTTGCTCATAGACTAACAACAGTTGAGCATTGCGATTGGATTATCTGGCTTGATAAAGGACGGATTGCTATGCAGGGGGGCGCAGAGACAGTATTGGCACAGTATCGTTGTAGATTTCTAACCTCTGGAACGGAGTAGAGGCCACGTACATCTTTTCAGTATAGAATCTTTTTTAGTGCCGTTTTACTACACTGGATTTTTTTGTGTAACTGACCTGCCCCAAAAAACTGGTCCTCGGAGGGCATCAGATGGGTCGCAAAGCATTCACTCCAGAGCAAATCATTTTCAAGCTTCGTGAGGTTGAAGTTCTTGTGGGACAAGGCGAAAGCATTGCCTTGGCTTGCCGCAAAATTGCTGTAACCGAGCAGACGTATTATCGATGGCGCAAGGAATACGGAGGCATGGGGACTGAGCAACTCAAGCGATTGAAAGAACTAGAAAAGGAAAACGCCAGGCTGCGACGAGCCGTCGCTGATTTAAGCCTTGAAAAAATTATTCTTGCGGAGGCAGCAAAGGGAAACTTCTGAGCCCCACCCGCCGTCGTCAATGTGCGGAGTATGTCCGTGAGCAGACCGGGAGCAGTGAGCGCAAGGTATGCGCTGTTCTGGGGCAACATCGGACTACGCAACGGTATACGTCCTCTGTTTGTGAGTTTTCAGTGCTCGTGCGCCAGGCGGTGATCAACTATGCCTCGGAGTATGGCAGGTACGGCTACAGGACGGTGACCAACCTCTTGCGGACAGACGGATGGGGTATCAGCTATAATCGCGTAGAACGGATTTTGAAGCAGGAAGGCTTGAAAATCCCAGCAAAGCAGTGCCCAAGAAAGCGCTTGTGGCTGAATGATGGTTCCTGCATTCGGCTCAGGCCAGAGTGGAAAAATCATGTCTGGGCTTATGATTTTGTGCATTGCCGTACGGCCAATGGCAAATCTTTTCGTGTGCTGGTAGTCATCGATGAATATAGTCGTGAATGTTTGGCGCTACATGTGGCCCGCACAATTCGTACAGAGCAAGTAATGCACGTTCTGGCAGAGTTGTTTCTGACGCATGGCAGACCAGATAACATTCGCTCAGACAATGGTCCAGAATTCGTAGCGTTAGCTTTAAAAGAATGGTTGGCAAATCTGTCTGTGCAGACGCAGTACATTGAACCGGGCAGTCCTTGGGAAAATGGTTACTGCGAAAGTTTTAACGGCAAGCTTCGGGACAGCTGCTGGACGGCGAGGTGTTTATGACGATACAGGAAGCCGAAGTGGTTATCGAAAACTGGCGCCATCACTACAACCACCGTAGGCCGCATCGCTCCCTTAACGGCAGACCTCCTGCGCCATTGACAGTTTTTACTCATCCCCAAAGAGGAGAAATGGGACCAATCTCGCCTCCGCCAGAATTATCAGCCATACAGGCGGCAGAAGCAGAGCCACAGAGAATCTACCACTAACATTTAACCTGGTACAAAAAAACGGGGCTGGTCAATCTGCGATATAATCGCATCCTGAATTGGCATCAATATCAAGTGTTTTTATATTACCCCTTTTGAAATAGAATTTTGCTCCCTCATGAACTTGTGGAGCAATATCTAAAATGTTTAAGCCTTCTCGGTCGTACTGGTTTGCACATGTTGCTAAAAAAGTGGCAATATTTGCTCTCAGGAGCTTTAGGATCTTTTCATCATACTCACTGACTTTCTCATTTTCTTCTCCAATCGAGTAGAACGTCAATTGCATCTGTAGCAAAAACTGGAATGTTTGAGTTTTCTGAAACATCCTTTCTTTCTGCAAAGCTGTCATCAATAAAGATTGCATCCAACCGACTGATATAGTGACTTTTTTTGTCGTCTTTACCTAAATGAATAATCTCATCAAAGAGAGATCGACTTATTGCATACGCCTCCAGTGTTTTCAAAATAGATTTTGAATGTCTTGAAATGAGGCATATTCGTTTCCCTTCGTTTCTAGCTTGATATAAGAACATAATCATTTGTGTATTCACGCTGTTATCAAATATTAGCGTGTCGTCTAAGTCAACATACACAGATGAGTAGAATAAATTTGTTATAAACTTTGAAGATAAGGCGCGATCGATTTCTACTTCAAAAGAATTCTCAATGATACTCACATCTAGCCCCATTGCATCAAAAAGACTCAATTGAGTAAAGTTTACACCCATCGCACGGTAGAGTCCCATAGTTCCTGCGATCCTTGGTGCCACTTCCATCAAAACAAAATCTCCTGCTGCATTTTCTTTTACTTGAAAAAACCATGCACCTCTCAAATGCAGCTTAGAATTTATTTTTTGGGCCAATTCAAAAAACAATCTATTCTCCTTGGGGACTGAATCAACACTAATGCCATTGTTGATCCTCTTGCGAATCCGTCCGCCAGAAAATAAAAGTTTTCTATCCTTGTCTGTAAAGCAATCAATAGTATATTCAGAACCAGGGAGGTATTCAGAAATAATGATAGTCGGATCGCTTTCGTAGGCTATTGCCAGTTCTTTTTGAGAAGATATTTTTTTTGCGCCTTTTGATCCCTGCCCAGCATCAGGCTTTATGAATACAGGGAAAGAAATGTGCTTATCATCGATCGAATATGTTTTGGGGACTGGCACTTGCCCTGTGAGAAGTTGATACGTCTTTTTTTTAGAACGGCAAGCGATACATGTTTCAAGCGGGGATGTAATCAATTGAGCAGGCAACTCTTCAGAGTGCTCTGCCAGCTTTAGTACAACACTATCATGAGCCGGTATAATGAAATCAATTGAATGCTTTTTTACAATATCAATTACCCTCGGAATAAAGTTTTTATCCTCCACGGGGGGGATATCCCCAATATAATTTTTAAAAACTAACCTTCCATGATCATCAACACTTGATCCTCCATACATTTCAAAGTGACAAGAAGCAGCTAGTGAGCGCTGTATTTCTAGTCCAATTTCACTCCCACACGGAAAAATGAAAACTTTCTTTACTGATCCGTTTGACACCTTTTCAGCTCGCTTGTTTAGTGAATTTCTACTAATTGATATCATTTTAAATCGCGTGCATAATGCCAGGCTAATTTAAAAACACATAAAATGGCAATAGAAATACATATACACTATTGCAAGTCACCTCCTTCTCTAAGCAGCAGTGTCATTCATGTCGCCTAGCTCTCTAGCACCATGTCAGCTTCCTTAAGCGTGTACGGAGCTGTCAGTCAAGGTTTGATCCTGGCCGGATATCCGAAATTGCGGCTGTTTTCAATAACGATAAAAAAATTATACGATCATCAACATGTGTGCGCCGCGATTTGTCTCGAGGAAATTAACCTTACTTTACATACTTTTTGTATGAATATAAAAATCATCAGAGATAATGACCTCGAAAGGGAGGTCTACTTGTTGTAACAGGATGCCATCAAGACAACCTGAAATATAAGGACATGATTATATAAATTCAGATAATTGTTGTGCTGGGCGCTGAATTGTCCGTATCAAAAAATATCCTGATTTTACAAAATCTTTGTCTTGCATTTTATACTCTACCCGTGAGTGTAATTTTCGTAAGGTTTATCTACAGATTTCATCATATTTTTAGCGTTCAACCACATACAAGACTGAGGTCTCTGGCAGTCCCATTTTTTTTAATTCTTTTTTGCCAAAATATGTAATATCGAGCTCATGCACATGGAAACCGGCACTACAGACGCGCGAAACAAAATCTTTTTTGGAGTACAGCCGAATATGATCACCTTGACCAAAACGTCGCCAACGTTCTTCCTCCAAAGCGTCAAGGTTTTCTTCTGTAGCGGGAATCGTCAGACTCAAAGGGACAAGGAGGATGCCGAATCCCCCTGGTTTTAATATTCGGTATAATTCTCGCAACGCAGCTACATCATCCCGCACATGCTCAAGAACATGAAGGCATATCCAGGCATCGTACGTTTCGTCCGCAAATTGTGTCATCGTGCTTATATCAACGATGTAATCGACATCAGGCATGAGCAGATCTGCTGTCTCATGCCGAATTGTAAAATTCTTTTGTAGAAAATTCGCAACGGCCTGGCGCGGTGCAAATTCTAACATCCGGAAATCCGGCCTCGGCGCCTCAGTTTCAAACCGACGTAGCAGATACTGCGCAACAAGCCTCTCTCGATCCATTGCACCGCAGGAGGGGCAGGAGAATTTTTCTGGGGAAAAGAGTTCTGATGTAAATCTTTCACCAAGGCAATCATATTTTTGGTACAAAGCCATGAGTTCTTCACCCAAGGGCCAAAAGGCAGACACATGGTTACCACACAGCGGACAATAATATGGATTTTTGAGCGGAAGATTCAAATACTTTTTACAGTAACGCGCAATATATAAAACTATTGGTGGTGTCACCATTTTAATAGCGCGTTTGATACAATTTTTTATTTTAGCTACAGTTTGCTTCAATATGGCAATCTGGCCTTTTCGTATGATATTTTTTTGATTAGGGAATACATTATAAAAAGAATGCAGCCCCTTAAAAAAATCTAGCCGCTGCCTTAATGGAGATAAGCTATTCCACGTGGAATCCTTTCGTATGGAATAGACAGACATTAGCTCTTTAAAATATGCACAAGGGCCGTGCTGTGCAACTCCCAGATTGATGCCCCAATCGTAAAATCCATGTTCAAACAATTGCGGATCAAGCTTGCGAATGACTGCTGCACGGTAAATGCAAGTTGAAAAATTGCTTGCCATATTTAACAATTCCATTGGCAGATAATAGACAATGTCATCTGGCATCAGACGAATGGGGCCTTTTTGTTTCGGTGCGGGGTTACAAAACATAGAATCTTCGGTAACCGCCAGGAAACGATTGGCTGCGAAAGCGTACTCTTTATGTTCTTCCAAAAAACTGACCATCCGTGCGATTCGTTTTTTGGAAAGCCAATAATCGTCTGCTTCAAGAACAGCAATATACTCTCCACTGCATGCGGAAAAAGCGCGTTGGTAGTTTTTTGATACTCCCAGATTTCTGGGCGTATCAAGATAGATAATTTCTTGAGTTGCGTATTCTTTTTTCAGGTAGTCAATCGTGCCATCGGAAGAACAATCATCGGCAATCAAAATTTCATAAGTATAAGGATGTCTTTGCTTCAGGATAGAGTCAATTCCACGTTTTATGTACGGCTTCTGGTTATAGGACATGACAAGAAAAGAAATAAAAGGCACGCTCATTACAAAACTCCCGCTTTGACATTCTACAGGATATTTCCAAAAAAATTTAGGGGATATCCTAGACAACTAGCTTAAATTATCTTTAACCATATGTTTTAACATTCGTAATTGTTCTCTTGGATCGCTTTTGCTAAAACGCCATTCGCACTCTTTTATAAAAAGATAGAAGTGCTCTTTGGGAACACCGTTAAACTTGCGCAAATGGCGTGTGGCTTGATTCTAAAAGTTTTCGATGCCGTTGATATGATTGGTTCCGCTTGCAAACAACTCGCTATGATTTATACGAAGGCGCTTGAACTCACTCACATCAAGAACATCGTAGCTGTTAAATGAGTCTGTATAAACGATACTACCCGGCCTTACCTGTTCCCGAATTATGGGCAATATTATGTCGCCCTTGGCATCGGGAATAACCATTGTGTAAACTTTGCCGTTACGCTTTAACAGGCCAAAAACAGGGACTTTTCCACCTGCTCCACGCCCACGTTTGCCTCCGAAGTAAGACTCATCGACTTCTATCTCTCCGGTAACCATTTCAAGCTGTTCACTATTGGCGGATATCAATTGACGTAGACGATGGAAATAATAGCTAGCAGTAGTTTTGTTAACTCCAACCAAGGAAGCCGTAGTGCGAGCAGTTGCACCAGCTACAAATAACTCGAGCAGCTTATCCTGTTTGTATTTGCTGAGACGGCTCTTTCTCATGGACCAATCCTAGATGATTTATATTATCTAGGACAGCCCCTAAATTTAATCTGCTTGGCGGCGAATGTATACGGAAGTATTGGAATCCGCAATATCAGCACAAGACACTCAGTTGCCCCTGAAAACATCTCAGTGTCGTGAATATATGAAAAGCAATATAACACAGCGCGTTCAGCAGAAAAAGCAGTATTCTCTGTAAAAAACTGGTTGAAACGGAGCAGGATTTTCATGACATCTAAGACGCCTTCCGGCCAGAAGCAAAGATATTGCTGTATCCAGACTTGCCTGAGCAGTTGAACCCCAAGGCTCCGCTGCTCGTATCGGCGCAAACTCTCCCGGGAGGTATTTGAGCGGGAATGCTCCGGCCTACCTGAGGTTGGAGACCGGCCAAGCCCGTGCGTCTGATAGCAGGGCTTTTTGCTCAAGCAGATTAAGAATTTGAGTGACAAGTGCGTGGTGGAAGCCTCTAGGGCAGCCCCTTGCCAAGATATTTTGCAGAATGGAGTATTCAGTGGCAGTCTTTTTGTTCTCCTGCGGACTCGCATTCGCTGGGAGGATGAACCTCATTCACAACAGGCTGGGGTTGCAACGCAGACTAATTAACTAGCTTTTAGCCAGCGATACAAACGTTTGGCTAGAGGGATTTTACTAATCCTAAATCGCAACGAAAAATATAAATTGAGAAGTGCTGTTTTTACTTTGCATGGTGTCGTTTGTGACAGATGTGTGGAGCTAAACGCTATGTATTGTGGATACTGGCGATACAACTCTGTAGCCACTTCTGTCTTTCCCAGTTTTTCAGCAGCGTTAAGAATTTTTTTAGCAAAAAAAGAAAGGCCCTGATGATCGAGATCGTATCT
>Ga0265295_1008835_pt1 | contig 11044 bp, 11 predicted proteins | sample Munlansysbiofilm_FD_192503 | JGI IMG/M metagenome (GOLD analysis project Ga0265295, IMG submission 192503) | Leachate microbial communities from a municipal landfill in Southern Ontario, Canada - Methane capture system biofilm | ecosystem: Engineered > Solid waste > Landfill > Unclassified ... | reverse complement strand
GTCTCATCACACCACACCAAGCAAGACATTCTGGACTCCGGCGAACATCCTGACTGCCGTCATCCTGGCCATCGGCCTGGTTTTGACCGTGAAGCGGTTCACCATGGGCATCGGGTCCGTGACCAACCTGAGCGACGACAACCCCTGGGGCATCTGGATCGGTTTCGACCTGCTCTGCGGCGTCGCCCTGGCAGCAGGCGGCTACACGACCTCCGCGGCCGTGTATCTGTTCGGCATGAAAAAATATCATTCCGCGGTGCGCCCGGCCATCACCACCGCCTTTCTGGGCTACGCCTTCGTGGTCTTCGCCCTGCTGTACGATCTGGGCCGCTACTACCGGTTGCCCTATCCGCTGACCATCTATCCCGGACCAACCTCTTTTCTTTTCGAGGTAGGCCTGTGCGTGGCCCTGTACCTGACCGTCCTGGCCATCGAATTCTCGCCCGCTTTGTGGGAAACCCTGCGCTGGAAGAAGCTGCGCTTCTGGGCGCACAGCCTGACCCTGGTGCTGACCATCTTCGGCGTCGTACTTTCGACTCTGCACCAGTCTTCTTTGGGCGGGCTGTATATGATCGCCCCCTCCAAGCTGCACCCCTTGTGGTACTCGCCGTACCTGGCCGTCTTCTTTTTCATTTCGAGCATCCCGGCCGGCCTTTCCATGGTCATTTTCGAAGGCGGCCTGTCGCACAAGTTCCTGCATCACAAGATGGACGCGACGCACATCGAGGAAGCTCCCGGCGTGACCCTCGGCTTTGCCAAGGCCGCCGCCGTGGTCCTTTTCGGCTACTTCAACCTGAAGTGGATCAGCGTGGCCCTGGACAACAACTGGCACCTTCTCACGACGGGTTGGGGCGCGTGGTTCCTGGTCGAAATGCTGGGCTTCGTGCTTCTGCCGTGCCTGATGTATGCCGTGGCGGCCCGCGAAAAGAATCAGAAGTTGGCCTTCTGGGCCTCCATAGTCACGGTGCTCGGCATCGTACTGAACAGGCTCAATATCTCGCTGGTGGCCTTTAACTGGCAGCTCCCGGCCGAAGCACGCTATGTTCCTTCCTGGGAAGAGATCATGATCACCGTATTCATCGTCACCCTTGAAATCACCGTGTTGCGGATTTGCTTGAGCAAGTTGCCGATCCTGCATGAACACCCTGAATTCAAAGGCGCGCACTAAAGGAGGCAGGAAAATGGAATTCATGACGCTTCATGACTTCATGTTCTGGACCAAGGGCATGGCCTATGTCGGCATGGGCATTGGTCTGGTGGCATTCGTGGCCTTCTGGCTGTTCCTGACCGAAAGGGACGAGGACAGGTTCGCAGACAAGGAAGAAGAATAGCTTCGGTCTTTTTCGACCACTGAAGGAGTAATCTATGTATGAAATATTGACTGGCCCGCTGCTCTGGATCGCGTTTGCGGTATTCTTTGTCGGCCTGACCGCCCGGGTGGTGCTGTACTTCCTGGGTCTCGACTGGAGGCTGGACCGCGTGGCCTACAAGCCGCACATGGCCTACGGCCTCAAAGGCGCCTTCAGATCCGTATACCGTTGGCTTTTGCCTTTCGGGACATACAGCTGGCGTGCTAAACCTATATTCACGATAATGTTTTTCGCCTTTCATATCGGCCTCGTCATTGTTCCTCTGTTCTTGGAGGGACACGCGGTCATGATTCGCAACGGTCTTGGCATCAACTGGCCGGCCATGCCGCAGATTCTGGCCGACGTGCTCGCCATTGCAGCGCTGGTCGGCGGTCTTGGCATCGCCGTGCGTCGTCTGTTGCTGCCCGAAGTGCGCATCTTGACTGATTTCAAGGATATCATGTTGCTGGTGCTGATTCTGACGCTGTTGGCCTCCGGCATCATCGCCACCTATCATACGGCCAATTATTCGTTCTGGATCACCCTGCACGTGCTGTGCGGCGTGATCGTGCTGCTCACCGCTCCCTTCACCAAGCTGGCCCACATCGCGCTCTTTTTCTGTACGCGCATTCAGCTGGGCATGGATTTCGGGATCAAGCGCGGCGGAATGAAGTCCAATTTTGACTGGTAAGCCAAGAGGAACACGAAATGCCTGAAGGAATTCTTTGCAATAAGAAGCCCGTTGCAACCCGCGAGGACCTCGATGCCCTCTTGGCCGACAGCAACGGCAAGAAATATTACGCGGAAATGGAACAGCTGGATGTGGACGCCGAAAAACTTTGGGCCACCATCCAGAAGACAATGAAATCACGCACCAAGACCTGGCTTGAGATCTGCGCCCACTGCGGTCTCTGCGCCGACAGCTGCTTTCTGTATAGCGTCAACGGGCGCGATCCCAAGCAGGTGCCTTCCTATAAGATTCAGTCCACCCTGGGCGAGATCGTCAAGAAGAAGGGCAATGTCAGCAACGAATTCATGCGCATGTGCATGGACACCGCCTGGTCCAAGTGCACCTGCTGCAACCGTTGCGGTTCGTTCTGTCCCTATGGCATCGACATGGGCGTCATGTTCGGCTACCTGCGCGGGCTCCTGCATTCCCAGGGTTTTGTGCCGTGGGAACTCAAGATCGGTTCCGGCATGCACCGCCTTTTTCGGGCCCAGATGGACGTCACCGTCGAAGAATTCGTGGATACCTGCGAGTGGATGGTCGATGAAGCCCTTGAAGAGTGGCCGTGCCTTGAAATTCCGGTGGACAAGGAAGACGCCGACATCGTTTACATGATCAATGCCCGCGAGGCCAAGCATTACCCCGAGGACATCGTCGAGGCGGCCATCCTCTTTCACATCGCAGGCGAGAATTGGACCATGCCTTCGGAAGGTTGGGAGATGACCAGCCTGTCCATGTTCGCCGGTGACTGGGAAGCCTGCAAGATGCAGGTCGATACCGTTTACGGCGCCATGGAGCGCCTGCGCCCCAAACGCATGGTTGCCACGGAGTGCGGACACGCCTACCGCGCCACGGTCATCGAGGGTCCGTACTGGGCCGGGCGGCCGGATGGCAAACCGCCCGTGGAGTGCATCCACTACGTGGAATGGGTGGCCGAGGCCCTGGAGACAGGCAAGCTCAAGATTGATCCCGCCAAGAAGATAAAAGAGCCCGTCACGGTCCAGGATTCGTGCAATTACGTGCGTAATGCGGGTCTGCGCGACTGCACCCGCATCATCATGAAGCACATTGCTGAGGATTTCCGTGAGATGGCTCCCAACAAGGAGCACAACTACTGTTGTGGTGGCGGCGGCGGATTCAACGGCATCGGACGCTATCGCAAGCAGCGCAACGTGGCGCTGAAGATGAAGCGTGAGCAGATTCTGGCCACGGGCGCGAAGTTCGTCATCGCCCCCTGCCACAACTGCTGGGACGCCATCCGCGATCTGGAAGAGGAATACGAAATCGGCATCCGCTGGAGCTTTCTGAAGCCGATTCTGATCAAGATGGTAGAGGTTCCGGAGCATCTCTTGCCGCAGGAATAAGTCTGTCGAGACAACGGCATGCCGCCCGCGCGGCATGCCGAAAACAGAACGGGAGTTGACATATGTTTACAAAGATTCTGTTCGCCACCTCCGGCTCTCCCTGTTGTGACGCCGCCGCTCGTGTCGCGTTTGATCTGGCCGCCCGGTACAATGCCAAGCTTTTTGTGCATCATGTGCTCGGAGTGCCCAGTCGAGGCTTCAGCCAGGTCGTGGTCGACGTGCGCACGGGCGAGAAGGTCGAGTTGGATGAAGATTACACATTGTGGGTCAAGGACGAACTCAAGAATACCTATGACCGTCAGTTGAAAAGCGGAGTGGAGTGCGAGATCGAGACCTCCGTCGGCATCCCGCACCGCGAGGTGCTGCGCAAGGCGCGCCAGGAGGACGTGGATCTGATTGTCATGGGCGCGAGCACTACCGGCTGCGAAGCCGACGCCGACGCCTATCAGCGGCATTTCGCCGGTTCGACCCTGCAGCGGGTGGCCAAGGCTTCTAAGGCCCCGGTACTGGTCGTCAACCGCCCGGTTGCTTCCTTCTGGGGCGGATTCACCAACATCGTCTTTGGCGCGGATTTTTCCAAAGCTTCCGAACACGCCTTCAAGTTCGCTCTGAATACGGCCAAAGAACTGAACGCCAAACTGCATCTTTTTCATGCCATCGATATCGGGTCCACGCACAGCTACGTATCCCAGAAGGAAATCGACGACAGGATGATCGAGGCCCGGGACCGCATGCGCCGCAAGTATCTGATTCAGACCGGGGACTTCAAGAACGTGTCCGCCGACATCTGGGAAGGCATCCCGTACGTTGAAATCGTCAAGTACGCCCGTGAAAAGCAGGCCGATCTCATCGTCATGGCCCACCATTCCAAGGACGTCAGCGACGAGGCCTCGGCCTTCGGACATACCCTGGAGCAGGTGCTGCTGCGCGCCACCTGCCCCGTGGCTTCGGTCAACCGCCCGGATAAAATTCAAAACGTGTAACGAGTAAACATGATTGGGGGTGTAAAATGGGCAAGAAGATTCTGATCATTGACGACGATCCCAACATCGTCACGTATCTGGAGGACATTTTTCAAGACGCCGGTTATGCGACCTGCAAAGCCGCCGACGGTGCCGATGCCCTGGCCGTGGTCAAGGAAGAAAAGCCCGATTTGATCACGCTGGACCTTGAAATGCCCAAGGAGTGGGGTCCGCGTTTCTATCGGGAACTGAGCCAGGACGACGAATACGGAAAAATTCCGGTGATCGTCATCAGCGGTCTTTCCGGAAACAAGTACGCGATCCAGAAGGCCGTGGCTTCCTTTACCAAACCGTTCGATCGCGAAGAGCTTTTGAAAGTGGTCAAGGAAACGCTTGGTTAACCACAACCCAAACCATAAAAACCCTTGCCCGGACTGATGCCTGGTGCGGGCAAGGGTTTTTTGCGCCGAACACATATGCACGATATCGTCATTTCCGAATCCATTGTGATCATCACCCAGGACCCCGAGCACGGCAGGGTTCTGGCGCATATCCTGAACGAGTACGGCTATCAGCCGTCCAACTGCGACTACGATGACGCCCTTGTCACCGTGGGGGTGGTGCGTCCACGCCTTGCGGTCCTGGGAATCTGCGATTGCAAGCTTGGTCATGATCTGCTCAGGCAAATTCGAAAGGGATATCCGGAAGTTCGCGTCATCGTTCTCGTCCCGGACGGCGAATACGATCTGGGTCTTGATTTTCTAAGCGACGGAGCCTCGGATTTTCTTTTCAAACCGGTTTCGGAGCGGGCCCTGCGCCTTGCCCTTGATCGGGCGCTGACCTTTCTTGACCTGGAGCGGGAAAATGTTCTGCTCAAGGAAAAAGGAAAAATTCTCGAATCAAGCCACCAGCTTTGCCGCCAGCTTTTTGATGAAGTGCCCTGCTACATCTCGGTTCAGAACAAGGATCGCCGCATCGTGCGGGCGAACCGGCAGTTCAAGCTCGATTTTGGTTCCTGCCTGGGCGAGCGCTGCTATGAAATTTACAAACACCGCACCCACCCCTGTCCGCAGTGCCCGGTGGAGGAGACTTTTCGCGACGGCATGGTCCACCAGACCGAGGAAGTGGTCACCACCCGGGGAGGGCAACAGAAGATCGTGCTCACCCTGACCGCGCCTTTGCGCGACGAAAACGGCGAGATCAACGAGGTCATGGAGCTTGCCACCGACATTTCCCAGATTCGCGAACTTCAGGACCGCCTGACCTCTCTTGGGCTTTTCATCGGGTCCATTTCGCACGGAGTGCGGGGCATGTTGACCGCTCTGGACGGGGGATTGTATCGTCTTGAGAAAGGCATCCAGAACAAGGATCTTGATCTTGTGGCCAACGGCGCAGAACGGGTCAAGCTCATGATTTCCCGGATACGCAATTCCGTTCTGGAAATGCTCTATTATTCGAAGGATCGAGACCTCAACATCCAGTTTATCGACGTGCGAAGTTTTGGCGAAGGGGTGGCCAATTTCGTCGAACCCAAGGCCACCAAGCACGACGTGCGTTTTCAAAAGGAATTTCACGGAGAACTGGGCAGGTTTGAAATCGATCCGGAGGTCATTTCCGCGGGCCTGGTCAACATTCTTGAAAATGCCGTGGACGCCTGCATCGAGGACGAGGCAAAAGAGCGCCATGTCGTCTCTTTTCTCATCGAAGGAAGCAAGGACAAGGTCTCCTTCGTCATAAGGGACAACGGGCCAGGAATTGACCGCTCTACCCAGGAAAAAATGTTTTCCTTGTTTTTCTCTTCCAAGGGTAGCAAGGGAACAGGTCTTGGACTGTATATCGCCAATGATGTCGTTCACCAGCACGGTGGACAGATTCATGTCGATTCATCGCCAGGTGAAGGGACGGAATTTCGGGTTGATTTGCCCAGAAAGCATGTGCGGCTGGAGACTCGGGCCGAGAATGCGCACAACGAATCCGCCAAGTCCGGTGGTAACGGCTAGACCCTGAAAATTTGGAGGACCGCATGCGTTTGACCACGCGAAGCCGGTATGGAACTCGGTTGCTGCTCGATATCGCCTTGAACCAGGACAAGGGTTGGGTCAACACGACGGATATCGCCAGGCGGCAGAATATTTCTCAGAAATACATCGAAAAACTGATCACGGGCCTGCGGCGCGGCGGACTCATCGAGAGCAAGCGCGGCCCCTTTGGCGGGCACAAGCTGGCCAAGCCCGCCATGGATATCACTGTCGGCGATGTGGTCCGCGCGCTGGAGGAAAAGGTGGCCCTGACTCAATGCGCCGAAGGCGAGCCCATTTGCGGGGAGTGTTCCCTGGCTGGCGAATGCGTGACCCAGTTTGTCTGGATCGAAGCCAGCAACGTGCTCATGCAGACCCTTGATTCCCACCGCCTCGGAGACTTGATCGCCCGCAAGGGATAGTTTTTTTTGCGATATGGGCCGCAAGCCATCCTTTTTGAGGGGCTTGCGGCCTTTTTCTTTATTTGTCGGTTTTACGCAGGATGAGTTCGGCTGGTTTTCTCTTGGGCACAAAATGGGTGTCCGCTTCGTTCCGGTAATATTTGATGGAACCGTCCGCCGGAACATCGACGATGCGCACGTCTTCGGCGGGCTTGCCCAGGGCCAGAACCAGGCTGACTTCCAGTTCCGGGGCCAGCTCGAAGTGGGCGCGCAGTTTTTCACGGTCAATGGCCCCGACCATGCAGCCGCCCAGGCCCTTTTCCACCGCGCCCAGCAGCATGGTCTGCCCCATGATGCCCAAATCGAATTTGGCGAAGTCCCAATCCTTGGCCGTGTTGAGCATGACGATGTAGGCCGAGGGGCGCTCTGACGGCGTGGGGCCATCCCAGTCCTTCAGGTAGGCGGCCCATTTCAGGCAGCCAAAGATGGCGTCGTTGTCCTTTGGGGAAGTGCTTAGAATGAAGCGCAGGGGCTGTTTGTTGCCTGCCGAGGGACAGATGGTTGTCAGTTCCACCAGTTCTTCCAGGGTGGACATGGGGATGGCGACGGAGTTGTCGAATCTGCGATAGCTGCGGTTTTTGAGGACAAGATCCTTGAGCATGAGGGCCTCCTTTGTGGGATGTAAGAAAAATGAGTAGGTTTTATGTAGAGGAAGGCGGCAGGTCGGTTCGCGGACATGTCCGGGCCGAAACTCCCTCACCGGCCTCGTAGAGCCGCATCATTGCGTGCATGAACACACTATGGCGCTTCGGGCGGGGAAGCAATGATGCGGCAAACGATGCCAGGCTCGGTCAGACAGTCGGCCCGGACATGCCCGCGAACCGCCCCGCCTTGAGCCGTGTGCGTGGAGCAGCATCATTAAAAGTATGAACACGATATGGCGCTTCGGGCGGGGAAGCAATTCTGACTGCTCAAAAAATTCAAAATTTACAGGCTGTTCAAAAATGGTGAGATGCAAGGAAACGAAAAAAACCAGGACACGCAGTGTATTGATCATACATAAGCGGTCTGGATTTTTTCGTTGACGCAGCAGATCGCCGTTTTTGAACAGCCTGCTATGTGTCGTAGATATTCTCGAAGTGATTCTTGTACGCCTGGAACGTGCCTTCTTCGATGGCTTTTCTTGCGCCCGTGACCACGGTCAGGAAAAATGCCAGGTTGTGGATGGTGTTGAGGCGATAGGACAGGATTTCCTGGGCCTGGTAGAGGTGGCGCAGGTAGGCCTTGCTGAAGTTGCGACAGGTGTAGCAGGAACACTCGGGATCAAGGGCGCTGTCGTCCTCGGTGTACTGGGCGCGCTTGATGTTGACCTTGCCCTGGGAGGTGAAAAGGGTGCCGTTGCGGGCGTTGCGGGTGGGCATGACGCAGTCGAACATGTCGATGCCGGCGTCGATGCCGCGCACGATATCAAGCGGCGTGCCAACGCCCATGAGGTAACGCGGCTTGTCCGACGGCAGAAGCGGGGCGCTGTGGTAGAGGATGTCCATCATCTCAGGCTTGGACTCGCCGACGCTCAGGCCCCCCAGGGCGTAGCCGTCGAAAGGAATATCGATGAGCTGACGGATGCTCTCTTCACGCAGATCCTTGAAGAACCCGCCCTGCCCGATGCCGAACAGGAGCTGGTCGCCGCTGCCTTTGGGATAGGCCGCGCGGCAACGCGCCGCCCAGCGAGTGGTCAGACCCAGGGAATTTTTGGTGTACTCGTAGTCCGCGCCGTAAGGCACGCATTCATCCAGGACCATCATGATGTCCGATCCCAGATTCTTCTGGATGGAGACGACCTTTTCCGGGGTGAAGACATGTTTGGAGCCGTCGATGTGCGACGAGAAGGCCACCCCGTCTTCGGAGAGCTTGCGCAGGCCCGAGAGGCTGAACACTTGGAATCCGCCGGAGTCGGTCAGGATAGGGCGGTCCCAGTTCATGAAGCGGTGCAGGCCGCCCCGGCGGGCGATCATCTCGTCGCCGGGCCTCAGGTACAGATGGTAGGTGTTGCCGAGAATGATGCGCGCGCCAAGGTCTTTTAAGTCCTGGGGGCAAACGGCCTTGACCGTGCCCTGGGTGCCTACTGGCATGAAAATGGGGGTGGGAATGACGCCGTGGGCGGTGTGCAGTTCGCCCATGCGGGCCTTGCCGTCGGTTTTGTGAATGCTGAATTTTCCGATATGCATGTTTAAACTTTTTGTTACGTTGCGGTTGAAACGGATGGGGAAGTGACCCCGGTTTGCGGACACAGATCGGCCAGTTCGCAGATGCCGCAGCGAGGCTTGCGGGCCACGCAGACCTCGCGGCCAAACAGGACCAGGTAATGGTTCACCGCGCCCCAGCTTTGCTGCGGGAAAAGCCCAAGCAGATCCTGTTCGACCTTGTCCGGGCTCGTTTGTTCGGTCAATCCGAGACGAAAGCTGATCCGTTTGACATGGGTGTCCACGGCGATGCCCGCCTGCACGCCGTAGGCGTTGGACAGGACCACGTTGGCCGTTTTGCGGGCCACGCCGGGCAGGGTCAGCATCTCGTCCATGGTGCGCGGCACCTGGCCGCCGAACTGCGCGACTATTTTGAGCGCCGAGGCGTGCAGGTTTTTGGCCTTGTTGCGGAAAAATCCAGTGGAGCGGATCACCGTTTCTATCTGCGCTGGCGTGGCTCCGGCCATCTGCTCCACTGTTTTCCAGGTCGCGAAAAGCTGTGGAGTGACGGTGTTGACGCGCCTGTCAGTGCACTGGGCCGAAAGGATCGTGGCCACGAGCAGTTCCCACGGGGTGGTCCAGGTCAATTCGGTCCGGGGCGTGGGATAGCGCCGGGCCAACCGTTTCCGAACAGCGCGGGCGCGGGCGGTGATGGAAGAGGCTTTCATGCGGTGCTCCACGTTCAAGTCGAGGCTGAAGATGCCGAGCCTTGCCTGACAGTTTTTGCTTGCAACCTCAAGTTTTTTGCATGGAGGTGAAATATGGGACGAATCCTGGTTTACATGACGGTTCCGGATCACGAAACGGCCACGCGCATAGGAGGGGCCGTGCTTGAACAGCGCCTGGCTGCCTGCGTGAACATTTTGCCCCAGGTTCAGTCCTTGTACTGGTGGGAAGGCAAGATTCAGGACGAGAGCGAGGTAGTTGTTCTGGCCAAGACCACGGACTCGCTTTTCGAACCGCTCAAAACTTGCGTTCTAGGCATGCATCCTTATGAAGTACCATGCATCGTTGCCCTGGCCCTGGATCATGGGCATGAGCCCTTTTTGCGCTGGATAGACGAACAGACCCGCGACTGTTCGCGGAAATGACCCCAAAATGAGTTGACTGGGTCAAAAAAACGTTCATAGCAATGCGCAACGCATACGAGGAGGCTACCTGTTTTCGTGAGGTTTCATATACTGACTTTTGGATGCCAGATGAATGTGGCGGATGCCGACTGGTTGACCCAGTCTCTGGTCTCAAGGGGCTGGACCGAGACCGGCGAGGCCGATGCCCAGGTCTTTGTGGTCACGACGTGCAGCGTGCGGGAAAAGCCCGAGCAGAAAGTATACTCCCTGCTTGGCCGACTGAAAAGCTACGCCGACCGAGATCCCGATGTTTTCGTGGCTGTGGGAGGCTGTGTCGCCCAGCAGATCGGCGAGGAATTCTGGCACCGTTTTCCCTTTGTTCGTTTGGTTTTCGGCACGGACGGCACGGCCATGGTGCCCCAGGCCCTGGATCGCCTGATGACTGATCCCGCGCTGCGCATCAGCCTGCTCGATTTTCTGGACCACTATCCCGAACGCGAACAGCCTGAAGGCGGCTCTGTTCAGGCCCAGGCTTTCGTGAACATCATGCAGGGCTGCGACAATTTTTGCACCTACTGCATCGTGCCGTTCACCAGGGGGCGACAGAAGTCGCGTGGTTCTGACGCGGTGGTGGCGGAATGCGAAGCCCTGGTAGGGCGCGGCGCGCGCGAACTCACTCTTTTGGGGCAGAACGTGAACAGCTACGGCCAGGACAAGCATGGCGACGGAACCTCCTTTGCCGCGCTTATGCAGCGCATATCCGCCATACCCGGCCTCATGCGCCTCAAATTCACGACATCCCATCCCAAGGACATCGCCCCGGAGGTTGTGGCCGCATTCGGCAGCCTGCCAAATCTTTGCCCCCAGCTGCATCTGCCCGTTCAGTCCGGCTCTGACGCGGTCCTCAAGG
>Ga0265295_1008833_pt1 | contig 11045 bp, 7 predicted proteins | sample Munlansysbiofilm_FD_192503 | JGI IMG/M metagenome (GOLD analysis project Ga0265295, IMG submission 192503) | Leachate microbial communities from a municipal landfill in Southern Ontario, Canada - Methane capture system biofilm | ecosystem: Engineered > Solid waste > Landfill > Unclassified ... | reverse complement strand
ATTCTGTGTCTTCAGCGTAGATCTCCAGCCTGGCAACCCGAGCTAAAAGACCTGATTCCTCCAATTGCAAACAAGAAAAAAGGTCCAGGGCCTTCAATAACATTACTTTATCCAGTAAGCTGAGCATCTCTTGTTCTTCCACGCCGCTTCCCCCTTTCAACCTTAAAAGTGCCGCCATGGCAATTTCACTTAGCCAATAGTCACTCCAAACCGCCGCCTCATGCAAAAATATTTCAGCAGTATCCGGATTCCAGGCTACCTTAATATTATCCGGCCGGTTCAACACCTCCAGCATGGCCCGTGCCAGCCTTCGGTCGGCCAATCCCTCGGATAATACTTCCAGCGAAGTTTCTCGCAACTCGATATCAGCTTCCTGACTAGCGGCTTTAATCCGAGCAATAACAAAGGGGTCATATATGCTGGCCAGTACCGACCAGCAAGCCTCCATTTGCAGCGAGTAAATCTCCTGACAGCGCTGGCCGGCCAGCTCAGCCAGAGCTGTCAGACCTGATTGCCGCAGCAACACCGCCAGTTTGCTGAACAAGACCAGGTTATTCAGCTGTTGCAGGCAGCTATCCACCAATATTTCGCTCAGCTTGCCTCCTTCCTGAAGGGCAGCCAGGGCCTTTACAATTGCCAGCCAGGAGCGCAGGTCGCGCCAATCGTCTAATTCATTTAGTAAAACTGGAAGCGCATCTTCGCCCATATCGATAAGTGCCTGATCCGCTACTTTATGAAACTCCCGGTCAGCTTCTGCATACACGGAAATAATCCTCGGTATAGCCTCCAGGTATTTTAGCTTGCCCATGGCTTCACAGGCCGCCGCCCTTGGCGCGGGTTCATCATCCAGCAGAGCCGTCAATCGAGGCGAGAACTCATGTAAAGCTGCGTCACTGATGGCCCGACATATTATGGCAGCTGATGCAGCGCCGCCATTCAGGCAGCGCTCCACCGCAGCCATGACCGGCTTAAAATCTACTTGCGGTTCTGTTTTGCAGAGGGTAGCAACAGCTTGTGCTGCCACCAAAGCATCGGTATCAGCGAGTGCCTCATAGAGTCTGTTCCCTCCGATATTCAGGGACGGCAATAAAGCGATGGCAGCTGCCCGAACCTCAGCTACATCGTCAGCGCAGCAGACCAGTACGACATCCTGCTGATAATGGCTGCTTTCCAGGCGCAAACAGTACCTTAGCGCACTGCTGCGTACCTCGGCACAGGCATCCTGCAGCAAATCATCAATCCATGGTTCCAGGGTCTGCGGGTCCAACTGCTCCGCGATCTCCAGAGCCAAGCCCCGCTTGCGATCATCAGGATGGTGCAGCAACGATAAAAGCTGCTTTAGAAAACCGTGCGGGACAAAATGGCCCAGAAGTGATGCACCGTCCTCTTTTAAATCCTGAACCCCATTGGCGATGCAGCTTATCAATTTGTCAAGATAAATGGCTCTGGCCTGCCAGGCAAGATAAATTGTTATCGCCGCCAGCAACAATGCCAGGAGGGATACTGACCGCAAAGCAAGGAATCCCTGAGAATGCAGTGCTGACAGGGCGGCGCCGCCAAGCATGCCACCTAAAACAAACAAGGCTTCCACCAAAAAGCGGACTCCATCTCTCTCTTTGGCAGGTACCACCTTGAATAATAACTGATAAGAAGGTTCTCCCAGTACATTAACCATAATCTTGGTAATTAAATAGCCTGTAAAAACCATACCCAGGGCCAGGGGCCCGGATCCCAGGAAGACCATCAGCAGAAAACAAAAGCCTAAGCCTGCTGTTACCAGAAGGATGACATTGCCAACCCCTAAACGAGCCATAATTCGGCTCAGAAAACCCAGTTCAATTACGACCGCCACGATATTGGATACCGCTAAAAATCCGGCCAGGAATCCGGCCAGTTGTGCTTCATTGCTGTAAGATAGCCGCGCCACGGTGTTAAACTGATAATCCATAACGAAATTAAGAGTCATGATAAGTGTTAATAGACCCAGCATGCTCATCAGAAAACGCGAGTGATAAACGCTGCTTATACTACTCTTTAAATCAGTAGTTTCTTCTGCACTTTGAATTTTCAGGGGTGCGATATAATACCGGATGGTTTTAAACAGAAAAATGCCGCCCATCAGCAAAAATATCGCCCAAAAGAAATATGCGATTTCAACTCCCACCGGAGCCAGTAATTTTGCCACAATCCCTGCCACAATACAACCAATGGTACTGGAACCGGCCAGGAGCGGAAATAAACGCTTGGCTTGCTGGGTAGGACAAATATCCACTGCAATCAGCCAGATAAGAGGGGTAAGCTGAAAAAAGACAACCATTGAACTTACCAGCAGGATAGGATAATAAACCGGCCAGAGCGCAAAAGAAGTGAGTTTAGAGAATAGTAATATTAATCCATTGACCGAAACCAAACCGGCCATAATCCCGTAAGTAGCGCGTAGAAACCGGGGGCGCTCCATCTTGCCTGACATATCAGCAATAATTACCGAGACCAGCAAAAGACCAATTGCCTCCAACACATACATTAAGGGCAGATATTCTACACCATATCGTATATTGAAAATGGATGTTGAGGAGCTGATACCCAGAACCTCTCCCATTCCCAAAGAGAAAAATACCGGTATCATTAAAGCCAGACGGTGTCTGTCACCTGACTGAATCGACAAGACTTTGCTAAGTGCAGACAATAGATTTTGCCCCTTTCCCTGGTTAAGATTCCTAAAGGTGCTTGTCGCTATGCTTTCAACAGCTGGGTAGGGTCGTGTATTTTAATATAATCCAGAATCTTTTGTCCTATCTCTGAGTTTATGTATATCTGACTGTAATCAAGGACTTGATTATTCAAGTACTGGAGAATGAGTTGATCCCGTCCTTGCGAACCGGGTATGATGCCGCTGAAGAAAAATCCCAATTCTTCAAATTCATGAGTTAGTATAGCTGTATTGGGGCTATTTAAGGGTAAATAGAGGTAAATCGTCTCGATTCTTTGAATACATAAGCCCTTCAATATACGGCTTACCTCGCTCAATACATTTTTGCCATATTGCTTTATGGTAATGAAGGCAATTATACTGGGGTCATATTTGACCTCAATAATAGGTTCCTCTGCCGGGATGTCCATCCCAGCAGAGGGCAGGAGAATTTCTGCCTGTACGCCCTGATGTTCATATATTTGAGTGATCATATCAGCATGATGTAAAGGTGCATATATTTTTACTGCATCCATGGGACGGAAGTAAACGAATAATATGCTTTCGCTTTCACGCTGTCCCCCATCCTCTTTAATCGCCTTAAACTCAAAAGGCATATCACCGGAAATGAAGATAGCAGTATCATTTAATCCCCATTTGCATGCAACTTTCTGTGAATAGGGGTGGCTGGTTACCGCCAATGTATATGTGCCTACAATCCCATTGTTCAGTGCCCAGTTTATCAAAGCCTGACCCAAATCATTCAAACAGCCTGAGCCCCGGTATTGAGGTTTTACAAAAGCATCATCAGCCACCGGTACCAGTGGGTCATCACCGTTAAAAATAAGTGCGACATGGCCTATAATCTCATTATCTTCACTGACCGCAACCAGTGAAACCATTTTTCCTTCCTCATTCAACTGTCTCAAGCGTTCCGGAAAATATACATGTTCATTGGAATAGGTATATCCATAGGACATATATGCGCATTTGGAAACTTCTACGGCTTCATGGGGGAGCATCTGCCGAATCTCATACGCAGGCATTTGTTGGGCTGTTTTATTAACGTCAGTTTGAGGAGACTCCATTACTTCTGGAATTCTTCCCAGGTATTTTACCATGCGCGTTTCTTTTCCGGCCTTGCCCAGATTAACAAAGGATACCTCATCCATGAATCGGTACATAAGGTGCAAACCCAGCCCCCGAGTATCTTCTACTCCAAAAGCTTTTTTCCCAGCTATTTTAGCCAGCTCAATGGGATCAAAAGGCATTCCCTGATCTTTGATCAAGACTTGCATACCCAGTGCTGTTTCCTGAAAAATCAGCTCAAAACTGGCTTGTTCACCTTCGGTAAAAGCGTGCTCAATAACATTTACTACTGCTTCCTCAACCCCTAATATAACTTCATTGGTTTGCTTATCATCAAAACCCAGGATCCGCGCAAAAGCTTCGGCACTATCCAAAATGAGCGGAAGATAGCGTAGATTGTTGGGAATCATCAAATTGATTCTATCCTGATATTTCCCCAAATTTCTCTCCCCCCAGCTTAAAATTACCATTAGCATTGAAATCCATAATTTTTTAGCATCTTCGACAAGCAATACTAAATATCCTTTTGAGATATCAAGAGAAAGGTTTTTCTAATACATATTTGGCAGTGCTTTACACATGCTTTAATTTCGGTTCAAAACGTAATTTTGCATTTCTTACGTGGAGAATGCAGGAACTGCAAGAATGTGGTTATTGATCCGGGAGGTATTTCGTTACATATTTATTCAAGCGCGTAAAAAAAGTATACTGTATTCCCACTTGATACCTGAGCCAGCCTTCTATATCCTATAGAAAGATATAGAAATTTGATAGGAAGTGGATGTATGCCAAAGAAAATCAAAATAGCAATTTTTGGTTATGGAAATATTGGGCAGTATGCAGTTGAGGCCGTGCAGGCTTCACCAGACATGCAACTGGTTGGAATCGTTCAACCCATTGCGGCACTGAAGAGTGCATCCCTGGCAGCAGCTCGAAATTATAATTTGGTCGAAACAGTTGAGGAATTGTCAGAGGTAGATGTTGCCCTGTTATGTATTCCTACCCGCGCAGTACCGGAAACAGCCGTCCAACTACTGGCCGGTGGTATTAATACCGTCGATAGCTATGATATTCATGGTCAGCTGGCTGATTTACGTATCAAACTGGACCCAGTTGCCAGTAAAAACAACTCAGTGGCAGTAAATTCAGCCGGATGGGATCCAGGTACAGATTCCATGGTTCGTTGTATGTTTGAATTCATGCTGCCGCGCGGTGTAACCTATACCAACTTTGGGCCTGGCATGAGTATGGGCCATACTGTGGCCGCCAAAGCAATTCCCGGGGTGGAGAATGCTCTTTCCATGACTATCCCTTTAGGCACCAGTATCCATCGCCGTATGGTTTATGTTCAACTGCAGCCTGGGACAGATTTTAATGAAGTTGCAGCTGCCATAAAAAAAGACCCCTACTTCGCCAAGGACGAAACCATTGTGAGCCAGGTGTCAGATGTGGATATGTTATTGGATGTGGGCCATGGGGTTAACATGGAGCGTAAAGGCGTTTCGGGATTAACCCATAACCAATTACTGAGCTATGCTATGAAAATAAACAACCCGGCCTTGACTGCTCAGATTATGGTGGCTGCGGCCCGAGCCAGCTTGAAGCAAAAGCCAGGCGCCTACACCATGATTCAAATCCCCATTATTGATTTCATTTATGGGGATCAAGATGATATTATCCGGCGTCTGGTGTAAGGGATAAAAGGGAGGTGCTGGATAACACCCGCTGGGCTGGATTTGCTTTTAAGAAAAACTAGCCACGAGGAATTTGCTTAACTGGGTAGCAGCACTTTCAAAGGTAAGGCCGTTTTCGAGAATAAAATCCGGGTTTATAACCGCCTGGATGGAAGCCAGGGTGATGGCCGTAACAATGCGGGGATCAATCTCCCGTAAAGCAGGGTTTTTACTCTGTTGCATATATCTGGTGATCGCAACCCGGGCTCTTTCCAGGCGGAAGTCGTCAATTTTTTTCCAGAGTTGGGGGTAATGAACGCGCAGGTCATTCAGCCCGGCCGGGTTAATGATGAACTGGCCTCGGGTAAATAACTGTTTCATTATGGCAGCTATCATTTCCGGGGCGGGTTCTTCCTGTTCCAGTATTTTTTCAACTTCCAGGGCCATTTGAGCCATAAATACATCCAGGCTGGCCTCGATTATTTCTTCTTTGCTTCGAAAGTAACGATAAATCGTTCTTTTACTGACGCCGGCTTGCCGGGCCAGCTCATCCATATTCGTATTATAAAACCCTTTTACTCGGGCCAGCTCCTGGCAGGCCGCCAGGATTCTCTCTCTAATACCCATCTTATCACCACCTGCCTTTAAACTATCTTCTTCTGAAATTTGAGCGTGCTGATGGTCAACATAACAATCGAGAAGACCAATAAAGCAGTCACCTGCCCCATTAGATACTGGTAGCCGATCCCCTTGAGAATAATGCCCCGAATAATATCCAGATAGTAGGTTAGAGGAATAACATAGCTTAGATAATAGATGAATTTGGGCATAGCCAGGCGGGGGAACATGAAGCCCGACAAAAGAATGCTGGGCAGCATAACAAAAAAAGACATCTGGAAAGCCTGCATCTGGTTTTTGGCAACGTTGGAAATCATCAGCCCTAAGCCCAGTGAAGCAGTAATAAAAAACAGCGTCAAGAGGTAAAGCTGCAGCAGACTGCCCCGGATAGGTACATGGAAAACCAGAACCCCAACCAGCAGAGCCACTGTGATTTGTAAATAACCCAGGACAATATAGGGAAGAATTTTGCCGATCATCAGTTCCAGCGGTTTAATCGGCGTAACGATTAGCTGTTCCAGCGTACCGCGTTCCCGCTCCCGTACGATCGCTACCGCAGTTATAATAACCATGGTCATGGTTACGATAACGCCCAGAATGGCTGGCACCATATAATAGGCGGTAATCCCGTCCGGATTATACCAGGGCCGCACCCTGATATCATAAGGAGTCTCCCCGCCAAAATGCATTTTCTGGGTCAAGACTTGCTGGGACTTGATTAAACCAATGGAGTTAGCAATAGCTACCGCCTGATTGGCCACCATACTATCGCTGGCATCCACGATGACCTGTACGGGAGCAGAAACACCCCGCTGTAAATTACGTTCAAAATCAGGCGGGAAAATGATCCCTACACAAGCCTGCCCGCTGTCAATTTTTTGAGTTACCTCCTGAAAACTGCTGACGGTATCAGTCACGTCAAAGTATCCCGAAGCAGAAAATGAATCCAGGACATCCCTGCTGTCCATGGAAAGGGATTGATCAAAAACTACGGTAGGGATATGCTTGACCTCGGTTTGAATAGCATAGCCAAACAGGATTAACTGCACCAGCGGTATCATGAAAATTAACGCCAGGGTCATACGGTCGCGTTTCATCTGTAGAAATTCCTTTTTGAGTACCGCTAAAATCCTATTTAAGTTCATACGATCCCACTTCCCTCTTGGCTAAATTAATAAAAACATCCTCCAGGCTGGGGGTAATCCGGCGTGGTTGTCTATCAGTCAGGGCTTCCAGGGAAGGCAGTGCTGTGTCATCGGCCAGCAATAGATGAATAACTGAGCCGTGCAAGCTAGCTTCCTTTACCCAGGCCTGTGATTCGAGACGGGGCAGCCATTCCATGGGAGAAGGCAGCTCAATTTCGACCAGGCTTCCCGTAATTACCTTTGCTTTTAACTGATCGGGACTATCCATGGCCAGCAGTTTGCCCTGGGACATAAAAGCTATGCGATGACAGCGTTCAGCTTCATCCATAAAATGCGTGCTTACAATCACGGTTGTCCCCCCTTGTGCCAGTGTGTGGATAATATCAAAAAAAGCCCGCCGTGAGGTGGGACTAACGCCGCTGGTAGGTTCATCCAGGAAAAGTACGTCTGGACGTGATATTAAAGCGCAGGCCAGTGCCAGGCGCTGTTTGAAACCCACACTAAGACCTGCAACCAGTAAACGCTGGCGATCTTTAAGACCAGCCAATTCCAGCATCTCCCCCACCCGGGCCGGGCGCTGCCGATAGGAAAGATTGTATATACCCGCATAAAAATCGATGTTTTCAATTACGGTGAGATCCTCATACAGGCTAAACTTCTGGGACATATAGCCAATCCGTTTTTTAATGGCCTCGCTCTGCTGCACCAGGTCATAACCCAGTACGCTGCCGCTCCCCGAACTGGGTTCCAGGATGCCGCAGAGCATACGAATGGCAGTAGATTTACCAGCTCCATTGGGGCCCAGAAAACCACAGATTTCACCGGGACTAATCTCCAGATTCAAAGCATCCACAGCCGTAAAGTCACCAAAATTACGGGTTAAATCAATGGTTTTTATTGCTAATTCCATTTAGCTGCCTCTTCTTCGGCCAGAGCTACAAATACGTCTTCCATGGAAGGGGAAACCGCCGCCATACTTATCAGGTTGATGCCCTTTTTATCAAGATGCTGTTTAATGGCTTCTAAAGCTGTTGATACATTGTCTGCGACTACCCTATATTTATAACCGTAAAAAGAGATATCCAGTAATCCCGAAATGTCATTAAGGATAGCAGGGTCGCGGCTATCCAGGCGCAGTTCTAAAACCTGATGGCCAAAGGCCTGGCGCAAGCCGCGCGGTGAATCTACAGCTTTAATCCGGCCCGTGTTTATAAAAGCTACCTGGTTACAGAGCTCAGCTTCATCCATATAAGGGGTAGAAACGAAGATGGTCAGACCCTCCTGGTTGAGACGATAAAGGATCTTCCAGAACTCTTTGCGGGACTCGGGATCGACGCCGTAGGTTGGTTCATCCAGGATCAGAATCTCCGGTCGAGTGATCAAGGCTGAGGTAAGCGCCAGCTTTTGTTTCATGCCACCCGAAAGTTTATCTGCCAGGCGGTCTTGAAAACTGTTCATACCCATAATCGTAAGTATCTCTTCGGCCCGCTCTATAACGACTTTTTTGTTAATTCCATACATGGAGCCGAAGAAAATGATATTTTCCATCACCGTCAGGTCTCCATAGAGACTAAAACGTTGCGGCATATAGCCCAGTTTAGAGCGGATTTTATCATACTGGCCAGGTTGATAACCCAACAGATGGACTTCGCCTTTATCAGGCCTTATAAGACCACAAATCATACGTATGAGGGTGGTTTTGCCAGCCCCGTCCGGCCCCACCAGACCGAAAATGTCGCCTCGCTGAACCTGCAGTCTGACATTATCCAAAGCCTGGAGGCCTTCGAAATGCTTGCTCAAACCATTGCAGACAATCATTAATCCACCCCCTGGTCAAACACTACATCCGCAGGCATGCCAATTTTCAAGGCCCCATTTTCGTTGTCAAAGCTTATGTTGACAGCAAAAACCACATTGGTCCTTTCTTTTTGGGTCTGGATCATTTTCGGTGTAAACTCCCCTTTGGCAGCAATATTGCTGACTATACCGCTGTAGCGGTTACTATCTCCGCTAACTGTAAAATAAGCCTTCTGCCCCAACATAATGCGAGGTAAATCATCGGTAGGAATATAGACCTTGATCCACATATGGTTCAGGTCAGCTATCGTACCCAGGGAACTCCCCAGTTGTACAAATTCACCGACTTCGTAGTTGCGGCTCAGAACCGTACCATTTATGGGAGCATATAACTGTAGATCGGTCAGAATACTCCGGCTGGCCTGTAAAATAGCTTTACTCCTCTCCAGCTCGGCAGCAGCCGCTTTTATCTGTTCGGGACGACTGCCCGCTTCCAGGAGACTTTGCCGAGCCTGGGCAACCTCCAGCAGGTAGCTTTTCTGATCTGCATTGTTACGGCTTTGCTCCAGGCTTTCCTGGGCAAGGGCCCCGGCTGCAAATAAAGATTCTGCTCGGGCCAGGTCGCGCTTCGCCTTATCCAGATTGGTTGAGGCTATATTAACATTACTGCGTGCTTCCTCCAGTTCTTGAGAGCGTGCCCCGGACTGCAGATCATCCAACTTGGCCTGGGCGGCTGCTACCCCCATGGCATCACGGTCTTTTTGAGCCTCCAAATCACTGCGGGACAACACTGCCACCAGCTGATCCTTGCTTACGGTTTGACCTTCCTGCAAAGTCAGGTGCGCCACTATTCCTGGAGCTCGGGCCGAGATATCGACGGCAGCAGCCTCAATGGTACCGCTGGCCTGAATGGGTTCAGGAGGACGCGCAGAATAGCTGCGATAAGCCCAGATAAAGACTCCTAACAAAATAATAATAAACCCAATTAAGCCGATCTTCTTGGCCAGCATAATCTCCCCCTATACTAAGTATACCAGGTATACAATAATAGTTTACCTGGTACCAGATTATCATTTCTTCTGTTGAGATGCAATGTTTTTAACCTCATCCTCACTTACTTAGCATGGCAGGCAGGACTGTAGCTATCTGTGGGAATGCCATAAGCATAGCCAGACAAACGATTATGGCCAGCAAAAACGGCCATATCCCCTTGAAAATTACTTCCAGCGGCACATCAGGTGCAATTCCTTTAATAATGTACACATTCATACCTACCGGCGGCGTAATTACCCCCATAGCCACCACCAGGACAATAACTACTCCAAACCATATCGGATCATAACCCAAAGTCCCTACCGCTATAGGATAGAATATGGGAATCGTCAGCAGAATCATGGCCAGGGCATCTATAAAGCATCCCAGGATCAAGTAGATAAGCAATATGATTCCCATAATTACAAAGGGAGGCAGATCCAGCGATCCAGTCCAGCTGGCCAGTTCAAACGGCACCCGGCTAATCGCCATAAATCTACCGAAAATAATCGACCCGGCCACCAGCAACATAATCATGGCCGTTGTTCGGGTGGTATCATAGAGAGATTTTTTAAAACCGTCCCAACTCAGGTTTCTGCCTGCTACAGCCGCCAGCAGCACCCCCATAGCCCCCACTGCACCAGCTTCTGTAGCCGTGAACCAACCGGCAAAAAGCCCTCCCATGGATATCGCGAATACAATCAGGACTTCTGCCAATCCCCCGCGCAGGGCGCTTAATCTTTCCCGCCAGCTGAATCTAGGTCCGGCCGGTCCAAGTTCCGGCTTGCGCCAGGTAAGATAGTATATTACAGCCTGATAAAGGATCATTAAGAGCAGGCCCGGCAGTATCCCGGCGATAAAAAGTTTGCCTACAGACTGTTCAGTAGCCATACCATATACGATGAAGATTACACTGGGCGGAATCAGAACCCCCAGTACTCCCCCGGCAGCTACGCTGGCCGTAGCCAGAGAGGTATCATATTTATATTTTTCCATTTCGGG
>Ga0265295_1008832_pt1 | contig 11045 bp, 8 predicted proteins | sample Munlansysbiofilm_FD_192503 | JGI IMG/M metagenome (GOLD analysis project Ga0265295, IMG submission 192503) | Leachate microbial communities from a municipal landfill in Southern Ontario, Canada - Methane capture system biofilm | ecosystem: Engineered > Solid waste > Landfill > Unclassified ... | reverse complement strand
ACTGGCAGAGCATACAGCGCTTAGAATCAGGGAATTCGGAAGGTTGCAAGGCTACAAGAAAGCCAAAGCCAGATACTACAAACTCGTGGTGATACTGGATGACCGCACCAGTGATATCTGCCGGGCTCTGGCTGCCCAAGATAAGGTCTATCCCCTAAACGATGCCCTCGAAGTGATAGACAATCTGATGGCACTTGATACCAAGTCCAGTAGCCTGGACGATGCCAGAGACTACATCAAAGCCTTAGCCCCTTGGATCAAAGACGATCAAATCGAATATGACTCAGAGATGAACCCTGTAGGCGTATCCGGAGCGCATACTCCGTTTCCACCCTTTCATTGGAAGTGTAGAACAACGACCACACTAATCTCATAACCGATACATATATACGCATTAGATTTTTATTCGTTAAACTCACTTTCGCTTATTGAATTGGTATCAAAGCTGTTCAGAGCTGCAAACTGCACTACATTAAGACTAACGCTATATGATGGGATACTGTAATTCTGGACATAGCCTTCGTCTGTGTACTCTTTGCTCCCATAACTGATGTTATAATCGAGTGTCTCAGTGCCAATCTCATACTGGGCATTCTATTTGACAGAACATATTTGAGTTTGTACCGTCCCCAGTTCATTGGGATCTCTCCCAGCCACTCAACCCCGCTGTCTTTGGTATCAGAGTAAGTCTTATAATTAAGCACGATTGCCTCTTCTTGAGAATTGGTTCTTTGATTTTTGTAGAAGCTTAAGGTTTATCTCTTTCTTCTTGGCGATCTGCTTATCATTAAGACTTCTTCTGTTTATTATGTCACTATAGAAACCATGTTCCCATACCGTTAGCCATCCTCGCTTATTCATGTATTCAATTGATTCCATGTTTAAGGATTTGGCATTGTCCTTTGATATGCGTTTAATTGCTGAAAAAATGCGATCTGATGGTAATCCTAAAAACTTCTTAACACAGACATTGCCGACTATGGCCTCTTTTCCGTTAAGCTTATTCCTTATTACACAAATCTCTTTGATTGGATGGTGCCCGCAAAGGCATGTTGCGGTTTCTTCCTCCTCATATACTTCACTCAACACCCACTCGTTCTTGGCATCTTCCCATGTGACAGAGTTGCTCAGGACAATGATTGCTTGCGTAAGCCTAAATGAATTGTGTTCTTCTTTCACTTCTTTTTCCTTTTGGCTGCCACCAGCTTCACACTGCTTTTCAGGTCTTCCAGATATCTTGCTTCAGCTTCGTTTTCTATCTCTTTGCGGCGTCTTTGTTCAAAGTCCATATATGCCATCTCTGCCAATTCTTTAGCTTGCTCATGCGAGATGGAGCCGGCAGATTCCAGCACCGGAAGCTCGTTATCGCGGAGGAATTTATCCAGATACGCGTCCCACTGCTGGCAATGGATTTGTTGGTGACGCAAGAGCCTGAATTCTGCCATATCCAGAAACATGCTCACGATGCGGTTGAGGATATCGATTTCCTGCGCGTCCAGATAGTTCTTGGCGATGGTAACGTCGCCTTTGCGCACCACAGAGCCTTTCCAATTGGTGAGTCCCATATTGGCTTTAGCGGCATTGGCGCGCTCGGCCACGATCTCGGCAGCTGTTTTACCGGTTGCTGCAAAGAGCATTTTGTTTTGCATGGTGGCAAAGAAGAGCTGCGCGGCCCGGCTTTGAGGATCGTAATCCACGGCCAGGGCAAAGATCTCCCGGATGCGCAGATAGGCCCGCTTTTCGCTGGCGCGGATATCCCGGATGCGGGCAAGGAGTTCATCAAAGTAATCAGTTATGGTGTCATTGCCCTTCAGGCGTTCGTCATCCAGAGTGAAGCCTTTTACTATGTATTCTTTGAGGCGCTGGGTAGCCCACTGGCGAAATTCCACTCCTCTTGGGGAGCGTACTCGATAGCCCACCGCAAGGATTAGTTCCAGGTTATAAAACTCTACCGAGCGCGTAACTTCCCTTTTTGCTTCGCTTTGAACTATTCGATAATTTCGAATAGTTGCCTCTTGTTCCAGTTCACCATCAAGATAGATTTGTTTGATGTGATAATTTATGGTATTGACTCCCACCTGATACAAGTCTGCCAATTGCCTCTGACTCAGCCAGACGGTATCGTCTTCCAAAAAGACTTCCAGCCTATGCTTTTGATCAGCACTTGTGTAGAGTAGCACCTTAGTATCTGCGCTTACAGCTATGGGTTTACTCTTTTTCATATCCCCTCCAGAAGTTTCAATCCTGATGAACTCAATTTGTATTTCTGTTTTTTTGATTTTGGTTTATCAGGGATTGTCATCTCTACATATCCGGCGATAATGGCAGGTTTCAAGTATCTGGAGCGAAATGAACCTTTATGTTTTATTCCCAATGATTGAAGAAGCTCTGGTGTGGACATCTCCCTCAAGCCGATCAACTTCACCAGCTTTGCTACATAGTCGCTATCATAGTCGCTATCATGGTCGCTTACTTGGTCGCTTACTTGGTCGGTCTGTTTTATAAAATCCTGGTGTATAGGAAATTCCATCATGAAAAAGCTGCGATCATGATCGGTGTGGATAATGGGTAAGGGGGAGCCATTATCACGGCAGGCTTTGATTATTTTGGGGATCCCGGTACCTCTGCCTTCTGTGAGACGGAGTTCTTTGAGATATTCACCGATCCTGCGGTTACGGTACCTGCGACAGACAAACTCCAGATTCCTGATTTGCTCATCAGAGGCTGCTCTATCCGGCCCCGGGAAGCTGTTTATGGTAATCTTATCGGGGAGGATTCGCACTTCTACGGGTTCTCTGATTTCGTATGAGCGGTGGTAGATAGCATTGCAGAGGGCTTCCTCCAGCGCTTGGTAGGGATAATTGAAGTATCTTGTGGATTCAGGGACACCTGGTTCTTTATGAATAATCTCAAGTAAAAAACTGCTGTTTATGTAGCTCAGAGCTTGTGTCAGCATCCGATCAAGAGGTCCACTAAAGCTTTTTTCGGTAAAACTGTCGGCACCGACCCCTTTGGGAAAGTGAACTACATCTATCTGGCATTGAGGGAAAAACGCGTGAGGTGTTTCATGGAAAAACATCAGTGCTATGTTTTTTGGAAACAATCTATCTACAGCTCTCTCAACCAGGTTCATCCGGAGCAGGACTTGGTCAAAAGACATCCTTGCGGAGCTCTCAAAGAGATCACTTTTCACTTTGCTCAAAAAGCTGCGAATCAGTCCCAGATCGATGGCCTCAATGGTGCATCTTCTATTTATCTGATCGTCAAAAGGGATTCTCTGGTTCAGTTGGATTAGCTCCAATTCTTGTTCTTGGTTTGCCCTGATGGTGCTGGAGTTTTGTCTGATGTGGTAAGCTCGTTCAGCGTTTTTGGAATTGTTTACCGGGCATTTGTATGGTCTGGAATTACCCGCGGGGCAATAGACAACCAACAACATGCGGTCTTGATAGCTTGCTTGTTCGGTTATGGGATGATAAGGAGGACTTATGCGATTCGACACATTGATCAGTTCTCTCTGGATTCGATCAAGGTCTTTGTGTTCCAGTCCTTTGGGAGGCAGAATCGGTACTCCCTCCGAAGCCTCAATTCCGATTACTACAAATCCTCCCCCCTGATCCCTGAAGTCATTGGCAAAAGCGCAGATCGTCTTCATGATTGGCTCAGGATTCCAACCGCTTTTATATTCAATGCGTTCGCTTTCAATGGTTCTGGCATTGAGAAGATCGTCAAGATTAAGTGGTAGATTCATATTCCCTCCAAGAGCTCCGCTATCTCCCGCTCCAGCGCTTTCATTTCGGCTTCGATCACCTCCAGTGGGCGGGGCGGGGTATAGACATAGAAATGGCGGTTGAGCGGGATTTCATAGCCGATCTTAGTCTTTGAGTGGTCGATCCAGGCATCGGGCACATGAGGCAGCACCTCTCTTTGGAAGTAAGCTTCAATATCCTCTTTCAGGGGCACGTTTTCTGTATCCCGCAGTTCGGTATCAGGTTCTGGTCTGCCCTTGCTGTCGGTGCAGATATCCGCGCTTTCGTCTCGCTCGGAGAGGGCTTCCAGGATGGCTTTGTTTAGAGCAGCCGGCAGGGAGAGCTTGTGTTTGGTGAGAGCTTGTTTGAGCGCTTTTTGAAATTGCTCACGGTTCTGGTAAAGCGTATCATCCATATCCTTCAGGGCAGTTCGAATCTTTTCTTGCAGTGCTTTGCCGGCCTCGATCTCTTTCAGTTTTTCGGAGGGGTCTTTCTTTTTACTTTCGGCGAGCCTGGCAAAGGCGCTTGCACTGTCCAGACGGGCAATGCGTTCTGCGGAGGCCTGGAAGTTCAGGCGCAGGGGGCGTTCCACGGTGATCTTGCTGTAGCCAAAGTCCTGATTATCAAAGATCTTGCTGACGATGGCGGTCTTAGTCTCTGAGTTACTTTCAAACTCCAGCTTCTGATCGTGGATGAAGTCACTATGGATGCGGGTGATCAGGCTGATATGGTCAAAGCGGCCGTCCTCTCCATCGCCGATGATATTGCGTTTGTTGCCCAAGCTCTTGCGCATTTTGTGGTAAAATTGGCGGGCATCGATGAGCTGGATTTTGCCTTGGCGACGCACTTCCTTTTTGTTGGTGATGATCCAGATATAGGTACTGATTCCGGTATTGTAAAAAAGCTGATCTGGCATGGCGATGATGGCTTCCAGCAGGTCGTTTTCGATGATCCAGCGGCGGATATTGGATTCACCACTACCGGCATCTCCGGTGAAGAGGGGTGAACCGTTGAATACGATGCCGATCCTGCTGCCGCCTTCTTCGGGGCTGCGCATTTTGGAGATCATGTGTTGCAAAAATAGCAAGGAACCATCGTTAATACGGGGCAATCCCGCTCCAAAGCGACCACCATAGCCAAGCTTCTCATGTTCATCTTTTATGGTCTTTTGCTGCTTTTTCCATTCCACGCCAAAGGGAGGATTGGCCAGCATATAGTCAAATCTGTCTGCGGTAAAACCATCGTCTTCAAAGGAGCAGCCATAGTGGATGGTGGCATCCTCTCCCTTGATCAGCATATCCGAGCAGCATACTGCATAGGACTCCTTGTTCCAGTCCTGCCCATACATGTGGGGCTTGGCATCGCGGTTCAGCTCTTTGATATAGGTTTCAGCAGCGGTGAGCATACCTCCGGTTCCGCAAGCGGGATCGAATATGGTCTTCACTACGTGGCTTTTGGCGAGGTCTGCTTCCGGGCTGAGGAGGAGATTAACCATCAGTTTGATCACTTCGCGGGGAGTGAAGTGCTCTCCGGCTTCTTCATTGGATTGCTCTGCCCCGATGCGGATGAGTTCTTCAAAGACAAGCCCCATCTGCATATTGTCCACAGCTTGGGGACTCAGATCCAGCTTGTCGTTCACGAATTCTTTGATGATCAGATATAGCAAATTGGCTTCCTGCAGACGGGCGATCTGCTCCGAGAAGGCAAAGTATTCTATTATCTTTTGAACCTTAGGGGAGAAGTCATTGATGTAGGATTGTAAATTTATGGCGATATTATCCGTGTCGTCCAGCAGTTTCGTCATGTCCATCTGAGATTTGTTGTAGAAGGGAACTCCTGTGATCCTGATCAGGCTTTCCGAGACTATGTTATCAGACTTTCCATAAAGATGCGGAAGCTCCGCCAAAACCTTGTCCTTGGTGGGAGCAAGGATGCAATCAAAACGTCTGAGCACGGTGAATGGTAAGATGACTTTACGGTATTCGTTGCGTTTATATGGTCCCCGGAGGAGGTTACAGATGCTCCAAATGAAAGATGCGATTTGAGAGTGTTGGGCTGCGTTCATTATGCCTTCCTTTTATCAGTGTATTCAAATGCAACCACAAGGTCTTTAACTGGATCGAAGCCTGCTGCTTGCAGTGCTGTTCGTGAGTGTTTTACCATGTCTGAAGCAGATAAATTGCTTTCGGTAAAGTAGCCGTTATCCAATGTTAGCGGCCTCAAGAATTCGGACTTGTCTTTGGAATATCTAATTGTTCCTATCAGATTCAAGTCTGGACGTGTCTTGATTAAGTAGTTATAGACCGCTCGTTTCACTTCATACCAATGGCGAGTTTCGATCTTTTGTGAGCTTCCAAGGATGACATAACACACTTTTTTAAACCTGTAGTCTTTCAGTACTTCCGTGTGAATATAGGGATTGCTATCTACCGGGTTCTCTGTATTTGTTTCGTGCCTGATTCCGGACTGTTTTTTGTCCCATAGACGTTCTATGTCTGCTGGATCTATATCCAGTCTATAGTTCTTCTTTATAAGCTGTTGTGCAATTAGATATGGGGAAAAATCCGTTTTTTCATGCATGACGATTGCTTCTTGTTTTACGTTGCCAATGAGCTTAATGCGAACCAGTTCATTGCGCATGTCTTCTGCTGTGTTGAGTGCTTTTTTGCGGTAGTTTTCCTTCTTCAGGATCATCTCAAAGGTTAGCGCTACATCATCGGGATCATCTTCCAGGATATTGAGTTCATTGAAGAGTTTATCTTCAAATTCACCTCCGGCAGAGGGCAGATAGAATCTCCACTTGATACCATCGGTAAGGATGCTGATAGCAGATTTGTGGTAGGCATTGTAAAGGTGAAGTTGAGTCTCTCCGGCTATGAGGTCAGAATCGAGCTTGCCTGGGGTTTTTACCTCGATGAAGACTTCCGCTCCCTCTGAGGTCTTCTCCGGAATGAACAGCGCTACATCCACGCGACCTGTTACGTCCTTTGTGATATTCTGTTGGGGCAAGCGCTTTACCCTATACTCTGTGTAGAACTCTTCAGGATTCCAGATGTTCCAGCCCAGTGCCTGGCATATCCTGCCCACAAGAGAAAAGCGAACATGCTGCTCGTCCTTAAATGCTCCGTCTTTCAGTAAAATACGAATATCTTCAATAATTTGTTTCATTGATGCCTCACAGCCTGATTTGCATTTTCTACAACAGATTACAATAGTTTATATTTGTCAACCCCAAAATCTGTCGCATCCTTATGCATCCTTATTTGTGAGAATACAGGGGGATGCTTTCCTTGCGCCGGATAGATGATCACATCTGGAATAAGGAGATAGCATGACCGAAGCGTTGATGAACAGAATGAGGTGGAAAATTGAAGAAATGCACAAGCATGTTAAGCAGGCATACCAATGGGAGATGATCCAACTGAGTTCATATACCCGACTGCAAAACATGAACCAGATCTTGCTGCTGACCATGTGTTTCCTTTATTCCCTGAAAAGCTTTGCAGCTTCATACTTGCAGGCTTTTCCAAACATCATGGCCTACACTAATCAGGATTGGAAAAAGATCTTAGGCTTTATCTACTACAAGTTGACCATGCTGGAGATCGAGCGGGATGTGGAGCTTGCCAAGGCTCAGTCGCTCGGAGTCTCAGAGACTCTCCTCCAATCAATCAGAGATCACTATGCCGATGAGTCAGTCAGAGTGACAACTGAAGGGAATGGAAAAGTGTCCACTTAGGCTATACAATGTGACAGAGCAATATAGGCAATGTTATCTACCACTGATAATGACAATATGTATTCAGGAAACTGTATAATTCAATCAGGAAATTATTCTGCAGATTTGATACGGCCAATATGCTTAAACCTGATGATAGGGTTCCTTAATAAGACACTTACCATACCACAATAAACGATAATATCATGCCAAAGATATAACTCTCACCGAAAGATACTTAATTGTTGGTGAAAGCACAAAACTTTAATCAGTAATCCTGCTTGGATAATGTTTATTAAATCAGGATTAACTCATTATCTAACTTCTTTGTCTGATTCTTTTCTATCCTGCTTATTTTTAAACATTAAATCGGTGTGAAAAGCAAGCAGGGCTCCGATTATCATCAAAGAGACAGCTACAGCGATTATTTTCCCTAATCTGTCAAAAATAATCCAACTGCCAACACAATAAGGGATAAGTGATAGAACCAAGTATAAACGTTTTTTGATATTAGTAATCATTACTACTCCTTAATATTTGTTGCGCTCTGCATAGAAACCCATCTTGATCATAATCAATACTAAGATGATCTGGATCTTTGAATTGACTATCAGGAATGTAATCACAATGTAATCACAATGTAATCACTATGCAAATATGTTTTTCAAAGCCGTTGGTCATGCTCTGTCGACAGTGTTAATCAAGCGTTCATCAAGCCTTCATCAAGCGTTAATTATTAACGCTTGATGAAGGCTTGATAGAGAGCTGATGAACGCCTTGTAAAGAGGATGAATAGGGGAAAATTTCCTGGCTATTTCTGTGCAACGTACTGATTGACAAGCTTTTAAATATGTAGATAGCATTCTTGAAAATCGATTGAGCCGGAAGAGCTTGATACTGGAGCATGGTGATGGATATGGGGAAGATGGGGTGAGTACAACCGAGGATGGCATTGGGACTAATGAGAAAACATCTGAAATGGTCAACTGAAGTTTTTCGCTTCTGCTTTGCCTTATTATCCGGAGTCATATTCTCATATGCAGTGGCAATCGGACAAAGCACAGGCGGGGCTTATTCCCTGTATAGACGCGGGGGATGTGAGCTTTTCCTAAATTAGCTTGACAGAAAAGCCATGCCTGGGGAATTTTACTTACAAAGAATAATTTCCATAACCCAAGGGGGAAGGATGACGAATAAAGACGCTTGCGATACAGTGGGAATCTTCAGAGGATTGACCGAAGCCGAGATAGACGAATTCTCGCCGGATTTGCAGCGAGTGAAGTATGTAAAGGGCGCCCAGATTATCTCGGAGCACGATACTGCCGACAACCTGTATTTTATCTGTAAGGGTAAGGTGAAGATCAGCAAGGGTCTCAAAAATCTCGAAACTCCTTCGGCCGATCTTACCACCTTGGAACCGGGAGAGTTTTTCGGTGAGATGGGGATTATCAACGATGAAGCCCGCAGCGCGACAGTGGTTGCCACCGAGGATGTGGAGCTGCTTTTGATCCCCAAAGACTTATTTTTAAGGATCTCGTTCAAGCATCCGGAGGTGATGTTCAATCTGATGCAGACTCTATCCGGACGCCTGAGGGATACAAACGAGCGCTTTGCCAGCCTGATGGACGAAATGATCAGCAAAAACCGCTTGATGGCAATCGGGATGGCGGCCAGCAAGATCATACATGATCTGAAAACTCCCTTAACCGTGATCGTGTTAACCGCGCAGCTGATCGAGAATCTCTTCCCCGGCAGCAGTGAATTTAGCCAAAGCATCGTGAAGCAGACCAGATTGATTGACCAATTGGTGCGGGAGATTTTGGATTTTGCTCGGGGTGTGGAAAGCAGTCCTTTGATACAGAAAGTGAATCTCAGCGATTTCTTTGATGAGCTTAAAGAGATGAACGAAGCTACTTTGAAAGGGCGCAGTATCCGCTTTGTAACCGAGAATAAGGTGAAGGATTATGTGCACTTCGACGAAAGTAAGATCCGCAGGGTATTGATGAATCTGATCAAGAATTCCAGTGAAGCCATGAAAAACGACGGCGAGATCAAGCTGAGTGCTTCTTCGGCCTCGGGATGGTTGCAGATCAGTGTGATCGATGATGGTCCGGGAGTGCCTCCGGCGATTCGAGACAAGCTCTTTGAGCCCTTTGTATCCGAAGGCAAGCAATATGGAACCGGCTTGGGACTGCCGATCTGTCGTAAGCTGGTACAAGAACATCGGGGCCGCCTGGAATACATAGCTTTGGAACAGGGTGGCAGTCGTTTTGATATCAGGATTCCGCAGAGCATAAAATAAAAGGCTTGTCAAAAATAAGGCCCGAAATAATTTGGCACTCAAAACATAAATTTAAGGGACGGTTTATCATGTCAAAGATATGCGATATCTGTGGAAAGACTGCTCAGGTAGGTAATCATCGCTCGCACGCGGTGAATGCCACCAAGCGTCGTTTCTATCCAAACTTACACGAAATCCGCGCTATTATGGACGGTGGTACCAAGCGTATAAAGGTCTGTAGCTCTTGCCTAAAAGCAAATAAAGTCCGTAAAGCCGTATCCAGATAAGATACTTCTAAACGCGCATAAGAGCTTTTTTTATAATCGGGAATTGCGGTGAATCCGGGTTCCCTTTTTTAATGTTTGGAAATTTAGCCGATATGGGGGTTATGTGTTAATCGAAGAAATTCGTGAGAAAGTGGAAGAGAGCTCTTTGGCTCTGAGAGATGTACGTCAGGAGATAGGGAAAGCGGTGATAGGCCAGGATGCCATCATCAGCCGTTTGTTGATCGCGATCCTGGCAGATGGACATGTGTTAATCGAGGGAGTTCCGGGTTTGGCTAAGACCTTGATCGTGAGCAGTCTCGCTGCCAGTCTGGACGCGAGTTTTGCCCGCATCCAATTTACCCCTGATCTTTTACCGGCAGACATCACCGGCACTTTGATATTTAACCAGAAAACGGCGGAATTCAGCCCCAAAAAAGGACCGATCTTTGCCAATTTCATCCTGGCAGACGAGATTAACCGGGCGCCATCCAAAGTGCAATCCGCGCTCTTGGAGGCTATGCAGGAACGTCAGGTTACCATCGGCGACCACAGTGAGGCCTTGCCCAGGCCCTTCTTTGTGATGGCCACCCAAAATCCCATCGAGCAGGAAGGCACCTACCCCTTGCCGGAAGCCCAGGTTGACCGCTTTATGCTGAAGCTGATCATCCGCTATCCATCCATGGATGAGGAGCGCAGGATCATGCAACTGATGGTGGATCCCAAACCCATAGACATCCGTCCGGTGCTTTCCCCGGTGCAGATTACGCAGATGCGGGAAGTGATGCATATGGTGTTTATGGAGGATAAATTGAATGACTATATCCTGCATCTGGTGATGGCTACCCGGCATCCGGAGCGTTATCCGCGCTTGAGCACATTGAGCCCTCTGATCAGTTTTGGGGCCAGCCCCAGAGCCAGCATCAATCTGGCACGGGCAGCAAAGGCTCACGCCTATCAGGAAGGGCGTGCCTACGTGATCCCGGACGATATCAAGGCCATAGGAAAGGACGTGTTGCGACATAGAATAGTACTAT
>Ga0265295_1008831_pt1 | contig 11047 bp, 11 predicted proteins | sample Munlansysbiofilm_FD_192503 | JGI IMG/M metagenome (GOLD analysis project Ga0265295, IMG submission 192503) | Leachate microbial communities from a municipal landfill in Southern Ontario, Canada - Methane capture system biofilm | ecosystem: Engineered > Solid waste > Landfill > Unclassified ... | reverse complement strand
ACGATTCTAAATCCTACATCATATCGGCATTTATTCTCTATTTGACGACTTGAACGAACTCCATGAAAATAAGAGTAAATGATCAAACCCGTCATGATTTCGGGATGATAAAAAGCTGCACCTTGGCCATCCTCCCGATATTCGTTATATAATGGGGATAAGTCTAGAATTGAGAGTAAATCGATGAGTATATGACAGAAATCATCATTCGGAACCCAGTCTCTAATATCCTCAGGGAGAAGGTAAAGTTGTTCAAAATCCCGACCTATCGTATGATACATCGAGTATATGTTGGACATAATAAGGTAAAGTACTTTTGATTGACATAAGCATAAAAATATTGTGGGGGATTCTGAGTTGTGCAACACCCTCTTCAGGGACTGCAAAAGACGCAGTTGCATCAGCAGCGGCAAGCGAAGAGGCGGCTGCAGCCATAGATCAGATATCAGAACAGATAGGTCAGATAAATAAAGTTGCTGAAAATCTGATTGTTGAAACCGAAAAATTTTCGGTCTGAAAAGAGCATTCCGGAACTCCCCTATTTTATCCGGAACTTACATGGCCAGCCTCTAAGCAGAAACGGGTTTTTATCTCCAGGGGGCTGAGAGGAATGTTGGAGACCTGACGGTTGCCGGGTTTGATAATCACGTGGATAAAAGAGGGCCCTCCAGTCAGCGCCTGTGTATATGCAGTTTTAAGTTCATCCGGGGTATGCACTTTCCACGTTCGGTCAAATCCACTTGCTTTCGCCAGAAGTTCAAGGTCTACTGTTTTGTATGCGGGTGAACACTGGTCTCCGGTGCTTCCATAGACCCCGTTATCAAGACCGATAATTATCAGATTATCAGGTTTTTCTCCGGCAATAACCGGCAGCGCTGCAGTCCCAAGCAGACTTCCATCGCCATCGAGGACAACCACTTTCCGGTCAGTTCCAAGAGCAATCCCAAGTCCCAGAGGGCTTGCCTGCGTGTACGAACCAAGCATGTAAAAGTGGGACGGGTGATCCCTGACATGGTATAATTCCTTAGAAGGGACTCCGATATTCGAGACTATCAGTTCATTCGTGAACATCGAGGCAAGAACAGATATTGCATCTGCCCGCTGCATTTCTGGGGATTTAAAGACACCCGTATATTCGAGGCGTATTGTATGTTCCCGGGCAGGAAAAACAGGAACAACATTACACGTTTCTTCACCTTCCCATACTTTTGGAGATATAAGCGCAACGTGTGGCCTGCTTTCTATCCATGCATTACTGATAACTGACGTGAGCAGCTTAAAATCCTCTGGTTCTTTAATAATCGTGCAGGGAATATTGTATAATTTCAGTAATGCAGGAATTTTTTCATTGAATGGAATCTGGGCGGGGATACTCTCCTGATAGTACCCTCTCCAGCTTGCAAAAATGGGGAGAGGAAGTGAATAGAGAGAGGGGAGGGTCATCAAAGCATTGAGAGAATTTCCAAGACCTGAACTTTGCATCTGCAATACTCCTCTCTTTCCGGCAAGGGAAAGACCTGATAGAATGCCAATCCCATCTTCTTCCCGTGAAATGGTGATATATCGAAATGAATCTTCCAGAATTTCACACAGATTCTTTGTCCGGTCACAGGGGAGCGAGACGATAAATTCTATTGCTTCCTTTTTGAGAATATCCGACACTTTTTCTTCATACATAGGCATCCATCCATCCTCTGATTCTCTCAGATATGTTTTCAAAAGGTGTTTCTTTTGTTGCACAAATATCCGGGGATTTTATGTGCCGGCTCAGATCATGCCTGCCCAGCTCATACCCGCCCCCGGTGATATTGAGGAGAATCAAATCATCAGGCGAAATTCTCCCTGACCGTACGGCATCCATGAGACCTGCAACACAGACTGCTGCAGCAGGATCAGGGTCGATTCCCTCAAACGACGAAAATAATTTCCCTGCCTCTTTTGCCTGTGCAGATGAAACACCCTCCATAAGACCATTTGTTGCAGTGAGGGCATCAAACAGTCCTCCTACGATTCCATAGGGGGGAGCCCGGTTTGTGAGCACGTCAGAATATACTTCTCTGGTAGCACGCTCTGCATCAGGCATATCCTCATCCCTGATATCACGCCTCTTATCTTTCCATGCGTTAACCATCGGAATGAAGGGTTTATTCTGAATAAGAAACATTCGGGGCATTATTTTGCCAAACCTTCCATCTGCAATCAGCCGAAGCGATGCTTCATACGCAGCAATTCCGCCGGTTCCGCTCCCAACCGCCTGAACATACCAGTCAGGAAGCCGGCCCATCGCCGCAGCCCCTGCAAGCATGACGGTGCCCATTCCATCTCTTCTGGCCACATTTTTCGCTCCTCCTTCCGGAAAAATCCCGGGGATAGTACAGATCTCATTCCCCAAGGCAATTGCATCAGTATAGTCACCGGAGATGGTAATGAGCAGAATATCATGTGCAGGAATGGTTGTCCAGATCCGATCCCGGGCAGCATCAGGGACTACAATGATTACCGGTTGTCCGGTTTGCGTTGAAACCTCTGCAAAAGCCCTGCCGGTATTTCCGGCTGAGGACACCTGAATTATTCCGGAATGTTGCTCTTTCATCCACTGAACGGTGGGAAAAGCTTCAAACTCCTTAAAAGAACCGCTGACGGCATATGCATTCTTTTCCGGCCAGTACCCTGAGAATACAATCCAGAGATTTGAAAGGCCGAGAGCCTCTGCAAGGCCTGAACTCTTATAGCACACGGGTTCTGCCCTGGTAGGCAGGATCCCCTGGACCGGCAGCCAGTCTTTATATTTGAATATTCCAGGAGCATCCCTGATCGTCAGTTGCTTTTGTGAATACTCTGCACGGAGAAGACCCTGGCATCCGTCAGGACAGGAAAGGAGATAGGTATCAGGAAATGTCTTCTGACAGACCGGGCAGCGGAGGGAGTAGCCAGTCATATCAAAAACTCTCCCTGAATAAGCATATCCTTTACCCTTCTACAGAGAATTTCTGCTCTTCTCCGATCAGACTGGCGGAGAACGATTGGAATGTTCATATTCCCAAGTGAAAGAGAGCCAATATCACCTTCATAGGCAGAACCTTTGCAAGCCTTCACACAGGTTCCACAGACAAAACAGGTACGCTGATTTATTGTCCCATCCTCCTGAATAGCATCAACCGGACAGGATGCACGGGCAGCACAGGGGGAACAATTCTGGCACCTGTCTTTGTGATATCTGATACTCGTAGCAGTATTATTCCAAACCTGATCATACGTAGCGCTCCCCACCGGCTGACGATTACTGATGTCCACTATTGGGAGTGAAATGTCAGAATCTCTGATCAGCAGATGCGCAAGCACTTCTTTATCAATAACCGGGATGGCAGAGGCAACGCTGGTAATGCACTCAGGACCTGCTGCGGTGTTAAATCCTCCACAAAACGCAGGATCCATATCTGCGAGATCTGCATGCACCGAAAGATTTGGCCGCTCAGATGAACTCCGTGTCCCGGTCCCGATGACCCTGCCACATGCTCCATTGACAACCACCGGATCTCCTGGTCTTAAAAATCTCAGGAATGGATCATTTTCAATGGGATTTATCTCTCCGCACCCTGAAACCGTGGCCTGCGTCTGGGCACCTTCAAGCGGCAGGACAGAGAATATCGTGCGTACTGCATCTTTTCCCTGGTTCGTGATGGCAGAGTAGTTTTTATACGCACTTCTGGTGGAAAACAGGCGGGCAAAGGGGAGATCATCAAGCGTTACATCAGTCTCATACTGCCTGCCATCTGCAGTAACCTGCACATGAATCTCTTTTCCTGCGATAAGATCCCGGAAGAGGTGGCCTCCTCCATACCGGTCATCTGCATGGGCAGTTCCAAACACCATGAGATCCACAAGGCCAAGCCGCTCGTTTGGACAAGGGCCGGGAATCGCCGGAACTCCCTGCAGGGCTGCCGTATCTGCCTTGGAAAAGGTTCCGGGGGGAGCAACCGGGACTGACATGACCGCATAGGTCCCGGACATTACTCCGCAGGTTCCACAGGTCACCACATCCACATCAGAAATATCACCTCCCCTGGCTACTCTCTCTTTGAGTTCAGATGCCGTGACAATAACCGCAGATCCTCTCTTCAGTCCTGCCCTGATTTCATCAATCGATCTCATAAAATTCTGATATCCTCTACTCTTATCTGCAGACCCTGGCCACGGGTAAAAATCTGGTTCACAACGCCGGTGTGCCCCAGGTTCATCATACAATATGCAGGAAGAAACCTCATTCTTTTTCCGATGACAGGCTCTTCCCGAATCGTTTCTGCCATCCCCTCAAATCCGATGATATGATAGGCTTCAAAGTCTTTTACCTCTCTACCCCGTGAGAACATCGGCCCCACCACATGGGTGGTAATGACCCCTGATATCTGGCTCACTGACAAAACCCTGAGAACGTGCTGAACCGGACATCCTGCACCCATAGGTCTTCCGGTCAGAATATCACCCGGGCAAACATCCCAGCGTTCTACCAGATCAGGCCTGAATGGAAGAATGATTTTCCTGGCTGAACACTCTCCGGGCAGTGGATGAAGAATAAAGTCAAACGGGTTTCCAAGAATATCAACAGTTCCGGATACAATATCCTGGCAAACCATTTTGGAACATATGCCAGTTGATCCGGATGAGAACGGGCATTCCTCTTTTTTCCGAATATTCCTATGGACCAGTGCCAGAAATTCCTCGCAGGTTCCATATCCACATGCACCGCAGTTCCTTCCCGGAGGAGTCCACTCCCCTCCCATCAGTCGCCTCTGAACATGAGTTCATCTCCATCAAGCCGCCGGAGAACGCCGCTATGATGTTTCCACCCGATATTCGTCTTCCCGATGCAGACGGTGCATACCCCAAGGGGGGGAATCCCACGGAGCGTAATGGATGATGGATCAGAGATATGCGGTGCATCTCCAATAGCTCTTGTCAGATACCGCATGCCAGTTCCCTGAACCGCATTGGTCTCAACAATGTCAACATCATTCCTGACACCACGGATCTTCTCTCTGAATACCTCTTTTTCAGCTTGAGAGACAAGATCAATTCTGGTTACCACGGCAATGTCAGCAAGAGCAATCATAGGGGCCATCTTTGCCGGGGACTGAATACCGGATATTGCGGATAACACTACTATTCCAAATGACTGGGTAGTATACGGCGTGCATCGAAGGCACAGACCCGCACTTTCCACAATGAGCATATCTGATCCTTCCTGCATCGCCCATTCTATAGCCTCATCAAGGATCATTATCCCTGCATGATCAGGACAGAGATCGCCTGAGTAGATCTTCCGTGATGGAATATTAAATTCCGCCCGTATTTCCTCATCTTCGGTTGCACAGACCACATCTATCTTCAGGTATGCAGTTTTGATTTCAGGATGATTTCTGATTATCTGCCTGGTGACAGCCGTCTTTCCTGCCGAGGGGGGACCGGCTATGATGACCAGTTTCATCAGAGTGATACCGGCAGGGGAGCGGTGATTAATTCTCCAGCACGGATCATCTCTCTCATCCGGCCAATAATACCATCCATATGGAGCATCTGGCTGATTGCATGCTCTTCTGCCCCGTCTGGCACAATAACCTTTGAGACTGCTCCATTCTGCATGACGATTCGACGGTCTGATAGGAGTGAGACCAGGGGATCATGAGTGACAAACAGCAGGGCTTTATGATGCTGGCGGAGGGCATCTATTACTTTTTCCTTGAATATTCCTGCATTTTCAACCTCATCAAGAAGAATTATAGGAGTATTGGAGATGAGGATAGCATCAGCAACCATCAAAGACCGTGTCTGGCCTCCGGAAAGACCGGTCATGCGGACATGGCCTGCAATGGGTTCTCCGGTAAACTGGTTTGCAAGGTCAATAGTCTCCTGAATACAGGAGTCTTTCATGTATCCACGGGAGGAGAGATGCATTTTTAAAAAATCTGAAACACAGAGGTCACACAGACACCGGGTGTTCTGGGTGATGAGAGCAACAGGTTTTGCAGCAGGGTCGCGAACGAACCGTTCAGGTGGGAGTGAACCATTGACAAGGACCTGTCTGCCAGTGACGGTGTCACGATTTGCAAAAATTTCGATGTCATTGATAAAGGCACTTTTTCCTGAACCGGTAGGTCCAACGATGGAAAGGGTATCGCCAGGTCTGATGCAAATTTCATCAAATCCCTCTTTGATTCCCTGACGGCTTTTCCCCGGAAGGATCGTAATCTCCCTGATTGCTTCCTCTGTCATCCTGTATACATATTGGAGGTCCAGGATATTATATTATCTAAAAATAGCATTAATTAATACATTAAGTCAAACGTAATATAAATTTTTAACCCTGTAATATTTAATTGCTGAAACGTGCTCTCAAGACGGAGAATTGGCAATATTTTTCTGATGGCCCCCGGAGAATTATGGTATCTATAGTGATCTCTGATTTCTCTATAGCCCCCTATAATCTCTAGAACATAACCTGATGTATGTCTCCTGACTATCATACACAAGCGGTGTAATCCTGGCCGGGCTATGAACACACCTATTCATGCGTATGAGTAAAATATCGTATAATCTTTCAGTCCGGACACACCTTTGCAAGGAGTCAGAAAAAACGTGATATCAGGTCTGCATAACATCCTGAAAATCAGTCGGAAAAAAAGACCATTAGAACTGACCATGCATACTGTGTGGATTATCTGTGCCATATCCTCGATCATTGGTATTTTTTTTATCCTTGCCTTCCTACTCTATGATGCTGCACCGGCATTCCTGGATATCGGCCTTATTCCGTTTTTAACTGGGGAACGGTGGGATCCTGCAAGCATCATTCCAAAATACGGGCTTGTTCCGCTTATTGCCGGAACTCTGATGATAACCGTTGGTGCAATGGTATTTGCAGTTCCTTTTGGCATGGCCTGCGCAATTTATATAGCCGAACTTGCGAGCCCCCGAATGAGAAATATTCTCAAACCGGCCGTTGAGCTCCTTGCCGGAATACCATCGGTCGTATACGGATTCTTCGGCCTGGTTATTCTTGTGAAATTCCTGCAGGACGTTCTTTCGGTTCCAAGTGGAGAGTCTGTTCTTGCCGGATCGATTCTTCTCGGCATCATGTCACTTCCCACCATCATCAGTGTATCGGAAGATGCCATCAGTTCAGTTCCCCGGTACCTGAAGGAGGGATCCCTTGCTCTTGGAGCCACTCACTGGCAGACCATATCAAAAGTCATCGTCCCAGCAGCTCTTTCCGGGATTACTGCAGCAATCATTCTCGGAATCGGGCGGGCAGTTGGTGAGACAATGGCGGTCATCATGGTCACCGGAAATGCAGCAATAATCCCTGACCCTGTCTGGAATATCCTCTCACCGGTCAGGACTCTGACTGCAACGCTTGGTATTGAAATGGGAGAGGTTGCAGTCGGATCACTCCATTATCATGCCCTGTTCGGGGTTGCCGTTGTTCTGCTCCTGATCACCCTGATTATCAATCTTGCAGCTCTTACCGTCATGAAACGGCTGGGAAGTTCACAAACAGGAATTTGTGCAAGTAAAAGGCATTTTTCCAGTCTGATTATCACAGAGCGAATATCAGGGATTATGGAGTATGCACCTGTAATCCTCACCATTCTCTTCGGACTAGGATTTTTATTGGCAGGATTGTGGCAGGGAACCATTTGCATTGCCCTGATCTATACCATCGGACAGACAATTGACCACTATTGTATCAAGCAAACGGTACAGAAAATATGGTTTTTTATTGTGACGGTAATGATGGGTATCGTGACAGCCATCCTCATCTTCATCCTCTATGATATCTTCTCAAACGGGCTTCCCTTCGTCACCCTTGATTTCCTGACTGGGTCGCCGCGGAATCTGGGACGTGGGGGGGGGATTTTCCCAGCAATTATCGGGACATTTTACCTTGTTGGTGGATCAATTCTCATTGCTCTGCCGCTTGGTATCGGGACCGCAATTTATCTTGTTGAATACACAAAGGAAACAGTTTTCACTCGGATAATCAGAACCGCAACCGACCTTTTGAACGGAACTCCCTCAATCGTATTTGGGCTCTTTGGGTTTACCTTCCTTGTACTCTTCCTTGGATGGGGGATCTCACTTCTTGCCGGGATAGTAACCCTGGCTCTCATGGTCCTTCCAACGATAATCAGAACGACAGAAGAGGCATTACGAGGTGTCCCAGATAGCCTGCGGGAAGGATCGTATGCCCTTGGAGCTACCAGATGGCAGACTGTTCGCCGGGTGGTTCTTCCTCCCTCAGTTCCGGGAATAATTACCGGAGCTATTCTGTCTATTGGAAGAGCTGCCGGAGAGACTGCTCCTATCATGTTCACCGCAGTAGTGTTCATGCAACGAAGACTGCCCGGCTCCCTGCTTGACCCGGTGATGGCCCTTCCCTATCATCTCTTTATTCTGGCAACAAGTGTTCCGGGAGCCAGAAACAACCAATATGCAACAGCAGTGGTACTCCTGGTCCTTGTCATACTGATATATGGGGGAGCAATTGTTATTCGAAATCATTATAATAAAAAAGTCAGGTGGTAACCAATGAATGAAGAAATAATCGTCGATGTGCAGAACCTGAATCTCTGGTACGGGGAAAAGCATGCCCTGCATAATGTCACCCTGCCAATAGAAAACAGAAAGGTCACTGCCCTGATTGGCCCTTCCGGATGTGGAAAGTCAACTCTTCTCCGGTGTTTTAACCGGATGAATGACCTGGTCACAGACTGCCGCATCACAGGAAAGATACTCTACCACAATCAAAATATAAACGAAACAGACGCAGATCCAGTAGAAATCAGGATAAAAATCGGTATGGTCTTTCAAAAACCAAACCCCTTTCCAAAAACCATCTATGAGAATGTTGCATACGGACCACAGGTCCATGGAATAAAAAAAAAGAGAGAACTTGAAAATATCGTTGAATCCTGCCTTCGCAAAGCGGCTCTCTGGGAAGAGGTAAAAGATCGTCTTCATGATTCAGCAATGAGCCTTTCCGGAGGACAGCAGCAGCGTCTTTGTATCGCCCGAACCCTTGCTGTCAACCCGGAAATCATCCTCATGGATGAGCCCTGCAGTGCTCTCGACCCGATTGCAACGTCCAAGATTGAGGATCTCATCGAAGACCTGAAAAAGGAGTACTGCGTGATCATTGTCACCCATAGCATGTCCCAGGCTTCCCGCGTTTCAGATTATACGGCATTCATGTACCTTGGTGATCTGATAGAATTCGGGGAGACCAGACAGATATTTGAGAACCCACACAAAGAACTGACTGAGAACTACATCACCGGAAGATTCGGATAACTATGACTGAAAAGATTCGATCTGAACTCCTGCAGATCCATGAAGAAGCCTGCAGCCTTGGAGTCTTTGCAATTGCAATGCTCCGGGACAGCATTGACGCTTTTGAACGGGGCGACGCGAAACTGGCACAAAGCGTCTGCGAACGGAAAATTGAATTAAAAAAGCGTTTCATTGCAGTTGAAGAGACAATGTTCAGGTATCTGGCATTGTATCAGCCGGTAGCCAGGGATATGCGGGAGATTGTCGCATCACTTCGGATTATTTATAACTTTGAGCGGATAGGCCGGATGGGCTATGATATTGGAGATACTATCAAAACGCTCTCTGAACACTGTGGACTTGCCGACCCGGACAGGCTCATCATTGTTGGAAGAAAAGTCCTCGCTATGATTGAAGATGCTCTGGACGCTTTTGCCGACCGCGAGGTAACCCGTATCAGGAACATGCGGGAGAGGGATTCTGAAATCGACCGGCTCTATTGTGATGTCATGCGTGATCTGATTAAAAGAATGGAACAGAATAAGGACGATGTTCCCATCCTTGCACGATATGTTATCATTGACCGGTACCTCGAACGGTGCGGCGATCAGGCATGCAATATTGCCGAAATGACTACCTACATGGTAACGGGTGAGAGAATAGAGATAATCTGATATCAGGAACTTTTTCCGTTTTTCTGGCTTTTTTCCGGATTGCTTCAACTCTAAAGCCAGTAATGCCTGTCAAATCAATGAAAATTAGTTATTAAAGGGAACAAAACCCTCTAAAGTCACTATCTGATGTCCTTTCGGGCTGTCGATGAATGCAATGAAATCGCCAATAATGCCAAAGCGCTCACCATTTGTCAGAAAATTCAAGGGCCGTGCAATCGGATAGGACTTGTTTTTCACCGTCTCCACTGAAGGAACAATTGGTTTTCCATCTACAAGGATCGGGATAGCATTGACTGATTCATCAATATATCCAAGGCTCACATATCCAATAGCGGCAGGAGTCTGCTCAACACTTTGTTTCACTGCACCGTTAGAGTTTTTTTCAAACTGTTTCTGAACGAAATCTTCCATATTCATAACTTTTGCATGGAAGAACTCTCTGGTTCCTGACGCACTGTCACGGCCAATTACAACAATGGCTGCATCACTTCCACCAACTTCTTTCCAGTTGGAAATATTTCCATTATAAATAGCCTTTACCTGCTCTAACGTGAGGGAAGGGATCGGATTTGAACGATGGGTGATGATTGCTATGCCGTCAATGGCTATCTGATGTTCTTTCAGTTCAGGATATTTTTCTTTTTCTTCTTTCTTTAAGTCGCGGGAGACCATCCCAATCATGGCAGTTCCTTCTCCGACTGACTGAACACCGACCCCGGAACCACCGCCATTCACCCGGATATCAACATCAGGGTTGTCATCCATATATTGTTCTGCTGCCTGTGCGGCCACAGGTAATACGGTGGTTGAACCTGATATTGTCAGAACATCAGACTCCTGTTGCTGAAATCCAAGGTTCCCATCGGGTGATGACTGGCTGCTTTCAGTACAGCCGCACAGAAGTATGGTAAGAATACATAATCCAATCAGGATAATGCCTGACATTTTTGTTTTGTCACTTCTCATGGTATCGCACGTATTATAACCTATAATGAAACCGAATCATAAACATCTTACCCCCAGAGAATATAGAGATATCAGAGATC
>Ga0265295_1008829_pt1 | contig 11050 bp, 6 predicted proteins | sample Munlansysbiofilm_FD_192503 | JGI IMG/M metagenome (GOLD analysis project Ga0265295, IMG submission 192503) | Leachate microbial communities from a municipal landfill in Southern Ontario, Canada - Methane capture system biofilm | ecosystem: Engineered > Solid waste > Landfill > Unclassified ... | reverse complement strand
TTTGACGTTCTTGTGTGTGGTAACAAAAGAACTACTACAGAAGGGGGATTCCCTCAATCAAAACATTCAATTATTTCAGATAGATTTCTTTTTCAGCGACTTTACTAACAACCCCGAAAGTCGAGTAATTACTTAAAAAAAATTAATGATTTTAAATTCAACATTTCAAGTAACTTTTCTCGATCGATAGGTCTTTATTTATGGGAAAAAATCTATTTTTCAAAAGGTAAATATAATTCTGGAAATGTATTAAGTTGGTTTTATTCAACAGATGTATTTAAAAGCCTAAATATGAAAAGAAAAGACAGAAAGAAAGAGTATCTAGGGGATAAAGATGAAAATGATTTATTGAGATGGCTAAGAAGTACTCATAAATGTGTAAAAGAAAAAAAAGTATTAGCTTTTAAGTGAATAACAAAGGATTCTAGCCATTTTTGTTTAGAAGTGTTTACTTGGTCCTAGGCGCGAAGATTCGCCCTTTCCTAATTCGTCTTAATCCCAAGGGTGCTGACGCCAGCGCCATGCTCTTTTTCCTGGTGGAAACTTGCCAAGGCTAATGAGATCGAGCCCCAAGCCTACCTGAAATACCTCTTCGAACGATTCCCCGCCGCGCAGACCACGGAAGACATGAAGGCTAAGGCTCTCATGCCGCAGCACGTGGACAAATCCCTTCTCCCAAGCATCCCCAAGCCAACGCCGTGCAAAAAGTAAAGACATCCTTTGGGCCTATCGCAGATCAGGGACGCCCGTGTAAGACGCGGTCGCCTGAGCGCTTACCCCACATGCCTTTGAGCGGTTACGCTTTTCTGAATTTCCGGCAGGTAAGCCTGTCGATGGTAGTAGTTCTTCCGAAAGAACACGGAGGATCAGGCTATCAAAATAGACGGTAATTGATTGATTTTACGAGGAAGCTCATTTTTTTTATCGAGCGGTTAGGATTGCTGTGTAAAATAAAAGGGTGCCTGTCATGTGACGGGCACCCTTGTTTTTTTTCATTTCGTTGGAGGTAGATATCTCATGGTCACACAAGAGTCAATGGTAATTTTGAGGAAAAGCGTGCCAGCTGAAAATTATTCGGAGGCATGGCTTACTGAACAGCAGGTCGCTTTAATGATCGGGATGAGTCTGTCAACGTTGCAGCAAAATAGGCATAAACGAAGAGGGATCAAATATACTAAAATTGGAAGATCAGTTCGATATGCTTTGTCAGATGTGATTGAATACATGAATTGTCATAAAATTGATTTCGATAAATAATTACAGTTTGAATAATATTGATCGCAAAAAATATTTTTTAAGCAATGAAGACAGTTTTTGTTGCTGATATTAACCTGTAAATGTTGGAGCAGTTATGAAGTCTTTAATTTCAAAAAAGGTTTTAGCGCTTAGGGATGTTCTTGGAGAACTAAACCATGGGAGTTCGTATTTGGAGAATACAAAGTTTATTCGTGAAGTTGTCGCTCAATGTTTAGAGTCAGTCCTGGAGTATGATAATGATAATGTGTTGCCGTGGGTGCACGGAGAAGCAGAAAAGCACCGTGAAATTATGTTGTTTGTTACAGGTCAAGGTAAAGTCGAGTTTGAAATTAATCGTGAAAAATATAAAGGTTATGTTTCGTTTTGTTCAGCAACTCAAAATATACCAAAAGAAAAAGCAGTTCGCTTTTTAATCGAAATGTTAGGTTATGTTCAACTTGCAAGACTTCTGGATGTTAATTTGAACAAAAAAACATCATCCGGTTATACGTATTTTGGCAGAAACCCAAAAGTGATTGGCCCAGAGGTCATTGATCTACGAGGAAGATATTTTTATAAGTCAAATGAGATATTATTTTCAAACTTCTCTGGTGGCGTCGATTTTTGTGTTGTCCCGTATATTAATGGAGATGAATATTTTCTCCTTCCATTCACCCTATATAAAAAGCCTGCACGAACCGGGGCACAAGGTTTTTTAGCTCCTGGACTACCCAGTTCGAAGCACCTTTTGCTTAATGCAAATAGTTTGAACTCAAAAAAGAACGGTAAAGTTTTATTTTTCGAAAATTTAAAAATGGCTAGCGAAATACAATCAAGGATTGATGACGCAAAAAGTATTCCTAAAGATGTATACATTATTACATCTCATTATGGTGGTATCAATGCGATCGATAATGTTGATATGTCATGCATTGCTGAGCATGATGTGTATATTATTCCTTCTCCTTCAAAAGATGGTTATTTTAACGCAATCATGTACGCCAAGAAGTTTATGGAACTCGGTGCAAATAAAGTTATGGTGGTATTAGATCCTATTCTTGAACACCCCAAGCGGGAAATTGATGATGATTATGCCGAATTGTCGTCACCGATTGAGCGGTTTATAGCGCAGAATGCGATTTGTTATAAAGAAAGAGATATCGCTCCGATGATTGATCGAATTGTGAAATTTGCGATCCCTTATGAAAGGTTTGTTTCTTGGGCGCAAGATATGATGATTATCAATGTTACAAGTTCTGTCTCTTCAGACGATTCGTTTTCGTCGTTGGTATCCAATGGATTCGACATGGTGCGAGCACCTCTTAAAGAGATAGACGACACAGTTATATCACTGCACGTTTTCCTTAGACCAGATAAGGTCACAATGTGTGCTGGATTTTCGCATGAAGGAAAGACGATATTCAATATGTCATTAGTGTTGAGTTATATTTCTGGCATAGACATGTTCATTTTTAAAAACAACAAGCCTGGAAATGTTTTGCTGGTTGATTCTGAGTCTGGAGAAGATTTTATTCAAGAAATACTAGTGCAACTCAGTAAAGCTTATGGTGTTGAAGAAAGTGTTCTGGCTGCATTTCATTACATATCACTTTTAGATATGCCTCGTGATAATGACAATAGATTTGACCTCTTGTCAGAAATTACGCAGATTTGGTTACAGGATTATGTTGAAAAAAATTACATAAGCTTGATAGTTCTGGATAACCTGCAATCAATGTTTGAAAATGCTTCTTCGTCATCGAAAGTTTTGCATTTGCTTACAAAATTTGTTGAATTGATGCAGTCAATTAACGTTGCTGTTTTGCTTATTCATCATACATTGGACTCAAAGAAAGACAAACCTCAAGGTTTGACTCAATTGATTAACCGTATGCGTAATTGGATACTTCTTGAAGGTCCAGCTACTCTTGGTCCGGAACTTGTTAAGTTGGATGAGGACGGGGATCCATTTGTTGCAAAATTTATTCATGAGCCAGGTGTTTTGGTTCGAGTTGTGTTCAAGAAATCGAATTCCTATCCGCGTCTGAGAGGCAAGAAATTTTTGTATCACCTCCCTTTCGCAAATGTTCGGACTCAAGAGCCGAAAAAATGGATCAGCGCCGATGATGATTATTATGCTTCAGATGAGTGCAATTTTTCAGATTTTGATGGTTCAAAGCATTTAGGTTGTGTTGATTCGGAATCGTTTAATGATGGTGTAATCGATATCATTCCAACAGATGATAAGGTTGCAGATATTAAGCCTGTTGATGTTTTTCAAGTGCGCTGTGATATTGTAATAAAGTATGCTCAGAATCATCCGGATTTTAACGGCGCTCAACTTCAAAGAGTTTTCTCTTGGACCAAGAAGCCCGTCAAAAAAATCCTCGATCATCTGGTCGAGTCTGGTGTACTTGATAGAACTGGATCTACAAGTACAAGGATGTATCGTCTTCGTTTGGATTACGATAAAAATTGATGATGTCTTGTTGAATCTATACAATGTAATCAGTATGAATTTAATAAGCCCTTGGCATACGCTGAGGGCTTATTTTTTCGCTCATGTTCTGTTCTAGTTTCTCAAATATTACTCGGCCAAATTAACTTGCAACGGAGGTTCAAATTCTACCTCATCACCTTCAACCATGGAGTGATTCAGGCGCTGATCCTGAGTCAGGTAATCTGTTGCTTTGTGGAGAGTGCTTCCGCTTCTGTGGGTGACATTTATGGAATTTTGAATCTGTAGAATTTTCTCATGGCGTAGTAGGTTTGATTTGTTTGGTTCGGTTGGTTCGGTTCGGCCTCAGTAACCGGAGGGAACGAACTTTTAAAATATTAATTCATATATATCAGATATTTAACTTGCAGTGCTTTTTCTGTTTCCAATGGATTTTCTAAGCGATCTGAAGGGATTTTTTTTGGCGATCTCCATTATGAGTGTGGATGGGCATCTTTGCAGAATCATCCCCTTTTTGAGACAATTGAAAAATACTTTTAATGGCACTCAGTTGATGCGCACCCATGACACCATCAAACATGAGAGATTATCGCTCAAGACGACTTCGCTTGGTTACGTGATCCACTTTTCAATCAATTGACTTGATTGAAAGCCTTGCAACCTTATCGAAGGATCAACAAGTCATAGGTGTTGTGCCGGAAAAGACAGAAATTTGGATTGGATTTAGCGAGAATAATAAAAATTTAATCATAGGTTTGACAAGATCTTTTCTGATAGTCAGAAAAAAGTTATTCAAGATATGTCAGTTAAAAGTGGCATACACAATAGTTTACTTTGCCGAAATATGTTCAATATAGAGTTCAAGGAGCTTTCTAGCTCTCAAGTTCATGACATCGTCCAGAATTTGAAAGGTCATAACAAAGAGTAAATTCACTAATCTATTGAGTCAAAATTTATTAATATGTGAATAAATTGATATTTGTATAAAATTATCGTTTATGATTATTTAAACAGCAAATATTTTATTTATCATAATAAGTTGGGCATTATCACGTTTGAATTTGTCTCATCAGTAAGATAGTACTGGCAAGTATTAATATTAGTATAATTAGATATGGTTATTATATTTATTTGAATTGTAAGTGGGATTATAAATAGTGATAAGTGCGGATAGTTTTTTGCGAAGCTATCCGCCATTTTAATTTTCATGAAAATATTACTTAGCTTAAAAAAAGTCTATGCAAAATATGATTGAAATATGTCTTTTTTTACATTTTTTATCAAAAAATTTTCTGTGACGTTGAAATTTGCTTGACAGTATTTAGCCATTTATTCATATATTTAATTGAATAATTAAATTGATCTCAAGGAGGTTTGAAATGGATAAAGGCGCATCCAAAGTTAAGAAAAAAGATGTTGATATGAAAGAGCTGGGAGAGAAGCTACTGAAGTTTGTCCAAGAAAATTCACCTGAAAAAATGGAGTTTGATATTATTCTAGCTAAAAAAGCGTTTGGACACTCTAGGAACATTATAATCGAAGCTTATGCACTAGGTCCAGAAGAACTCAAAAAGTATAAGATTGTTGAAAATAAGGCTTCGTCTCCTTCGAAAGATGTTGAACCTCCTTGTTTAAACAGCAAAGGAACAATTACCATCAAGAAGCAATATGTAGGCGACTACAACAAACAATATCCTTCAAATGAAATCGTCGAGGGTAATTCTTTTGATGTGACTTTTGAGGACGGGAAAATTATTCTAGTAAAAAAATAGTCGAATTTTTTTCACTTTTTACTAACCGAAATGGATGCGGTGCTTCTTTTTCGGTTTTTTTTGATCAGAACCCTAATGGATCTACCGGTCGCCAACCTAATGAAGTCAGCAAAAGTGAAAGATTTTCGCTCAGACTGCCTCGTTTGGTTATGTTTTTATGAGTCGCCTTAGCAAGGGGGGGAAGGATCTCTATGAGGAGTTCTGTAATTCTTGCCGTCCAACTTGGCAGGCACCTTATATGATCTGGTCGAGAGTGCTTGTGACCTATTTGCTTGCAAGTAAAATTTTACGAAATTTAAATTTATTGTTTTATCTAAGTGCAGTATGTGAATATAAATAGAATATCATCGAATTTAAAATTACAAAATTTAGGTATATATGGTATTACCTTATTATATATTCTTCTTTATAAACTAAAATTTATTTATATAATAAATAACAATACTATATATTTTATAGAGAAATAATTAATAAAATTAATTTAATATTAATTAAATAAAACTAAACAATAAAAGAAAGAGACTGGGAATAATATACGCCAAGTATATTATTCCCTTTTTTAATTTCAAAAAAAGAAAAACAAAAGGAAAAGAAAATGAAAAATAAAAATCTTACGTTTGAAGAAAAATTCAATGGTTATTCGATTAACACTTCAAAAGAAAAAAATTTGGGTTGTTTTGTTCCTACTCTGGAAAGATATAACCAGCATCTAGAGGATATGACTACCAAGCATAACAAAGTTATGCAGACCAGATTTGATTTGCGTTATCCTTCCGATGGTTCTGTGAAATTTGATAAAGCTCACATTTATAAATTTAGTGATGGCTTTAAAAAACATTTTTCTCGAATGAGAAATTCTAATCACAAGGTTGATTTGAAATTAGACTGGTCTCCTGATCAGAAGGATTCTTCTGTGTTTCCGCATTACCACTGCAACGCGCTTGTAAACGGTAACGCTATTCAGTCTGAGTACACGATTCTTAAGGCTGCTGAACATTACTGGGGAAAAGCTTTGAAGAGTGAGAATCTTGGTCTTGTGAATTATTGCAATAAGGGACGTGCAGGAGAGAAACAGGATAATGGCTTGATGTATCGTCGAGGTGATGAACGGTGTTCGGAGGTTAAAGACAAGATGGTTTATCAGGCGAGTTATTTAGCGAAAATTCGCGATAAAGAGGGATTGAGAAAAGGGTCTCATTCTAGGGGAGGATCTCAGCTTAAAAAATAGAGGTTTTTTAGTATTATTTTCACAGGTGCGGAATTGGTCTTCTTTTCAGGTCATTGAGTTTTTTACTCTTTGAAAAGTTTAATTTATCAGGGATTATTTTGGTGTCTTGAGGTCAATATTGGGGTGTTCAGTAGCGTACTACTGGGTGCCTTTTTTTTATCACATTTTTACAACAGGAAAACAGTCATGTCCGATAGTAAGAAAAATCCCAAGATTAAAAAAAGTGGCATCATGAATATTCATGGTAAAGATGTTGTCACCTATGAAGGTGTATTAGATGTCGCGCACCAGGTAGGAATACAAAAAATCTCAACCAAGATTGTTCAGTTACCGTCAGTAGACAATGGATACATGACTATAGCCTCTACGACCGTTGTTTTTGATGATGGGCGAGAGTTTACGGACGTTGGGGATGCTTCTCCTGACAATGTGCCTAGGGGGTGTGCTGGACGTTATGTCAGTATGGCATCTACTCGATCAAAAGGCAGAGCTTTATCCGATGCGCTGAATATTAAAAACATGGTTGAAGATGCTGGGCAAGTTAGATCGCAGGATTATTCTGGTGAAGTGATTGATGTGGAGTATAGAGAAGTTAAGCAAGAGGCTCTACCAGCTGCACCAGAAGTGCGTAATGGCGGTGGAAGTAAACCAGCGACGCAAAAGCAGATTGACCTGATTGAGATGAAAGGTAAAAAAAAGTCTATAGATCATCACAATTATGTGTATAATAAGTTTGGAAAAAAACTTGATCAGTTATGCGGAAGTGAGGCTGATGCTATCATAAAAGAATTGGATAAAAAATAAGCATTGATTATTTTGCAGAGTCATTTTTAGAGAAGATGTATGAATATATTTTCTTACATCTTCTCTAATTTCAAATCGTGGTGTTTTGATACAATTTTGTACAATGAAGAATCTTGCTGCTTGATCGTAAATATAGAAATTTATGGTAAAAAATGTCTATTATAAGGTGTGATTTGACACCTTAAAAAGGCTGAATTTCTGCCTTGTGATGGACAGTACTGATATTAAAAATAGATGCATATTGGGTTGACTGGATGGTGGGTGAAATCAACCTCCGCATTTGTCATTCGCTGCAAAACTTTTGTCTCACGAATCAACTAAGTACGGACTCTACTCGTTTCGCACAATTCATGGGTGAATCCACGATATCTTTTCCATAGATGCGAAGAGACTTTATCCCGATAGAATCTAATCTCTTATCTATAAGGCTATCTTTCTCTTTGGCTTTGTCTGATGAATGAAATTCTTTTGAATCACAAAAGACAGCAAGTTTCTCTTCAGGGAAATAAAAATCAGCTTCTGTTATAATTTTAAATTCTCTTCTGAGCTTCTTGTCATTCCAAAGCGTATGGTAATTTGATGCAATATAGCCATCTTCGCCAATCATAGTTTGTATCATTGGAGACAGTCCTAAATAGTCCATCGCCTGCAGTAGAAAAAGTTCAATCGGCGAATCACATCCCCAAATTTTTCTAGGCTTAAGAGTTTTAAACGCTTTAAAGTAAATTCTGTTCCTATACTTATTAAAATCATTGGCAATTTTAGAATCTTGAATGAATGGAGGAGTAACCGAATTATGATCAAAGGGTGATACAACCGCAAAAGTATTATCAATAAAGCCAATCATATCTGACTCAATGTTCATACCTGTCATGAGTCCACCTGGAGAAAATACCCCGTAAGCTTTTTTAAACGGATTAAAGCCTATATAAATCGAACTACGACTATTGATTTCAGACATTGATATAGCTTTCAAATAATCAATTGGAATATATTGTACTTTTTCTCTCTTTGAAAAGGGAAACAAGCTAATATTGTATGGTTTTGCGTGGATAACCCCTTTCACATCTCTGAAGGAATATGCATTTACAACAATACTAACCAATTGGAATTTTGCTTTTCTTTTTGAATAAATCTCAAAAGACTCTTTCGTAATGTCAGTATACAGTACCCCTTTGTTCGCTCGCCAGTGCTCTTCCTCAGGAGGCTGAGCGCCATCTAGAGTTAGGATATCCAACTTCAAGAACTCATCCATGCTACCGCAGGACCAATCTATAGTGATGGGATTTTCGGGTAAGCCCGTATAGAATGGAAGCTCGTAAAGCTCTTTAGGTCGATTAAGAATTTCGTCACTGGGAGTATACATCTACTGATCTCAATTATTGGGCTCACGACACTAACCTATGGGTTAAGTAAAATAGCACGCCCATTTTCACATTTCTCCAAAAACAGTTCATACATACTGTTTAGTCTGTCGGCGATGAACTGGGCAGAAAGGTTTTCATCGCTTACCACTAGAATCGACTGCATCCGTTGCGGGGATGGTGTCGTAAATAACCTTGGAAAGCACCGCAAACGCCGCATCCTCGAAAGCCTTGTCATCCATGTAGCGTGAGACGATCGCGTCGTTCTCGCTCATGCGCTGAATCATCAGGTCTTCCAGCATCTGACGCAGGCCCAACTGGAATTTGTCGAAGGGGTTGGCCTGGCGCAGGCGAACAACTTCCGGGGTATTTGCGGCCTTCTCCTTGATCTGCTCAAAAAACAACCGGTCTTCCTCGGTAAAGTTGGTGCCGAAGCGGTCGTTCAGAACCTCAATGATCTCCGAGAGCGGCGCTTTTTCCTCCTTGGCCTTTCCGGTGCCGACATCGGTGGGGCTCTTCACGCCGTATTCACCTTCACCCTCGCGCAGTTCGATGGCCCCGGAAAAGACCCTCTGCAGGCGGTAGTACTGCAGGCCCACCTCATCGCCGAGCTTAACGGTGCTGGTGTCGCGCTCCAGTGGCAGGTGCGGCAGCAGGAACCGGCCGAAGCTGTAGAGCATTTCCAGGTCGGGGTCGCCATAGGGGATGATCTGGCTCAGGAAGCTGTACACCTTGACGTATCCGCTCAGCTTATCACGGAAATCACCACGCTGCTCTTCATCGTCCATAACCTTGAAACGGTCCACAGCCGGTTGCAGATGGCGCTGCAGGTGAGCATGGTCGGCCGGGTTTTGCTTGCTTGGTGTACGATAGAAGATGCGGGCGAAGGCCTCCACCTCATTCCAGTGATAGATTTGAAAAGCGTCCAGTTCGTGCTTGAGCTGTTCGAACTGGGCGGGGTCGGAGCTTTCTTGTAGGCTGGTGGCATCGTAGTAGGGTTTGAAGGCACGGTAGACATCCTCGGCCTCGTTGACGAAGTCGAGCACGAAGGGTGTCTCTTTGCCCGGTACCATGCGGTTAAGGCGCGACAGTGTCTGCACTGCCTGCACCCCGTCCAGCCGCTTGTCCACGTACATGGCCATCAAGAGCGGCTGGTCGAAGCCGGTCTGGTACTTGTTGGCCACCAGCAGAACCTGGTAATCGGGCGAGGCGAACCGCTCTGGCAGCTGCTTCTCGCTGATCGGTCTGCCGTTGACCACATCGGAGTTCATCCCTGGTTCAGTGTATTCCTTACCGGTGTCCGGGTCGCGCACCGTGCCGCTGAAGGCCACCAATGGCCTGATGTCGTCGTAGCCATGCTCACCGATATAACGCTGGAAGTCCTCCATGTACTTAACCGCCTGTAGGCGTGAACTTGTCACCACCATGGCTTTGGCACGACCACCCAGGTGGGTGCGTACATGGCTGCGGAAGTGCTCGACGATCACTTCGATCTTCTGGGCGATATTGGTCGGGTGCATTACCAGGAACTTGGCCAGTGCCCGCGCCGCCTTCTTCTTCGGCAGGTCGGGGTCGTCATCCACCGCTTTGACCAGTTTGAAATAGGTTTTGTAGGTAGTGTAGTTCTGCAGCACGTCAAGGATAAAACGCTCCTCGATGGCCTGGCGCATGCTGTAGATGTGGAAAGGCTCCGGCTTTCCGCTGGCCCCGGTGCGGCCAAACAACTCCAGCGTCTTGCCTTTGGGCGTGGCGGTGTAGGCAAAAAAGCTTAAATTTTGCTGCCGACCGCGCGATGCCATCACCTCATTCAGGCGGTCTTCCCAGTCGGCTTCCTCGTCGTTGCCGTTGCCGCCTGTGTTCTCCCCCAGAATTGCCTTCAGCTCCCGCGCCGTTTCGCCGGTCTGGGAGGAGTGGGCTTCGTCCACAATTACCGCATAGCGGCGCTTGCAGATCTCCGCCTCCCAGGTCCTGGCCTGCGCCTTGGCCGCTTCATCCGGGGCGTCAGCGCTCTCGGCCCCGGCGGCATGAAGCAGACCGCGCAGCACAAAAGGAAACTTCTGCAGGGTGGTGACGACAATTTTGGTGCCGTCGATCAGCGCCTCGGCCAACTGTTTTGAATCTTGGTCGATGGCCTTGACCACCCCCTGGGCGTGCTCAATTTGGTAAATTGCGTCCTGCAACTGGCGGT
>Ga0265295_1008827_pt1 | contig 11052 bp, 6 predicted proteins | sample Munlansysbiofilm_FD_192503 | JGI IMG/M metagenome (GOLD analysis project Ga0265295, IMG submission 192503) | Leachate microbial communities from a municipal landfill in Southern Ontario, Canada - Methane capture system biofilm | ecosystem: Engineered > Solid waste > Landfill > Unclassified ... | reverse complement strand
AGTTGAACAAATAATAAACAATTTGCCTGAGAAGCACAGAAAAATCCTTTGCAAAAGGAGGGATGAAGGGAAGTCTTCAAAGGAAATAGGATCCGAAATGCACCTGTCTCCGGGTACAGTCGATAATTACCTCTCTGAAGCTGTTTATATTATAAGGGGGAAATTTAAGAGCTAGTTAATCACTTAATATACAACATCTTACCGCAAAGGAAATGAAAAGCAAAAAATAAATTGCATAAATTTTCAATTTTCCTTCATTTTTCTCATGAGATTTTGCTTTCCCGGGGGTATTACCATTGATGATTACCCGATCAGGCCGGGTTTGCCGGGAGTTATCATCAGCATCTGAAAGTAGAGTTTGATTATCAATATGTTAGTTTTAGGTTAGGGTTGTTAGGTAAGTCAAGTTAATCAAACGATGGCAGGCATCAGAAATTAATTTAAAAATATCCTCTGCTCTGCCTGCCATTTTAATGGAATAATAGTTTCATTTCATAACTTCTTACATCAACCCTTAAGAAGACGTGTATAAAGCTTATTATTAATTATTTGTAATTTAAGATATTAACCTTACCGATAACACCAGAAACAAATAAATGCTAAGTCTACAAGAAATTGAAACTATAGAACGCTATTTAAAGGGCGAAGCCGACAAAAAAGATACCGATTTTGTAAAATCCCTTTTTACGGATGGGGAAAACAATAAGTCTTTTATTAAATACTTAAAAGATGACTGGGGCAAGACTCTTATCGAAGGATCATCATCAGACCATAACTTAGATATTGTTCTCGGGAAAATTCACAGGATAATAGAATCAGAAGAAAAGAAAAGGAGAAAAAGAAAGATAAGGCGAGCTATCATTGTTTACAGGAAAATAGCTGCCGTTGCATTTATCCCCCTGTTTATTGCCGGAATATATTTTTCAAGAAACACCGGAAAAACAAAAATAGGAAAAGAGGAAGCAGTTACCCAGATTAGAATCAATTCACCCATTGGTTCAAGAGTTGCCTTTACCCTTCCCGACAGCAGCAATGGAATGCTTAACAGCGGTTCTTCGCTTGCTTATAGCCTGCCTTTTGATAAAAACCGTCATATTGAACTTGAGGGAGAAGCATGGTTTGAAGTTGCTCATCTGGAAAACAATCCGTTTGAGATCAACACAGGATCATCAATAATCAGGGTTCTGGGGACAAAATTCAATGTCAGTTCATACCCCGGCGACAATTTTATGGAGGTTGTACTTGATGAAGGCAGGGTTGAAGTAATGGATTCGTTATTAAAGGAAAAGATTATAATGGTACCTGATGAAAGGCTGATTCTTCAAGATGGAAAATCATCAATTACATTTGTTGATCCTGAAAAATATATTGCATGGAAGGAAGGAGAACTTGTTTTCAGGGGCGATTTTATGCCTGAAGTAGCCAGAAGGATTGAAAGATGGTATAATGTGGATCTTGTAGTGGCAGATGAAGAAATCAATAGTTATTCTTTCCGTGGCACCTTCAAGGATGATTCGCTGGAAGAGGTTCTCAGGTTTTTATGCCTCACTTCACCTATAAGTTATAAAATAAATCATAAGGATTTTAGCCGTGACGGATTAACGGGTAAAACCCAGGTAGTTATTTCCAAAAACAAATAATGCTATAAAAGCCTAAGTTCTATGAAAAGATGTAACGGACCATAACACACAAAAAAAGGAAATCGTTGGCGCGATTTCCTTAAAACATCGTATTGATATTTTTAAACTTAAAACTTTTCAAATCTATGAAAAAAACTAAACCATTCAGGGAGTTTTTTTTATGTTCTCTGAAAAAATTACTAAAAATTATGCGTGTTGCCATTATTCTCTTTATTGCCGGAATTCTGCAAGCGCAAGCTCTTGATGCCTGGTCGCAGAATCCAAGGCTTACCTTGAATTTCACAGGGGCTGAAATTGAAAAGGTATTTGACAGGATCGAGGAGGAAAGTGATTTTTTCTTCCTTTATAATGAGAGTCTTCTGAATACTGACCGGAAGATCGACATCACTGCTGACAATCAGTCAATTGATGTCGTACTTGAAAATCTTTTCGCAGGGACAGATATAATGTATACTGTTATTGACAAGAAGATAATTCTTGCCCCTGAAAACAAATCTGAAATTGACAAAACTGTCAATACTGTTCAGCAACTGATTGTAACCGGAAAAGTCACCGATAGTCAGAATGGCCTTGGGATGCCTGGAGTCAACATAATTGTAAAGGGGACTACAATGGGCACAATGACGGATTCTGATGGAAATTTCTCAATAACAGTTCCATCTGCGACTTCAGTGCTTACATTTTCCTTTATAGGCTATCTGAACCAGGAAATAAATTTAAACGGACGTAATTCAATCAATGTAGCACTTGTTTCTGATGTCGAAATCTTGAGTGAAGTTGTGGTAGTTGGATATGGCGTTCAGAAAAAGGTTAATCAGACTGGTTCCATTGCATCAGTTGAATCTGAAAAACTTGCCAGCTATACGACTGTTGACCTTAGTAATACACTGGCTGGAAAGATGCCCGGATTAAGGGTAATGCAGATCGGAGGAGAACCAGGCGCATATGATAATAAGGTAGATATAAGGGGTTGGGGTGAAATGCTTGTCATTGTTGATGGCATTCCGAGAGAAGACTTTCAGAGGATTGACCCTAACACCATTGCAAGTGTTTCAATTCTAAAGGATGCCTCCGCTGCAGTATACGGTGTTAAAGCAGCAAATGGTGTTATGCTTATTACAACAAAGAAAGGGGAAGCCGGAAAAATGGCGGTAACTGTAAATGCATCATACGGAATTCAAACTATGACTGATTATCCAAAATCAATTAGCAATTCCATTGATAACCTCACCCTTCTTAATGAAGCTGCCCTGGTTGCAGGCAACCCACTCCCCTATCCCGACTGGGAGAAATATACAGGAGAGGATCCCGACTACCCAAGCATTGATTACTGGGGACTGGTTTTCAGAGATTTTTCACCCACATCTAAAAATAGTCTGTCATTCACAGGGGGAAGCGAACGTATAAGCTATTTCATGTCTGTAAGCAACTTCAGCCAGGAGGATGTGTGGAAACAGCTGAATCCTGACAACAAATCAGGATATGACCGTTATAATTTTTCTGCAAACATCACTGCAGAGATCCTTCCTGACCTGAAAGCAAACCTGATCTTCGCAGGCATGACCGATTACAGGGTACAACCTGAATTCACCTATGGCAGCGCCGTATTCAGGCAGAACTACATGGAACCATCCTACAAACCTGTTTATGCTAATAATAATCCCGATTATTATTATGACGGGCTGGCCGACAGGAATCCCCTGGCCATAATTGATATGGACCTTACAGGATACAGAAAGTTCTGGAACAAGAAATACGAAACCACCCTTAATCTGACCTATGATCTGCCTTTTATCAAGGGCCTTCAGGCAAGGGGGGTATTTGCCTATGATATCAATCACAGCAATAATAAACGCTGGAGAAAAGCATATTCTGAGTACAAATACAGGGACGGTGAATATATCCCCACGGGAATTGCAAGCCCAACATTCCTCTCACAGGGATTCAATGAATCTGTTATACTTCAGCCTCAGATTTCTCTCAATTACAGGAATACATTTTTTGACAACCATAATATAACGGCACTCCTCCTTTACGAACAACGAAGAGTGACAGGCACCGATTTCAGGGCTGAAAGAAACTATGAACTTACTGTACTCGATCAGCTTAATGCCGGTCTGACTGACAACAGGGGAGCTTTCGGTGCAGATTATGTACCCATGGCAAGCAAGGGAATAGTTGGAAGGGTTAACTATGAGTTCAGTACAAAATATCTTGCTGAGTTCAGTTTCCGATACGACGGGTCTTCTCTTTTCCCTGAAAACAGCAGATGGGGGTTCTTTCCTGCTTTTTCAATCGGATGGAGGATTAACGAAGAGAGATTCATAAAAGACAACCTGCCATTTATTAATCACCTTAAAATCAGACTATCTCATGGGATAATGGGAGACGATTCAGGTGTGATGGGATTTGAATACCTTGCCGGTTATATTTACCCCAGCCAATCATACATATTTAATGGTTCATCACTGACAGCAGGAGCTAGCTCAAAAGGGCTGTTTAACCCAAACATCACCTGGTATACCGCCACAACTTCAAATATTGGTCTGGAAGGTAACCTTTGGAATAGCAAACTCGATTTTTCGATTGATGTGTTCAGAAGATTGAGAGAAGGGCTCCTTGCAACCAGGGTAGCCGCACTTCCCAAGGAATTCGGCACAGCACTTCCCCAGGAAAACCTTGAAAGCGATTACAGTACCGGATTCGAGATCGACCTGGGTCATAAGAACAGTATAAACGAGTTCTATTATGAAGTAAGGGGTAACTTCACCTGGGCCAGGTCGAGATGGAAAGACAGAGAGGTGGCTCCATATGGAAGCAGTTACTCCAACTGGAGAAACAACCAGGAGGAAAGATGGAAGAATATGAGATGGGGTTATGGCTTTGTCGGTCAATTCCAAACAGAGGAAGAGCTTCTTACTGCTCCGATACAGAATCAAAACGGACATTACGACCTTTTCCCGGGAGATGTAAGGTACGAGGACTGGAATGAAGATGGAATGATAAGTGATCTTGATATGTACCCGATAGGAAGAGATAACGATGCAGAAATATTTTACGGTCTTGATTTGTCAGGAAGCTGGAAAGGCTTGACTTTAAACGTCTTTTTCCAGGGAGCAACTAATTTTTCACTCTTACCAACTGCACAGATGAGAGGACCTCTGATGTGGGGAAGAAATTCAATTGACATATTCATGGATCGCTGGCATCATGAGGATCCCCTCGATTTCAGCACACCATGGGTGCCAGGCAGGTTTCCCATTTCCAGAACCAATTTCGGTCATCCTCCAAACCAGCTGGTATCTGAATATACAGTCCAGGACGTCATATATCTGAGGCTTAAGAATATTGAACTGTCTTATACCCTACCTGCATCAATATCAAATAAAATAAGAGCGCAGGAACTCAGGATCTATACCAATGCTTCCAATGTTTTCACTCTAAAGAACAAGGAAGTCTTCTTCGATCCTGAAAAAAGGCTCGACGGCTCAGAAGCAGCAAGTGGATACAAATATCCTACAATGGCAAACTACAACCTTGGGATAAGCGTCACATTCTAAATCAAACACTATGAAAAAAATACATAAATATTACAACAGGATACTAATTGTACTATTGTTATCCGCATTTTCAGGGTGTTCCAAGGACTACCTTGAAACAGAACCTGTTGATATAATAACAGAAGACATAATCCTGTCCGATAAACCGGCTTTCATGGCTCATCTTGCTTATCTGTACAATAATATGGCTTTTGAAAGAATTAACTACTGGATGGACTATAACACTGATATACTTGTAAATTGTTTTTCAGGGCAAACAACTTCAGCTCTAGATGATGCACAGACATTTACAAGTAATACACAGGAATACAATTTCTGGGAAACAGCATACGTACAGATTAGAAACCTTAACAATATAATAGCGAAATTCCCTGAGTCAACAGCTTTCCAGGAACCTGAAAAGTCACAGGTACTGGGTGAACTGAAATTTCTTAGGGCTTATACCTATTTCAGACTCGTCAGGGGTTACGGAGGAGTTCCCCTTATAACAGAGGTGATGGAGATGCCTGCTTCAGGAGACCCCAGTGAATTAGCCAGACCCAGGGATAGTGAAGAAGACGTATGGGAGTATATTGACAATGAGATGACCGAAGCCATCGGAATGATGTCTTCGAAAAAGGATGATTTCCGAATCAACAAATGGTCAGGGCTTGCGTTCAAGAGCCGGGCAATGCTGCATGCTGCTTCAATAGCTAAATACAGTGAAATACAACTCGACGGAATACTCGGGATTCCTGCCTCCAAGGCTGATTATTACTTTGAATCAGCCCGGGATGCTGCATGGGATGTCATAGAGAGTGGACAATATGAGCTATATAATAAGGATGAAGACAAAGCCGCCAACTATCGCAAAATGATTTTTGACGAATCAGCAGCCAATCGTGAAAGAATATTTGTCACTGCGTATTACTGGCCGCTAAAAACCCATCCTTTTGACAGAAACTCGGCTCCTTACAATCACCGTAGTGCAGAAGGTTATGGTTCATATTTCAACGTGACACTCGATATGGTGGAAAGTTATGAGTATGTTGATAACCGCGACGGATCTCTGAAACTGTACGATGAAGAAGATAACCAGATAGTCTATAACAATGCCGAAGATCTTTTTATAGGTAAGGACCCGAGATTTTTTGCGTCCGTCAATTATCCCGGTGCTCCCTGGAAAGGGATAAAACTGCAGGTATGGGGTAATATAATTGAAGGTGGCGTCGAGAAGGACGGATATGGTCCAGATGGGATTTCACCCCCTGAAGCAACATCCACGGGATTCTGCCTTTCAAAATGGGCCGATCCCAATCCCCCCAGACCAATCAATGGTTCTTCTTCTGAAGTTGACAGGATATGTATAAGATACGCAGAGGTTCTTCTTAACTATGCTGAAGCTCAGTTTGAACTTGAAAACGAACCGGAGGCCAGAACTTATGTAAATATGATTCGTAACCGGGCAGGAATAATGGAACTTACCGATCCTATAACAATGGAAGATATAGTCCATGAAAGAAAAGTTGAACTTGCTTTTGAAGATCACAGATACTGGGACACAAAAAGATGGAGAACCCTGCATATCATAATGGATAACAGCGACACATACGGATTATGGCCAATTCTGAACAAAGACAACAATACCTTTGTGTTCAGACCATTTGTACTTAACGTCAACAAATTCAGAAGGACCTACTATCCACATATGTACTACTACAAGATTGCTCAGAATATCATCGAAAGCAACCGGTTGCTGATCCAGAATCCCGGTTATTAAACTAACAGATTAAAGTTGTTTATTATGAAAAAGATACTTCTTTTCACCATTATGGCGGCGCTGCTGTTTATAAGCTCATGTGAAATTGATAACTATGATCCTCCCACTATGACACTTGATGGGAAGGTTACCGATCAGGTCACAGGGGAGAATATTTTCACAAGGCAGCCCAACGGAATTAAGGTTCGTCTACTTGAAGAAGGTTATTCAAATCCAGTACCATATGATTTCTGGGTAAAACCTGATGGTACTTTCAGGAATACCAAGCTTTTTCCTGCAAAATACAAGGTTAGTGTACTGGAGGGAGCCTTTGAGCAGTCAAGTGCTGAAGAACAGATAATTGACCTTTCAAGGAACCAGACTATTGAATTCAAGGTTGAACCCTACATAAGGATCACAGGAGTCAGCATCAGTGTTTCCGGAAATACTGTAAGGGCTACCTATGGAATTCAAAGGACTGCAAGTACCAATCAAATGGTTAGAAGCCTGTTGATACTTGCCAAGACCAATATTCTTCACGAAAACACTGTCGGTCTGAAGAAATCGGCTGAGAATACTTTATCCGAAATGACTGAACAGGAGATACTGTCAAAAACATTTGTTGATGAGATAAGTAACCTTCCTGCCGGAGTGTATTATGCTAGAGTGGCCGTCTTTACCCAAAATTACCTGAATCGTTACAACTACAGTGAGATTGTAAAAGTTACAGTTAACTAAATACAATCAAATTTAATGTACTAAATTACTGAAAGATAGACTTTAACTGATTACCCCGGCTTCATAGCCGGGGTGATCAGATTAGTTTAGCTTGTAAATTTTGCAGAAACAATAATCAGTTTAAATATGAAATTATGAAAACCATATCGCGAAGAAAATTCATTTATGGTACCACTTCGTTAGCTGCAGGAGCAATACTACTGCCGGGAATAGCAAGCTGTACAAACGCCAGGGGAAACAACACTGAACAGGTGAAGAAAACCGGAAAACTTAACATAGCTGTAATTGGAGTTGGTGGCCAGGGAAGAGGGAATCTGAGAGATTGCACAGAAGAAAATGTAGTTGCATTATGTGACGTTAGCGAGACTGCCGCTGCTGCCAGTATAAAGGAATTTCCAAATGCAAAGGTATTCAAGGATTTTCGTGTAATGTTCGACAAGGCTGGTAAGGAAATAGATGCTGTTATAGTCTGCACTCCTGACCATACTCATTTTGCTGCCGCCATGACTGCAATGCAACTTGGCAAACACATTTGTGTTGAAAAACCTCTTGCCCACAACATATGGCAGTTAAGAACGCTTCGTAAGGCCGCAAAACATTACAATGTAATTTCTCAGATGGCAAACCAGGGTCATGCAACCGTTGGCATCCGTTACGTAAAGGAATGGTACGAAGCCGGCATTCTTGGAGATGTAAAAGAGGTATTTGCCTGGTTTGATGGTCCTTCTTTCAATCCTAAAGGATACTTCCTTAAACCTGATACCTATCCCCCAAAAGGAGAACCGGTTCCTGAAGGACTTGACTGGGATCTGTGGCTTGGTCCGGTAGCCGAAAGGCCTTACAGCCCCTACTATATACCACGTTTCTGGAGGGGATGGTATGAACTTGGTAACGGGGAACTGGGTGACTGGGCATGCCATACACTCGACGCTCCGTTCTGGGCTCTTGATCTTGGAATGCCTGTTTCTGTAGATTCAGTCTTCAAGACTCCGGGAACGCCAGCGGGTTATGTCTGCGACCAGTCTCACCTCAGGTTTCAGTTTAAGGCACGAGGTAATAAACCTCCTGTAACATTAAACTGGTATGAAGGAGGCCTGAAGCCGGAAAACCGTCCGGAATGGGGGCTGCCTGAACTTCCCGGACAGGGAATGATAATGGTGGGTGATGAAATTTCACTCATGACGGGAGGAAGGCCTAACGATCCAAAACTGCTGGTTCCTGAAGAACAATGGAATGCTTTTACCCAGAATATGCCCGCCGAGACAATTCCAAGGGTTGAGGGAGGCCCGCGTAAAGAATGGATAAGAGCAATCAAAGGAGAGGGTCCAATGCCCGGATCAGAGTTTGAGTATTCGGCCCGTCTAACCGAAATGGCTTCTCTGGGTGTACTTGCTCAAAGATTTGATACACGGATTGAATATGACGAGGACCAAATGAAGGTCACCAACCATCCTGACTATGATGTATATATCAAGGAACCGGTACGTAAAGGATGGTCTTACGGAGAAAACCTGTGGTAAAAAGAATTGGTTAATTTAAATAGTGAAGGGAAATCCGGGAAAAGGTAACTGATTTAATAAGGTTACCTTTTCCTTTTTTTGTTGCCTGTAAATGTCTCACGGAGCTGATATTATATGAATCACTGGGCAAGGGACAAAGCTTTACTTAAATCCTGAAACGGCTTTTTTCGCGGAAAACTTTATATTTGTATACCAGATACCTTATGCTGATAACCCTTATTCTTAATTATAAACGAGCTCTACCATCATGAAAAAACCAGTTCTGACCAGAACATGTTGCCTTGCTATACTTATCCTTTTGCTGACTGTTTCATGTTCGAAAAAAGGGATGGTGACCATTGAGGCTGAAAACCCTGACAGCTTTCCTGTTGTGACAATAAGTAATCCTGACGGAAAAGACATTGTCATCAAACCTCTCGGTGAAAACACTGGAAGCATAGGCTTTGAAACAGGCGGCCAGATAACCTGGCTCAGGGGAGCACCGGAAGAGACAATAACCGGCGAAAACTCCTCTGTATTCAGATGGACACTTAAGGATAACGGGAGCGTCGAACTTACCCTTACAAAAAGCACTGACGAGCTTAATCTGAAAATGAAATACATGTCAGAAAACGGCAACCCCGCCAGCAGGTGGTTCATTAACATAGATGCTGAGGCTGATGAGTATTTCACCGGTGCATTTGAAAGGGTGGTTGACGGGCCCCAGGCAAATTCATGGAAAAAAGGCATTGAGACCGCTATGAATCTCCGTAACGAAATTGTCGTGATGAAGGTACAACCGACAGTGTCGGCCTATTCACCCTTCTACCTCTCCTCTTCCGGATACGGGTTTTTTGTTGAGGGAACCTGGCCGGGACAGTTCGACTTCTGTAAATCAGATCCTTCGACCGTTAAAATATTCTTTGAAGGCCCTGATTTCAATTTCAATTATTATCTGGGCACTCCCATGGAGATCGTTAAGAAACATACTCTTGTTACTGGTCCTCCTTTCGTTCCTCCCCGCTGGGCCTTCGGTCCCTGGAGATGGCGCGACGATCATAACAATAACACGGCTTACTTTGACGGTTCCTCAGTCGATACTCCATATAATGCAGATGTTGTAGAAGATGTACTTATGATGCAGGCTTACGGCATTCCGTGCACAGCCTACTGGATCGACAGGCCCTGGGGCCCAGGCTCCTTCGGATTCGACGACTATCTTATTGACTATGAACGCTTTCCTGAATTCGAGAACATGATCACCTGGCTTAATGGAAAGAATATGGAGCTTATGCTCTGGATGGAACATAAAAAAATCAATCTGGCGATGCGTCTGTAACAATAAATACTTATATTTAAAGACAGCAAATAAACCAGATATGCCGGATACACAAGGGGAAGATATCGGGCTGGTAGAAAGATTGCAGAAAGGGGATATAAAAGCTTTTGACACTATCTATGCCAAATATTCATCCCGTATCTTTTCTTTTTGCCTTAAGTATACCAGATCAAGATCAGATGCTGAAGAGATAGTTCAATCACTCTTTGTTAAACTTTGGATGACCCGGAAAAGGCTTAAAAAGGAGCTGTCATTCAAGTCATATCTGTTCAGCATTGCCTATAATGATCTCTGCAAGTTTTTCAGAAAACAACGTCATAATCAGTTATATCTTAAGCAACTTATCAAGGAAAATCCAAATCTCTCATTTGAAATCGAAGAAGAGATTAATAACAAACTGCTTCTTAGTAAAGTTGAACAAATAATAAACAATTTGCCTGAGAAGCACAGAAAAATCCTTTGCAAAAGGAGGGATGAAGGGAAGTCTTCAAAGGAAATAGGATCCGAAATGCACCTGTCTCCGGGTACAGTCGATAAT
>Ga0265295_1008825_pt1 | contig 11052 bp, 9 predicted proteins | sample Munlansysbiofilm_FD_192503 | JGI IMG/M metagenome (GOLD analysis project Ga0265295, IMG submission 192503) | Leachate microbial communities from a municipal landfill in Southern Ontario, Canada - Methane capture system biofilm | ecosystem: Engineered > Solid waste > Landfill > Unclassified ... | reverse complement strand
CTTCCTTCAGACCCTGCCGTTACCAGCAACGCCCTTGCGATTCGGATTGTCTTCCCCCTGGCCGGGGTGACGCCTGTCTCTTGCAACAGGCCGGGTTTGCCCGCTACGCTGGGCAAACAAAAAACCGCCACCCATTATAGTCGGGTGGCGGCAGGCTGTCGACCGGCGGCCAAGATGTCGGGAAAAAAACTTTTTTAGAAAGTGAAACTCAGGGTCAGACCGCCCACGGTTTCGCTGTCGATCAACGCCTTGGCCTCGTCGCTGATGGGGGAAGAAAAAAGGAAGGACGGACTGATGGAGATATTCTCGTTGACGGCATAGTCGATACCGACACTCAGCTCATAATTGTGCCAGTCACTATAATCACCCACGGCGTAATCACTTTCCTGGTTGTAACCGACCAAGGCCCCGAGACTCAGGGAGAGCCCTTCGGCCAGATCGAAGCCGTGACCGACGACGGCGGTCAGGTAGAGACCGTCCTCTTCGCACTCGTCCCAGTCGTAATAGGCGGTAAGGGTCGGCTCGAGCAGGGTATTCACGGTAACACCGACATAGGCTTCGTTGGTATCGGCGAGGCCTTCGAGGTCATAGAAGATATTGCCGACATTCAGCGACACCATTTCAGTCAGGTCAAAGGAATAATCGAGGGTGATGTCGTTTTCCGTGGCCTCGCCGGAGGGAAACCCTCCTTCCTTGTCGTCGTTAGCCTGGATATTGGTCCAGTAGCTCAGGGTGAAACCCTTGTGGCTCAGATCCATCCCCCCCTGAATAACCCCGCCGCTGCCACTAAGATCGTAGCCTCGCCACAGGTACTTATCGAAAAAGCCGACATAAGCGCCCCCTTCCACCTCCACGGCGGCAGGTGCCGGAAGCGGAACAGCTGCCGCGAAGACCGCCGCCGCGCAAAGAATCATGGATATTTTTTTCATTGTTTCCTCCTGGTTAAGGGTTGGAATGAGCTGCCACCTGGATCAGTTGATATTGCGTCCCTGAAAGTAGGGATAAGCCTCCATACCGATCTCGGCCACGTCGCTGCCAAGATATTCCTCTTCTTCGGAGACCCGTAACCCCAGGGTGTATTTGATGACCAGCCAAACACTACTGCTGCAGATCGTCACGAAGCCACCGATAGCGACCACGCCGATCAACTGGGTCATAAAACTAGTCTCGCTGTTGCTGATGGGGACCGCCAAGGTGCCCCAGATGCCGCAGACCAAATGGACGGAGAGAGCGCCGACCACATCGTCAATCTTCAGCTTGTCGAAGAAAGGGACCGCCAGTACCACCAAAATTCCACCCACGGCACCGATAAGGATCGCGCCCCCCGGCGCGGGTGCCGCGGGACCGGCGGTGATGCTGACCAGACCGGCGAGGGCGCCGTTCAGGGCCATGGTCACGTCAACTTTCTTGTACAGCAGTTGCACCATGATCATCGCCGCGATCATCCCGCCACAAGCGGCGAGGTTGGTGTTGATGTAGACGTTGGCCTGCTCGATGGCGCTGCCGGCAATGCCTAGAGCCAGGGCGCTGCCGCCATTGAAACCGAACCAGCCCATCCAAAGAATGAAGGTGCCGATGGTCGCCAAAGTCAGATTGGAGCCGGGAATCGGGTTGACCCGGCCGTCCCGACCATATTTGCCCTTGCGGGCGCCAAGGATGAGAGCGCCGGTGAGAGCCGCCCAACCGCCGACGGAATGAACCAGAGTCGAGCCGGCATAGTCGGAAAACCCCATTTCATTTAGCCAGCCGCCCCCCCAGACCCAGGAGCCCTGAATCGGATAGATGAAACCGGTAAGAATCACGCAGAAAATGAGAAATGGCCAGAGCTTGATCCTCTCGGCGACACAGCCGGAGACGACTGAACAGGCGGTGCCGCAGAAGACCATCTGAAAGAACCAGTCGGAACCCGCTGCGTACTTGGCGGCGTAATTCCCGGCCAAGGCCGCCGAATCATCGGCGGCCCATAGCCCCAGGCTGCCCATGAAACCACCGTCAACACCGCTGTACATGAGGTTGTAGCCGACGAGGTAGTAAAGGATACCGGCGATACCAAAGAGCGAGATATTCTTGAGACAGATGGTCGCCACATTCTTCGAGCGTACCAGGCCCGCTTCAAGCATGGCGAACCCAGCGGCCATCCACATGACCAGCACCCCGCTGATCAAGAAAGAAAAGGTATTGAGGATAAAGGCCACCTCCGTCAGAGGAGCCTCCTCAGCCATGACCGGCCAAGGCACGGCCAGAATCATCCCAAAACCGATGTACTTGAATAATCTCTGCATGTCGCTACCTCCCGCTTGGTTCAAGGTGATGAGAAACGGAGACCGGCTTCTTGCCGCGCCGGGATGAGACTGCCGACCCCTTCCGGCCTCTCACTGAAGCCGCCGCGCTTTGACCGGTTCTTTAGCATCAGCAATGCCAACGTGAAAAATCCATATTCTTCAGATAATTACAAATTAAAGAGAGGTGTTTTCGCCTAAATTTCCGGCAGCCCAAAGGGAGCGTGCCACTTAACCAGGCAGGCGGGATACGGTGAAAACAAAAAAGTCCGATTCCGGAATGGAGTCGATACAGGAGGGAAATTTTGCTTGTCAGGGCCCGAGGCTGTGGTTATACTGAATCCAAGCTGAAAGACTCTCTGCCCTGCAGGTGTGGTCAGAACGCCCGAGCGGAATAATGTTTTTACGGGATCGATTCAGGGGCATTGTGAGCCAGCCCACCATTGAGTGGGACGCCTGATATGCCTACAAGAGATTCCACCTTATTGGGACTCGCTGGAGGCCCAATGACCCACGGCAGGCGTGGAGAGTTTTCGGAAAAAGCGCTCACCACCAAAGGGGGGCGCTTTTTGTTTGTTACAAAAAAAGTCGGGGCGCACCTCGCCTCGACCTGTCGCTTTCATTCCTTTCGGATTAACTCTCCCTCCGGCTCCTCTGCGATCACATCACCCAGCCCAGGAAAGATCCGTTTTAATGGACACTTCGAAGACCAACGCCCCCCTTTGTATCCAACTGCCCGACAAGGAAATCCTCCTGATCGGCACCGCCCACATCTCCCAGGCCTCCGTCGACCAGGTCCGGCAGGTCATTGAAGCGGAACAACCCGACGCCGTCTGCGTGGAACTCGACACCCAGCGCCTGCAATCACTGCGGAATCGCAACCAGTGGGAATCACTGAACATCATGCAGGTCATCAAAAAAGGCCAGGCGCCCTTTCTGATGGCAAACCTGGCCCTGGCGTCCTATCAGAAACGCATGGGGCTACAGACCGGGGTCAAACCGGGAGCCGAACTGGCCGCCGCCGCCGATCTCGCCGAAGAAAACGGGATTACAGTGGCGTTGGTCGACCGTGACATCCGCACCACACTACTGCGCGCCTGGCGCAAAACGGGCTGGTGGAAAAAGATGAACCTGCTCGCCACGTTGCTGGCCGGTATCTTCGAAAAGACCGAAATCGACGAAAAAGAGTTGGAGCGACTGCGCCAGAGCGATACCCTCTCCGCCATGCTGGAGGAGATGGGAAGCATTCTTCCGTCGGTCAAGACCATCTTGGTGGACGAGCGGGACACCTACATGGCCCATCACATTCGCGCCACTCCCGGCAAAAAAATCGTCGCGGTAGTCGGCGCCGCCCATCTTCCCGGCATCCGCCGACAACTGACGGAGGAAATCCCCGACGAAACCATCGCGGAGATCTCCACCATCCCCGAAAAACCAACGGCGTCGAAAATCGTTCCCTGGCTCATTCCCGCCTTGGTGATCCTGCTCTTTATCGGCGGGTTCCTCTTTGGCGACCCCAAAAAAATTGCCGATGCCGCCCTCGCCTGGATTCTCTCCACCGGCCTGCTCTCAGCCCTCGGCTCCCTCCTCGCCTTCGGTCATCCCCTGACCATTCTCGCCTCGTTTCTCGGCGCCCCCATCACCACCCTGCACCCGGCCATCGGCGTCGGTTTCATCACCGGCATCGTCCAAGCCTTCGTTACCCCGCCGACGGTCCGCGACCTGGAACGGGTTCCCGAAGATATGACCTCGGTGCGCGGCTGGTGGGGCAATCGCATGACCCGCGTGCTGTTGGTCTTCTTCTTTTCCTCCTTCGGCGCCTCGGCGGGAACGCTACTCGCCTTCGGCTGGCTGAAGGATCTCTTCTGAACTTCAGAGACGCCTGCGCCAAGCCTCCAGCGCCAGCTGCATGTCCAGATCACGCTGATAGTAATCGGGGCGAAACTGCATGACGCCCGCCTCATCAACCCAGGCGGTCCAGTAAAGAAGCCGCACGGGAAGGGGGTCGTTCAGCGAGACCTGCCGCGGCTTGCTCTGCTTCATCGCCGTCTCCAGTTCTTCCCGCGTCCAGCCCTGGGGTTCAAGCAGGTAAAAGGCGAGATCGAAGGGCCGCTCGATGCGGATACAGCCGGAGCTGAAAAGCCGCACCCGACGCTTGAAGAGGTGACGCGCAGAGGTATCGTGGAGATAGATGGCCTGGCGATTGGGAAACATGAACTTGACCCGCCCCAACGGATTCCAGGGGCCGGGCTTCTGGCGCAGGGCCCCCGGGAAGTTACTCGCCGTCACCGTGCTCCAGTCGATGGTGGAAGGATCGATTCTCTCTCCAGAATTGCCCCAGGGAACGATTTCAAAGTGCTTCTGCGCCAGCCACCCGGGATTTTGGCGGATCAGCGGCAGCTTGTCCTCACGAAGGATGGTCGGCGGCACGTGCCAGTAGGGTGAAAGCTCCAGATAGGTCATGGTTCCGAAAAAGACCGGGGTTTTACGGACCTCGGTGCCGACGATCACCGCCATCTCCATGACCACCCTTTCCTCCTCCACCACCTTCAGGGTGAAGTCGGCGATATTCACTTCGAGATAACGCCGGGGCGAAGGTTTCGGCAGCCAGCGCCAGCGCTCCAGATTCCATTCGATCTGCCGTACCCGCTCCTCCGCCGTCACATTGAGTTCTGCCAGCGTCGCCGGACCGACCACGCCATCCACCTCCAGCCCGAACAGTGTCTGGAAATCCCTGACCGCCTGCAACAACTCCCCGGCAAGCAGATCATCCGCCTCGTTCTCCGGCCAGACCCGCTGCGATGTCGTGCGCAGGCGCTCCTTCACTTGCCGCACCCGCTCATGACGCATACCGGGACGCAGCGTTTCCCCCGGATCCACCTTCGGCCAGCCCCCCGCCGCCGCCAGGCCCCGGTAAATCTCGAGCTGCTCCATCAGTTTGAGGTAGCCCGGATTCTTCGGCACCAACCCCATCAGCGTTTCGGCGACACGATTCTCCCGCAGGGCATCCTCCAGCAGTTGTGCCGGATCGGTTTCACCATCGCCGAATTCCGGCGCTTCGCGCATCTGCGCGAAGGCCATGCGCCCCACCAAGTGATCCCGGGCGTAAACGAGAAAGGCATCCGTCAGCAAAAGTTCAAGACACGCCATCATGCAGGGCTCGCAAAGCATCCCGTGTCGGGGCATCTCCTCGGTCAGCGCCAGAAGTCCACCAATCTGCTCGGCATGATAATCCTCAGGGCATAAACCTTCCGCCCTACTCTTCCGCAGCGCGTCAAGCAACAACCGGGCCTGTGGCCTTGGCCCTTGATCGCCGGTCCATAGCGGCAGCCCCTGCCGACGCGCGTAGAGCGCCAGCGACGCAGGGTCGATACGCTCCGAACCGGAAGCCAGCACAAGCCTGCCGCTTGCACTGGCCGATTCAATCAGGGAGCGCATTTCGCTTTGAACCTGTTCGCCAAGGGACAAGGCATAAGCTGGAAGGGAGATTATGTTGAGAAGAACAGAGAAAAACAGGGTAACAACCAGCAGCAAATGCATTACAGATCCCTCGACATAGGTTCAGAGTCAAAACAACAGGAAAGCGGACCGGGACGAAGAATCGTCGGGAAACGACGCAGTATTAATGATACTCGCCGAGACAATTCCCCGCCAGTCCATTTCCGAAAAACCCCGGCCTTTCCCCACAAAAAAATTTACAGTTGCCAGGGCAGGCTTCTTCACATGCTCCGCGCTAACACAGTCGGAAAATAATCCGCCAGCTTTATCAACTCCGCTTGGGAGCTAAAACCAGCTCAACAAGATGGGCGCAGAAGACGGTTTTTACGGAATGAGGAAAAATGTTTTTTTCTGAAATTGAAAGTAGTTTTCATTTTTGACATACGTCAATTTATTTACACGAGGGGTGTGTAAGATTATCACCATCAAGCAGCGACCACACATGGCCCAGTCTGCAACGACATCGTTCATTGGCATCAAAATTTAAAAAAGGAGTCTAACCATGTCGGAGTTCATTAATAATCGAGAAAACAGGGTAAAACAGTTACTGGCCTTTTCGCAGGGGATAATGAAGGGCGAAGATTGCAAGGATCTGGCAGAGCGATATCGCGAGGCAATCGACACTATGACACCTCACGATATGCTCACCCTTGAAGACCAACAACTCCAGATGGGCATTACACCAAAAGTAATAAAAAAGGATATTGAAAAAGTCATCAGTACTTTTTTTAACAGTCTGGAGAAATATCCCTGGGAAAAACCGGATCCTGATTCTTTTCTTGGTCACTTGATGGAAGAGAACCAAGAGCTAACCCGCAAATTAAATGTAATCAAAGAAAATTTCAATAAATACTCTAACTTGCAAAGCAATGACTTTCACGACATAAAAAAGGAATTGTTGCCTAAATTCAGGGGACTTAAAGAGTTTGAATCTCATTATGTAAAAAAGGAAAATATTTTATTCCCTTATTTAGAAAAAAAATGGGGAAATTACCGTCCGTTGACGGTAATGTGGTCACTTCATGATGATATCCGAAAAACTTTGAAAGAAATCATATCGACACTTGAACGCCAAGACAGCAATCTTGAAAAATTCAATGAAACATTGAATAACTTTTTATTTTTAAATTATGGAATGATTCAAAAAGAAAATCTGATCATCTACCCCGTAGCTTCTGAAACAATATCAGATGATGAGTGGGATGCCATGTACCAACAAAGTTTCGAATATCCCTTCCCTTTCATCAAAGCACCAATGAAAAAAAATAGCGCCATTCCGACGCAAAAAAATATCAATCAGAATGGAATCTCAGGGGGATTCTTTTCAGAAACAGGAAAAATGAGCTATGAACAAGTTTTATTGGCATTCAATCACCTTCCTGTAGATATTACTTTTGTTGATGAAAATGACAAAGTGGTATTTTTCAATCGGGCAAATGAAAGATTTTTCCCTCGGTCACCGGCAATTATCGGCCGTGATGTGAAAAATTGTCATCCGCCGGAAAGTGTTCATATCGTAGAAAGAATTGTCTCAGAATTCAAAAATGGAAACCGCAATGAAGCTGACTTCCGTATCAAAATGAGAGGTAAATATATTCTGATTCGCTATTTTGCGGTAAGAGATGAAAACAAGAAATATCGTGGTGTAATAGAAGTTGGCCAAGATATTACTGATATTGTTCAAATGAAAAACGAGAAAAGATTGTTGGATTGGGAGTAAATTTGAAATCAGAATCCCAAAACTTGAAAAGGAGAATCAATAATGGACAAAAAAGACATGAATAATCCGACTAAAAAAACGAATCAGCCGCCGCTTCTGCCAACAGCATTAATGAACTTCAAGAAAACAGATGACGAACTGGCAAAGATTGTCGGAGGATTCTGGCAATTGGTATGGAAAAAAGAGAACGCCGCGATAAACATAAGAACCAAGTATCTTCTTTCGCTTGCCAACGCAGTTGGTGCTCGGCGTTTTCGTCAAGCGACGCGCGAGTTGGTAAAAGCGTATGCCGAAGGGACAACCGTGGAAGAGCTCGATGAATTATTTTCCTTGTTTGTGTGGAATCAGGGGGCAGGAGAATTTTCCTCGGAAATCGGACCATCACCACTCTTCGCGGCGTATCAACTGGTTAAGGGCATGGAAAAGGACGGTACCCCTAGAGAAACCATCGTTGAAGAACTGAAAAAGACTTTTGGTGAAAGCAATCCTCTGGTTGGAACCGCATACCGGTTGCCGGAACAAGGGGACAGCCAAGCCAAGAAGGACTAAACAAACTGCAAAAGCCTAACTGGATACTACGGGAAAAACACGAATAATAGGGCGGGAAATGTCTTAAAGGGAAAGGCACCCGCGGCTGCCGAGTGCAACCGCGGGTGCGCAATTATTTTGCAGGCGGGACAAGCAGGGGGAAATTATCCGCGTTTTTGCAGAGCGTCACGAATTTCCCGGAGCAGAACGACATCTTCCGGCGGCGCGGGAGGTTCGGCGGGAGCTTCTTCTTCCTTCTTGCGCAGCGAATTGATCCCCTTCACCAGCATGAAGACGGCAAAGGCAACAATGACAAAGTCAACCACCGTTTGCAGGAAGGCGCCGTAGTTGAGGGTCGCGGCGCCGGCTGCCTTGGCGTCGGCCAACGTCGCGTAGGTTTCGCTCCCCAGGTTGAGGAAGAGTCCGGTAAAGTCGACCCCGCCGAGCAGCTTACCAATGGGGGGCATGATCACATCGTTGACGATCGAAGTGACGATCTTGCCGAAGGCAGCGCCGACAATAATACCGACCGCCATGTCCACGGCATTACCCTTGACCGCGAACTCCTTGAATTCCTTGACTAGTGACATACGGACCTCCACTTCTGAATGACAGTTATAAATTAATGACCCTGTGCAAAGAATAGCAGCTATCCGGCAAAGATCAATAAAAGATATCCGATCGGGTCTCATTTTAAAAAAGCCGGTATTACAAGGTCTTACATTAAAAAAACAGACTGTCTCGACCCCGGCAGGACGAAGTTACGGCATCAGCGAATCTCTCCCATGCACAGATATTTAACTTCGAGATAATCCTCGATGCCGTACTTGCTCCCCTCACGGCCGAGACCCGATTCCTTGACGCCGCCAAAAGGGGCGATGGCCGTGGAAATCAGGCCGGTATTGATGCCGACCATGCCGTATTCCAGCGCTTCGCCCACGCGCCAAGTCCGGGCGAGATCGCGGGTGTAAAAATAGGAGGCCAGGCCGAACTCGGTATCGTTGGCCATCTTGACCGCTTCTTCCTCATGGGTGAACTTGAACAAGGGAGCCACCGGACCGAAGGTCTCCTCCTTGGCAACCTTCATGCTCGGCGTCACATCAGCCAATACGGTCGGTTCAAAAAAACTTCCGCCGCGGGCATGGCGCCTGCCGCCGCAAACCACCCGAGCACCGCCATCCAGCGCATCCTGAATGTGCTCCTCGACCTTCTCCACCGCCCCGAGATCGATCAGCGGACCCTGCTGGACATCCTCCTGAAGCCCATCCCCCACCTTCATCGCCTTGACCTTGGCCGCGAGCTTTGCGGCGAAGGCCTCGTAAACCCCGGCTTGTACCAGGAAGCGGTTGGTGCAGACACAGGTCTGGCCGGTATTGCGATACTTGGAGATGATCGCGCCTTCGACGGCGGCATCGAGATCGGCATCATCAAAGACGATGAATGGGGCATTGCCGCCCAATTCCATGGAAACCTTCTTCATCGTCTTGGCGCACTCTTCGGCGAGCTGCTTGCCGATTTCGGTAGAGCCGGTAAAGGTCAGCTTGCGCACCAGGGGATTGGCGGTCAGTTCGCCGCCGATGGCGCCCGAGGCGCCGGTGACGACACTGAAAACCCCGGCGGGAAGACCCGCCCGCTCGCCGAGTTCGGCCAAAGCCAGGGCCGAATAGGGGGTGGCGGTAGCGGGCTTGACCACCATGGTGCAACCCACCGCCAGGGCCGCGCCGGCCTTACGGGTAATCATCGCCGAAGGGAAGTTCCAGGGGGTGATCGCCGCACAAACGCCGATCGGCTGACGGATGACAACGATGCGCTTGTCGGCCTGATGCGCCGGAATCACGTCACCGTAAACCCGACGGGCCTCTTCGCTGAACCACTCGATGAAGGACGCAGCGTAGGCGATTTCTCCCCGCGATTCGGCCAGGGGCTTGCCCTGCTCGGCGGTCATCAGCCGCGCCAGATCCTCCTGATGAGCCATCATCAGTTCCGCCCAGCGGCGCAGAATGACGGCGCGCTCACCGGCGGTCTTGTCCCGCCAGGCGGGCCAGGCGTTGTTGGCCGCTTCAATGGCGCGACGGGTTTCCGCGGCACCCATTTTGGGGATGGTGCCAAGTTTCTCACCGCTTGCCGGGTTGGTGACGTCAATGGTGCTGCCGCTGTCGGCATTATGCCATTGCCCGTCGATGTAACATTGCTGCCGAAAGAGTTTCGCATTTTGAAGAGAGAATCCGTTCATGAGGTCTCCTTTCGCTGAAAGCGCGAGGTCGAGAAGGACAAAAATCAATCCAATGAATATCCGTAAATCCAAAGAGCAAGTTTGCACAATTCACCGCCGAATTCAAGTCTTCCCGCCCCGGAAAAGCTTGAACCTTGCGGCTCTTTCTGCAATATTTCCGGAACACTATCTTTTACGGAAGGATTTTCGCTTTTGGACTGGAAACGCTTTTTCGACGGATTGGGGATGAACGGCACCCGCTGGCAATGGCGGATCATGCGCTGGGAGCGGGATTTCAAGAGCCTGCTCAAAGGGCAACCGACCAGCGTCGGCGCGGCTTTTTCCCTGAGCAAACTGATTCTGGTCGTCAACCTCATTCTCTTTTCGCTGATGGTCGTGCAGGGCACCGCCCGCGGCCTCGGCGGCCGGGTACTGCTGGCGCCGCCGACCCCACTGCTGATCGACTGGGGCGGCCAGTTCTGGCCCCTGGTCGTGCAGCAGGGGGAATGGTGGCGCTGCCTGACCTACGCCTTCACCCACGGCGGCATCCTGCACATCGGCTTCAACATGATGGTTCTGCATCAGGTCGGCCCGCTCATCGAATCGGAACTGGGCAAGGCGCGCTTTCTCGTCCTCTATACCCTGACCGCCCTGACCGCTACCTTCCTCGGCTATCTCTGGCATCCCATGATGCAATCGCGAAAAAAGCTCACGCGGCTTGAGGCATGAGCCAACCAATTCGGTTGTTGCCGGGCCGAAAGGCCTCGGCAAAATGTCGTAGATATCCCCGCAGCGGCCTTAATGGCTCTTTGAAA
>Ga0265295_1008824_pt1 | contig 11054 bp, 9 predicted proteins | sample Munlansysbiofilm_FD_192503 | JGI IMG/M metagenome (GOLD analysis project Ga0265295, IMG submission 192503) | Leachate microbial communities from a municipal landfill in Southern Ontario, Canada - Methane capture system biofilm | ecosystem: Engineered > Solid waste > Landfill > Unclassified ... | reverse complement strand
AAATGGATTTGATGAGCTAAAATTGAAAAAATATTTGTAATATTGTGTTACTTTTTCAACACAGATTTAATTGGGTTCTATTTGTGTTTGAAAAAGTCAGAAAAACGAATTTTTAGAACCCACCCTAATTTTGATGCATGACAAAAAGTATAAAATATATATTATTTCTATTTTGGATAACGGTTTCTTTGAGTGCATTTTCGCAAAGCAAAACCCAGATACAGCTTGTTCGAGCCGAGCGTTTGGATTATGACGAAGGCGTCATGAAAGGCGTTAAGCGTATAATAGGAGATGTCGTTTTTGAACACGATGGAGCTTTTTTATATTGCGATTCCGCTTGGCTATATGAAGCCAATAACAGTGTTGATGCATATGGCGAAATTTTGATTCAAGTAAATGATAGTGTGAGCATTACAGGTGAATTTATGCATTATGACGGAAATACCCGTATTGCCAATATCGAACGTGATGTGGTGATGAAAGACAATACCTCTACTTTGACTTCCGATAAAATTATATACGATCGCAATACGAATGAAGCTTTTTACAATACAGGAGGCGTTTTGAAGGACACAGAAAATACGCTTACCAGTATTATTGGAATATATCAAACCGCTACCAAAAAAGTTTTTTTCAAGGAAGATGTTGTTTTAGTCAATGAGAGATATCGGCTTGAATGCGACACTCTTGTATATCATACTTCTACTGAAATTGCATATTTCCCATCGGCTACAGTAGGTGTTTCCGACGAAAATTATATGTATTGTGAAGATGGTTGGTACGAAACAAAAACCGACATTACGATGCTTAAAAAAAATGCCTTTTTAAGCAATAAAAATCAATCGGTAAAAGCCGATAGCATCTATTTTGACCAAAAACAAAAGTACGGTTATGCATGGTTGAATGTCATTTTGCGCGATAGTGTTCAGGATATTTTTATGCTGGGCGATTTTTGTCATTACGACGATTTAAAAGGTTTCACTTACATGACCGACAGGGCTGAAGCTCGTATGGTGGAAAATTTGGATACTTTATATTTGCATGCCGATACTTTAAAGATGTTTTTCGATTCTACTCAAACAGCACAATTGTTGACGGCCTATTATCATTGTTTTTTCTATCGCGATGATATTCAGGGATATGCCGATTCGTTGGCTTATAATGCTGTAGATTCGGTTATTTATCTATATAGAAACCCTGTTTTGTGGTCGGAAGAAAATCAATTAAAGGCAGATACGATCACACTGTTTTTGAAAAATGGCCAGTTTGATGAAGTTCATTTGAGCAATTTAGCTTTTATCTCGAATGAGCTTGAATTTCAAAGATATAATCAAGTAAAAGGCAAACGAATGCTGGGTTATTTTAATGAAAATAAATTGTTTAAAATTGATGTTTTGGGCAATGCCGAAAGTCTCTATTATATTGAGGAGGACAACGGAGATCTGATTGGTGTTAACAAAACAGAGTCGGCTTTTATGACCATGTTGCTCGATAAAAACACATTTACAAACATTAGTGTTTCGGGTAAGCCAAAAGCTAAAATGAGTCCATGGGAAAGCGTTTCAGAAGAGGAAAAGAAATTATTGAACTTTGTATGGTTAATCCAATTTCGCCCATTTAGTAGAGAAGATATTTTTGAATTGCATGAGAAAAAGAAAAAATATGAAGAAAAAGCAAGCGAGTAAATAAGTGATGAAGTAACTGATTAACTGATTGCGTTCGCGATACTATTTTTTTTATTCCTAATTGTCTTCCCAATTCTTTATTTCTGATTTTTAGTTCGTAATTGACTTAGTAATCAGCTTTTTACGTAGATGTTAAAACATTTATATAAAAGGAATAAGGTTAAAAAGGAATAAAATTAAAGAAAATAAAACATCATCATTTTTCTTTTTATATATTTGTAGACTCAAATAAAGGAAGATTGTTGAAAACAGAAGAAATAGATAAGCTTTTTGAAGCGATACAGCAATATCAAAATATTGTATTAATGATTCACCGCAATCCAGATGGCGATGCTATGGGGGCGGCTTTATCATTTCAGCGTTTGCTGGTAAAGTTGAATAAAAAAGTGAATGTAATTGCGCCCAATATGTTTCCCGATTTTTTAGGGTGGATGAAAGGAAGCGAAGAAATTATTATTGCATCCGAACAATTCAAACTCGCCAGTCAGCTAATTGACCAAGCAGAGCTGATTGTTAGCATGGATTTTAATTCATTTTCTCGTTTGGGAACCGAATTAGAGCCATTGTTGATTCAATCTAAAGCCGTTAAAGCCTTGATTGATCATCATTTGGAACCAGATTTAAGTTTTGATATTCTTTGTTCGGAAATAGATACTTCCTCTACTTGCGAAATTGTTTTTCAGTTGATTAAAGATTCTACTTACGAATCTTATTTTGATAAATATATGGCGGAGCATTTGTACGTTGGTATTGCAACCGATACAGGCTCTTTTAGTTACAATTGCAATCGTCCTTCAACCTATGATGCGATTTCATATTTAATGAAATTAGGTATTGATGGAGAAGCCATTCATCGAATGGTTTACGATACCTATTCTGAAAACAGAATGCGCCTTTTGGGTCTCTGTTTGAGCGAACGATTGGTGGTTTTGCCAGAATTTTCGGCCTCATTTATCTATCTGACCAAAGAAGATTTGAAAAAATACGATTATCAAACTGGCGATACCGAAGGGGTGGTAAATTATGGACTTTCCATTTCGGGAATAAATATTACCGCTTTATTTACCGAACGGGATAATAAAACCAGAATCTCCTTTCGTTCCAAAGGCGAGTTTGACGTTAATATGTTTGCCCGTACACATTACAACGGAGGTGGACACAGAAATGCTTCTGGTGCCGATTCTAAAGAGAGTCTCGACGAAACCATTCAGATATTTAAAGAGGCATTAAGTCTGTATAAAAATCAATTGAATTTTTAGTTCCGTATGAATTCAAAAAATAAAATATTCATTATCCCTTTTGTGGTGTTGCTTGGTCTTATTATGGCTGGGTGTACGAGTACGTCTGATACTAAGGAAAAGGAAATTGTTGCCATTAATCAGGATGATTATATTGAACCTTTGATTGTTGCCAACAAAGAATCGATACGATTGGAAGATGGCGACATTGATTTGTTTGTCAAACGGTACGGTTGGGAAATGAATAAATCTGAAACGGGATTGCGTTATTTCATTTTCAATCAAGGAGATAGCTATCATCCCAAAGTGAAAGACAAAGTTGAATTGGCCTATTCCATGCGATTGATAGACGGGACGGATGTGTATGATTCAGAAACGGATGGAAATAAAGAATTTGCATTGGGGAAATCGGATGAGATTAATGGCTTGCAAGAAGCTGTAAAAATGATGGGAGAGGGCGGCAAAGCACGATTGGTAATCCCTTCCTATTTAGCATATGGAATGTCGGGCGATGGTTTTTTAATTCGCCAACGCATTCCAATTATCATGGAAATAGAAATAATAAAAATAACAAAATCAAATTAATCAATTAAATTTATGAAAAGAAATACCTCTTTAATTCTAATGATTGCAATGGCTGCAGTTGTTTTAAGTGCATGTTCAAAGTACAAAGGTTTCGATAAAACCGATAATGGTTTGTACTACAAAATTCACACAACTTCGGAAGATGGAGTGAAACCTCAAATTGGAGATGTCTTGACATTAACAATGGTTTATAGAACTGAAAATGATTCTATTATTGAAGATTCCAGAACAAAACCATATCCATTTATGATTGTTTTGAGCGAACCTCAATTTAAGGCTGATATTTATGAAGGATTGGCTTTGTTGAAATTGGGCGATAGTGCAACATTTATTCTTCGTGCAGATTCCTTCTACTTGGTTACTGCCGGCTTTCCAGAAGTTCCAGCATATGTTACCAAAGACATGATGTTGTATTTTGACTGTAAAGTTGAAGAAGTTAAACCTCGTGCTCAGTTTGAGCAAGAAATGGCCGAATATCAACGTCAACAAGAACAAGAATTGGCAAAAAATAAAGAGTCTGAACCCGAAATTATTGCCAATTATGTAAAAGAAAACAATATTAAAGTAAAACCCAATGCAGATGGTTTATATTACATCGAATTGCTAAAAGGAACAGGTGCTAAAGCCGAAAAAGGGAAAACATGTGTGGTAAACTACAAAGGCACCACTTTAGATGGTAAAGTGTTTGATTCATCAGAAGGTCGCCAACCATTCGAGTTTGTTTTAGGACAAGATGCCGTTATCGAAGGATGGCACCAAGGCATTGCTTTGATGAAAGTGGGTGGAAAAGCCCAATTGTTAATTCCTTCAGCTTTGGCTTATGGCGAAAGAGGTGCAGGAAATTCAATTCCTCCATATACGCCGCTTTTGTTTGATGTTGAATTAGTTGGGATTAAATAGAATCCTTTGAAACAATATTTATAATGAAATTAGTATAAAAAAAACTCACCATTTTGGTGAGTTTTTTTATTTCGAAAATATTTCGTGACCCATCAAAATGCAGTCATCTCTCTTCATTTTCGGTCATTTACTCTTTATTCCTTCTAGGGAGAGTGTTAAAGATCAATTTATTAAACAATAGTCAGTTTCAATATTAAACGGTGTATAGTTTTCCTTGAAAGCTCTCTCTTTTGACAAATTCTGCTTCAATTTCTCGAAGTACTAAATCGTATCTGATGATTCCCCAATTGGCATCTGCTAAGTATCGCGGAGGAACTTCACCAGCAAAACGTTCTATTACAAAATCAGGATTTAGCTGTTCTGTGAAGTTGACAATAAATTGAATATATTCTAGCATATTCATTCTGAAAAAACGTTCGGGTTGCGTTTGGTACATTTTTTCAATTTCCGTGTTTTTTATCAATTGAAGTTGATGGAATTTTATCGTGTCAAGCGGAAGTTTATTAATGATGGGCAATGCTTTCATCCAATCTTCTGGTGTTTCATCGGGCAGGCCAAATATAAAATGTCCCCCGGTTTTTAAATTATTTCTCTTTAAAAGATTTAAAGCCCGAACTACTTCATTAAAATCATGACCGCGATGGACGGTTTGCAGGGTTTTGTCATAAATGCTCTCAATGCCGATTTCTACGGCAATGTATCTTTCTTTTGATAGTTCGGCTAAGAGTTCGCAGATTTCTTCCGTAATGCAGTCGGGACGGGTACCAACGACCAAACCAATCACGTTTGGAACGCTTAAAGCTTCAAGATATTTTTTCCGAAGCGTTTCAATCTCGGCATAAGTGTTTGAATATGCCTGAAAATAAGCAAGATAAGACACAGCTCGTCGATATCTTTTTTGATGAAATTCGATGCCTTCTAAAAGTTGAGTTGTAATGCTTTTTTCGGGCATGCAATAGGATGGGTTAAACGCATTATTGTCGCAAAAAATACAGCCATTCAATCCTTTTGTGCCATCTCGGTTCGGACAGGTGAAACCCGCATCCAATGTCAATTTTTGAACTCTTTCGCCAAATATCTTACGAAAATAATCAGAATAAGAATTATATGGTTTATTGTTTGGCATTTATTTCTTTTAATTGCTTATTTGCACTTTACTTTGCTAATTTCTGTTGCTTCAGAGTGACCCAGTTCGGATGCTTTTTTTAAATCCTGACAAGCCCCTTTGCTGTCTTTTAAAAAATCTTTGCAAGCACCTCTATAAAAGTAGGCTTCAGCCATTTTTGAATCGAATTTGATAGCAACGTCTAAGCTTTCAATTGCTTGCTTGTATTTTTTTGTGTCGAAATAGAGTTTCCCTTTTTCCAAATGAGGTTCTGCGTATTTTGGATGAATGTCGGCAGCTTTGTTAAAATCGCCAATGGCTTGCGGTATTTTATTCATTTTAGCATTTAATAATCCCCTTTGCAAATACGCTTGATAACTGTCTTTGTCGCGCTGAATCGCTCTATTATAATCTTTTAATGCACTTTGAAAGTCGGATAAAAACATATATGCACTTCCTCTTTTTTGAAAAATATCGGCAGATTTTAATTTATATGTATCAATCAAGACAGAGTAGTCGGCGATGGCATTTTTCATTTTTTTTAAGATATAATTGCAATCGGCTTTGCGAAAATATAAATCCTCTGATTCATAATTATTTTTGATGGCACTGGAGTAATCGCTTAGTGCTTTTTCATACTGTCCCTCTTTTTGATAAATCAATCCTCTTTTATAAAATAAAATCCCTGTTTTGGGGCTTATTTTAAGTGCTTGAGAGTAGTCATCTACAGCGTTTTTTATTTGTTGAATGGCAGCATATGAGTCGCCTCTTTGATGATAAACTTCGGCTTGATTGGGTTTTAGTTCCAATGTTTTGCTAAAATCTTGAATGGCGTTTTGATGATTGTTAAGTGCTTGATGTACTCTTGCTCTGGTGTTCCATGCGTCGGCCACATCATTTTTTAAATCGATGGCTTTATTTAGGTCATCCAATGCTTTTTTATACTCTTTTTGTTGATAAAAAAAACGTCCTCGATAGTAGTATGCATTCGGATATTTACTGTGTTTTTCAATGGCAGAGTTGTAATCTATCAATGCAGAATCGATTTTGCCTGTAAGTTCGTAGCATCTTCCTCTTTCCAAATTGGCTTGAAAAAAGCTTGGATTAATGGTTAAAACTCTCGAAAACAAATTTATGGAAGCTTTGTAATCTTTGATTTTCATTTTTTCGGTACCTTCGTCAAAAAACTTGTTAGCTTGTTGAGCAAAAAGGCTGTTTGTAGAAATAAATAAGGATAAAATGAACAAAATGGGTCTCATAAGTGTATTTTAAAGGATAGTGCAAAAGTATTTAAAATTTTCTAATTCATAGATTTATGAAACCTGATTTTAAGAAGAACTTATTTGATAAACGATTGTCGTACGAAAAATTTGAACTCGATTTTTCAAAAGTTTCCAAAAATCCTTTTGATATTTTTGCAAAATGGTATGCAGATGCAGAAGCTCTTTTGGCCGATTACGAAGAGGCAAATGCGGTGGCTCTGTCTACTTCTGATCAAAATGGAAATGTATCTTCACGAATGGTGTTGATGAAGTTTTTTTCGGAAAAAGGCTTTGTCTTTTTTACCAATTATTTGAGTAAAAAAGGAGAAAACCTGTCTGAAAACCCCCATTGTTCAATGCTTTTCTTTTGGCCCGTCCTACAGCGTCAGATACGGATAGAGGGAATCGTTGAAAAAGTTGAAGAGACTTTTTCGGATCAATATTTTAACCAGCGTCCTCTCGAAAGTAGAATTTCTGCGGTGGTTTCGCACCAAAGTCAAGAAATTGAAGACAAGCTAGCATTGGAGTCTAAATTGAAAAGTTTTCCAGATAAAAATAACATAAAACGTCCCGAATATTGGGGTGGATACTTGATTAAACCTCATTTGTTTGAATTTTGGCAGGGTAGGCCTGATCGTTTTCATGATCGCTTGGAATATTACTTGGATAATAATGTCTGGAAAAATCGTATTCTTGCCCCCTGAATATTTTATTTTACAAGCTTTTATTCTCATTTTTCCGAAATGAAATTAATAATAATCTTCTATTTTTTTGTTATTTATGTTTTATGTTGAAAAGTAGTATAATTTCCCTCTGATTTTTGTTGTTTGTATGTATAAAACTCTTAATTTTGCTCAAAATTTGAAGTTAATATGGGGCAAAAAAATAATATTCGAAAACAATTATCATTTATCGAATTATTTAAGGGAGAGCGGTCTTTTTTACTATTTGTATTGTTTTTATTTGTTTCGGCTTCTTTTATTTATCCTTATCCCAGTTTGGCTATGTGGTTCGGCTTTTCAGTGGCTGCTTTTTCTGCCATTTCAAACGATAGCATACAAACCCTAGGTACCTTTTTTTCTTCCAACACACGGAAAAAGTGGTGGGTTTTATGGCTGTTTATCGGGGGGTTGTTTTTGGCAACCATAAGCATTAGTTATATTCTTTTTGATGGCGATGTTAGTTATCAAAGATTAGCCACCAAAGGCTTTGATCAAGCCCCGACATCTTTTACTTATTTGCAAATTGCGGCACCCATATTCTTGATTGTTTTTACCCGCTTGCGGATGCCAGTATCGACTACTTTCTTGCTTTTAAGCTCTTTTGCCGCCAGCAGTGGTGCCATTGCAATGGTGTTGTCTAAAAGTCTTGTAGGATATGTTATTGCCTTTGTTTTTTCTTTTCTTATTTATGTTTCTGTTTCAAAATATCTTAAGAAAAGATTTAGTGGCCATCCATCCGATATTTGGACCGTAATTCAATGGATTTCAAGCGGTGCTTTGTGGTGCTTGTGGATAATGCAAGATGCGGCTAATATTGCCATATTTTTACCAAGGAAGTTGAGTTTATATGAGTTTTTAATTTTTGCATCGGTTATTTTCCTTGGTTTAGGAGTTCTGTTCCACGCCAGAGGTGGTCGAATTCAGAAAATTGTGACAAATAAATCAGACATTACCGACGTTAGACCTGCAACGATTGTTAATATTATTTTTTCTATTTTAATGGCCTATCATATGATTGACAGCACGGTTCCGATGAGTACTACTTGGGTTTTTCTGGGACTTTTAGCAGGTCGAGAAGTAGCCATGACTTTGACCAAAACAAGCAGTAAAAAAATGGGTTTTACACTAAAAATGGTTGGGAAAGACGTTGGATTAGCACTGATTGGGTTAATTGTTTCTATTGTTATTGCTAGCAATAGCGAAATGAGATACGAATTGTATACATGGCTGGGGTTTATGTAAAAGTCTCTTTCTGAAAATGCCAAATCCTTTATTCATAGCCACTCAAAGGCACGATATGTTTCCAGTTTTCAGCCTAAGAAGAAGATGTGCCTAAAGCCGCTTAATCATACTATTCCCGTTGGTTTTGGTAACTAGAGATAAGTCTCTTCATGCTTTTTGTGCTTTAGCACCATACATTTGGTGTATAAAACCATCCAAACTTTTTCTTCTATCTATTTGTATAATAGCACATTAGAGTGTTTTTATTAATGCAGAAATTGCATTGTTATTATACTTCTTTAATATCCAATGCATCCCTAAGTGCATTTCCGATGAGCATAAAGGCCAAAACCATGAGCATGATGGCGATGCCTGGAATAATGGCTAAATAGCCGTAATCCAAAATGATAAACCCATAATTTTCTTTAATCATGGTTCCCCAAGATGGCATTGGAGGCTGCACTCCGAGTCCTAGAAAGCTTAAGCCCGACTCTATCAAGATGGCGGATGCAAAATTGGAGGCAGCAATCACGGCCACTGTTCCAGTGACATTGGGTAAAATATGTTTAAAAATAATTCTGAAGTTGCTAAATCCCAAGGCTTTGCCCGCTTCTACAAACTCTTTTTCACGCAAACTCATCACTTGGCCACGAACCACTCTGGCGATGTCTACCCACATTGTTAGACCAATGGCAATAAATACTTGCCAAAAACCTTTGCCCAATGCAAAACTGATGGCAATGACCAAAAGCAAGGAGGGAATGGACCATATCACATTGATAAACCACATGATGAGTTCGTCTGTAAGTCCGCGATAATAACCTGCAATAGCGCCAAGAAATATTCCCAGTAGCAAGGCAATGCTGACCGAAATAAAACCAACCGATAAACTTACTCTCGATCCAATAATGAGTTGACTCAAAACATCTCTGCCATAACGATCGGTTCCAAAAATATACCGCTTTGTGAGAATGTGTTTCTTTTGAATACGTTCGGAAGCATCTGAAGTCTTCATTTGAATAATCTTACCTTCGGTAGTAATGGCTTCAAAAGATTCTGTATCCGTTGTTTTTATCTCTTTAATATCAAACAAAACATCCGCCAGATGAACGCTAAATTTATCGTACGGAGCTTCCATTTTGTAGATAGAATAATGAAGGCTATCCCCAATGATTTTATAATCTGTTATGGGGATAAAGTTGTGATTTTCAGGTTTCCCCGAAATTATTCTCTTTAAAAATGAGACTTTTTGAGGCGGCTTGTTTTGTGTCATTTTTAAAAATTGATGTTTGCTAAGTGGCTTGCTTAGCGATATTTCTAAAATTTGCTGATTGGCATAAGGAGTATTGTCTGGAACAATCAAATACCCAAATATAGCGAGTAATAAACTGAAAATGACAAAATATACAGAGAAAATTCCAGTTTTGTTCTTTTTGAATTTTTCAAAGGCTATTTTGTTTAGCGAAGATGGTTCAGAAACTTTGTTTTTCTTAAAAAGACCTAACATTTTTACATTTTGGCACGAAAGTACACAATTTTTGTGTTATTTTGTATATTGATTATAGATTCAAACATATTATTAAAAATGATTTTAAATAAAAAAATATTTTGGATTCTTTTATTCGTTGGTATCGGCTCAAAAACCCTTGCTGAAAACCCAATACATCGCCCGGATTCAGTAGAGATTGTGAATCTTTTATCAGAAATGATTCAAATTAATACGGTTACAGGAACTGAGAAACCATTGGGACTTTATCTTACTAAATGGGTAGAAGAAACTGATTTATCGCTTCGCATTTTCACCGATCAAGATTCGGCATTTAATTTCATGGCATCTTTATATCCTTTGTCTGATAACAAGCCAAACTATGTTTTTATGGGACATATTGATGATGTTCCGGCTGATGAACCCGATTGGAGATATCCGCCTTTTTCGGGTAAAATTCAAGATGGATTTATTTGGGGAAGAGGAGCCATTGACGATAAAGGTCCACTTTCAATGATGTTTATGGCCTTAAAACGTTTTTCTGAAAAGTATGGACACCTGGATTTGCCATATAATTTAAGTGTATTGGTTTTAAGCGGTGAAGAGTTGTATGGCGACAATGGAGCCAAAATAATAGTCGATCATTATATTCATGAAATTAATCCTGTGGCAATGTTTGGCGAAGGCGGATCGGGAATGATTGAAATTATTCCTTCCTATCCTGATGTAGCTGTTTTTGGAATGTCTATCAATGAGAAAGTCCCGTTGTGGCTCAAAGTTGAAGCCAAAGCCAAATCATCCGGTCACGGTGCCTCTGAAGCAGAATTGTATGCAGCAAAAAGTCTCATAA
>Ga0265295_1008822_pt1 | contig 11059 bp, 11 predicted proteins | sample Munlansysbiofilm_FD_192503 | JGI IMG/M metagenome (GOLD analysis project Ga0265295, IMG submission 192503) | Leachate microbial communities from a municipal landfill in Southern Ontario, Canada - Methane capture system biofilm | ecosystem: Engineered > Solid waste > Landfill > Unclassified ... | reverse complement strand
AATGTTTCAGACATAGGAATCCATCAATTGTTAAATAAAAAATGATATGTGAGTAATATGAATGAGAATTCATTCTTTTCTTTAAATATATGCCGTTAAAGACAACACGAAATGAAAATAGAAATAAAATAAATGAAACATAAAATATGAAAAAAATCAAATTAAAATAACAGAAACAGGAATTCTTGTTTGAAAAAAGTCGCTGCGCCAAACAGCGAAACGGCCTCCGTTTTAAAAAAATAAATGAAAAAATAAAATTAAATAAAAAATCAAAAGTAAAGATGAAGTTCAAAAAATGAAAATAAAGAATAAAAATAAAGAATAAAAACGGAATGGAAAAATCATTCCGCGGAATTGTTTTTCAAATCAATTTCATCAAGATCCAAATCCGGTTTATATTTTTCTTCTAATCGGCTCATCCACACGCCTAAAAGAAGTCCGAGAACGACGGCGATGAGGCAATAAACGCCGCCCGCGCTCAGGTAATCATAACCGAACGGAATGATCATAAACGTGGACGCAAAAACGGATCCCAAAATGAAATGTAACAGGCCGGCATACGCTTTTTTAAAAATCGTGTTCATGATTTTGGATAGACCGAAAAGAACGGCTGCGAATCCGAATCCGATCGGAATCATGATTGAAAAATCCAGATTTTTAATGCCTTCCGTCATCGGTTTATAAAGATCTAAATAAACCAAGAAGTTGGAAGGGCTCAAACCGGGAATGACGCCCCCCAAACCAATCAGCGCGCCCGTAAAAATCCATGTGAAAAAGTTAAGAGGCAAATTTCCGGAAACGAGCTTCTCTCCGAAAAACAATATGGAAAAGATAAATAAAGCCGAAACGATCGTAATGCCGATATGAATCGGTTTTCGTCCTTTTTTTCCGGCTTCTTTGATTAAAGTCGGAATGGTTCCCGCAATACACCCGATAAAAAACCAAATGATTTGAACTTCCGCTTTTTCAAAAAAGAAATGGATGGCAAACGAAAGGAGAAAAACACCAAAAACGGCGCCGAGCCCGACCGGAATAAAAAAGAGAACATTGTTTTTGAAATTTTGGCGAATGTCCGCTAAAAAAGAAATCATGCGCTCATAAATACCGAAAATCGCGGCCAACGCGCCGCCGCTCACACCCGGCAAAATGGCGCCCGAACCGATAAACATTCCTTTAACAAAACGGAAAAACCAATTGATCAGTTTTACATCTTTCACAAAACGTCTCCTAAAAATTCAAAATCAAAATAAATCAGAAATTACAAGTAGAAAATGTAACCGCCGATAGTAAAACATTATTACAAATAATTAATCGTCGCAACAAACAATAAACAGTCAACCAAATTAAATAAAGATATAGGTCATCCAAAGACCAAAAACAGACAACCGTTTCAAAAATAAAGATAAAAAATAAAGATAAAAAATGATAAAAAGAAAATAAAAAAGACGAAAATGAATTAAAGGACAGGAAACCGAAAAACAGTAAAAAATAAACCGTTGAAAAATAAGAAATGATAAAAATATCGAAAAAACAAAAAAAAGAAAAAACAATAAATGAAAAAGAAAAAAACAATAAATGAAAAAGAAAAAAACAATAAATGAAAAAGAAAAGAAAAAATAATAAATAAAAAAGAAATTAATTTTCTTTATTCATTTTAGCGCTGATTTCATCCAAAAGTTGATCGTCGGTTTTTCCGGTTACGTCAATCCCTTGATCTTTTGCCATTTTTTGAATTTTGGATTCTTTTTCAACCGGTGTCGTGTCTTTTAAACTTTTTTCAAATTCCTGATAGGAAAGTTCCGCTTCTTTTTGCGCTTTTTTAAATTCGCCGGCGGATTTTCCTGCGGAGCGCGCCAATTCGGGAAGCTTAGATGCGCCGAAAAGTAAAACGATAACAGCGACAATAAGGATAATTTCAGTTGTGCCAATTCCACCAATCATATACTTAAACCTCTTTTTTTTGAATAATTAATAATAACAGATAATAAAAAATGATAATAACAGAAATAACAATAATTTCGATATCAGATTAAATTATAGATTTATTCTCTTAAAATGTCAATGAACAAAGAGAATATAAATATATTGCTCATAAAGACAAAGCTAAAACCCGAATAGGAATCAAGCTTCCATTTTTTTAAGGGCGTCTTGGTTTTGAACCGTTGACAAGGAATCCGATGTCGATAAAATTTCATCGTTTGTACCGGATAAAGAGTTTGATTCCTCAAACTTTTCAGAAGCGGTTTCATTCATTTTCAATGAAATTAAACCCAACAACTCCGCGGTTGTTTTGCCTTGGGTTGAAATTCCGGCTTCTTCCGCCATTTTTATAATTCTTTCATTTAATGCTTTTTCTTCCGCTTTCTTTTTTTCGGCATTTTCTCGATTGATCGCGTCAAACCCGCTTAAATCGAATTCCGCCGATTTTTGAGCGATTTTAAATTCACCGATTGCGCCGCCGACAGCTCGCGCTAATTCCGGCAGCTTATTCGGACCGAACAATACCAAAACGATAACAAGAATGAAAATAATTTCAGTTGTACCGATCATAATGAATTTACATTAAAATTCAAGCATAAATAGATTTTCATTATAAAATTGGAAAAGAAATAAGGAAATATATAATAAATATAAGATATAAGTAGGAGAGAAAGAATAAGCAAAAAAACAGAATAAAGCAAAAGAATATTTAAAAAATAAAAACCGTCAAACGATTTTTAAAAGTATTAAACTGAATTCAAAAAGAACGACCAAAGCAATCGCCGCAATAAATTGTGAGACGAGTGTCGGGTCCGGCGAAATTAAAAAAGCGAAACCGATTAAACTGCCGTATACGACAAGCCGCCCTTTTCGAAGCGTTTTTTCTTCAACAATTCCCATTCGAACAACCGAAACCATGAGAAGCGGAATTTGAAAAACCAAGCCGAATCCCAAAACGAGAGAAATGATTGTGTTAAAAGTCTCTCCCAAACCGACTTGCGCAACCGCCGTTTGGTCGGAATAAAAGATGACGAAATTTAAAAACAACGGCAAAACGACAAAATAAGCCAAAGCCGCGCCGGTTAAAAATAAAATGAAAGAAAGCGGCACCGTTTTTATTAAAAATTTGCGCTCATTTTTATAAAGCCCGCGCGACATGAATTTAAACACTTCATACGTCAAGAGCGGGAAGAAAAGACAAATAGCCACGGCAACCGACAGCTTTAATCGCGTCATCACGTGTTCCGTCGGCGAATAAATCGACATGGTCACGGTTTCCGGAATAAATTGGTCCCATAAATAAGCCAAAATCTCGCCTGAAAAAGGATAAGCGATGACTGCGCCGAGAAGCAAAACCGCGCCCGAAATAATAATGCGGTTTCTCAATTCCGCCAAATGCCCGACGACATGCTCTTCATAATCGCCCTCCGGTCTTTTTTTGCCGGATTCCGGCGGCAAAATCTCAGGCGCTTTTTTTGAATCCGATGAAAAATCAAGTTGACCCGCTTTGTCCGATAATTGAGAAGTCATAATTCGTATCCGCTTTTCGGTTTAAATATAATAGTTAAAAGTGTCTGCTTCCTATTTTTGAAATAAATAAACCATGGTAACATTTAAACATAATCCTTAAAAAAAAGAAAAAGAAAAGAAAGGAAGAGGAAAAAAGAAAAAAAGAAAAATTCGGTCTGTTTTTAATTTCTTTTTTAAAAAAAACGTATCGGTTTTTCTGTTTGGGCGCGGCTTTTTATTGTCGTCTGCCGGCTCGTTTGCTTTCGTCTTTTCAATTTCAGTTCGCATTTTTAATGGGTATGTTTCAGCAGATATTTCAGCCGGTATTTTCAGTCGGCGTTGAAAGGAACAAAAATAAAAACATTTTTTAAAAACGGAAATGTTTCAAATTTTGTTTGAATTCACGGTAACTTTTAAAAACTCTGACAGATATGATTAGATTCCGTTTAATAAAAATAAAAACGAAATGAAAAGAGAACTAAATTCGGGATTGTGGTATTATCGTTGAATTATCGGAAGGAATTCAAGTTTTTTTAAAGATATTGGAATCTGTTAAAAAGAAATTGATGATTATCTTCGCTGTTTTTTTAATTGCGGCCGTTGTTGCTTATCCTGTTACGGATTACATAATCAGTGATGCCGTCGAACGAAGTTTGCCGATCGATAACAGTTTAGAACAAACCCTTGTTTTTTTTGACGGACCGTTTTTAAAAGAAGATTTGGAAATGGAAGAATTGTTAAAAGACGACAGCAAAAAAGTCATTCTTTTCTCCCCTCCCGTAAATATATCCGACGCGGAAGACGTGGTTTATAATATAGAAAAAGAAGCAAAAAAACAAACCGCGACGGACATTGTTTCACAAATGGTGCTCGGCGAACGTGATATAAATTTCACGGAGGTTATAGACGTCATCATGAAAGGCTCTCCGACAGACGTTGAAATGCTCCCGAATTCGACCCAAGTTTTAATTGTTCAATCTATTCCCTATGAAGAAAACATATTGGAAAAGAAAAAAGCCGAAATTCAAAAAGAATTTGAAAACATTACCGGGCAAGAACCGAAATTTACAATGATGCACACCCAAAAAAGGGAAAACAGTTTGGGCAGCCCGACCGTTGTTTATACAAAGCCTCTTGAAGTCCCGTTGTTGAAATTAAAAATGTCATTGATTATCGCAATCATTGTAACGTTGCCGCTTTTATTCTATTTAAGCGCCAAAGAAGTTACAAAATATGTCGATACGAAAAAATTGAATTTAAAAGAAAAAATACCGTTTAAAACGCGATGGCTGATTTTAATCGCTGTCTTCATGTTTGTTTTGTTCATTCTCGGCGCGATTTATTCCTATTTTTTTATGGCTCCGCTTTTCATTCAATTCTTGTTCCTCAGCGCAGCCGCCACCGGAGCGCAGGCGACTTATTCGATTTATGAATTTGTCAATTTCATCGCTTTAATGACGTTGATTTTCGGATTCATTTTCGAACTTCCGCTCATCATTTTTATTCTTAATCGTGTCGGGCTCGTTCCAAAAAAACTGTTGGTCACATATCGAAGACATGTTTACGTTTTGTTTTTCATTGTCGCCGCAATTATTACGCCGCCGGATGTCATCAGTCAAATAATCGTTGCCATTCCGATGATTTTCTTCTATGAATTAAGCGTTTTGATTGTGAAAATATTCGGCAGAAGAGACATATGAATTATTAAAAACAAAAAAAATAAATTTTAGTCTAATCCGATAAAAAGTGCAAAATAAATGATCAATGTCGCCAACACACTGTAAAGCGTGCCGATTAAGAAATATTCGGCCGATAATTTATTTTGAGAAATTTGGTCATATCGAGCAATGGATTTTGCCGCGATAACCAATCCGAGAGCCGCGAATTGATTCGCGCCGATAAAGATTCCCATCAAATATCGTTCCAACGTTCCGATAATTGAACCTGCGCCGGATACGGAAGTTTGTTGAACCGGATCATCGTTTTCAATCGGTTGATATTTTTCAAAAAACTTTTTAAAACTGACATTGACCGGTTTTGAAACCGCAACGGCAAAAAGAATCCATTTTAAAAAAATATGAAAGTCCGCCGATATAAAATAGAAATCCACTGATGAAGACAAAAAGAAAGCGAAAATAAAAACAAAAAACAAATGTAATCCTTGGTCGACGAAATAAAGGACTCTTTTGATTTCATTCGTTTTTTGCGGATTGTTTTGAGGATTATGAAGGTTGTTTTGAGAGTTATTTTGAAGGTTGTTTTGAAGGTTGTTTTGAGAGTTATTTGGGGGATTGTTTTGTTGGCTGTTTTCTTTTTTATAGCCAAAATATTCCACAAAACATTTTAAAAAATCGATGGCGGCATGAGAAATAATAACACCGGCAATAATAGAAATCGTATAAAAATTCATCGGAATCAAAAAAAGTAAAATGACAAGCAAAAACAAAAACGGAAGAGAGTAAATAACGGAGTGTTCAACCGTTTTTCGAAAATTATTTTCTTTTAAACGGGCCGTTTTGTTTGTTTGGAAATAATAATCTCCGATGAAATGGCAAATAAGTAAAAGAATAAGTGAAATCGAAAAACCGGATCCGAACATTAAAATTCACCTTTATGATTTTGAAGTGTTGTACAAATTGATTTTTTCAATCTTAAATAATTATAATATCCCGTACTTTGAATTTTTGAATTCGTGGTCGAGCCGGCTATATTCAATAAAGAAGCCAATTTTTTTTGAGGGATTTTTGTATCATATCCGAAATTAAGAATACTGATTTTTATTAATTCTTTTTGCGTTTTGCGCCATTTGCTTTCCGTAAAATCGCAAAGTTTTAAGCTTTCATTAATGATTTCCATAAAATCTTGATTTTTTTGAGAACAAATCATAATTTTAGATCGGTTATAATCATTATTGGAATGAATGGTGTTGATTGCATCACGCGCGTACCAATAGGCAGGTCCGTCCGCGCCTATGCTTGAAGAAAAATCAATCGCCGTTGTAATTTCACCGATTCCGACTCCAAAACGGATTTCGACGGGATCCAACATAAATTTAATTTTATCCGTTATTTCAAGCAAATGATCCGCTTTTTTTAAAAGTCCTTGAAATTCATCGCCGAGCGTAATAACAAAAGAAGAAGCAAGGTCGTCTGAATATTTGGAATTAATTTCACTTAAAATTTCGTACAGGTTTTTTTGAAACATATCTCGATCACCTATATTTCGAGATTTTATAATATCTCCGATTATTGCAAAATAGATCATTTTAAATCCTCGATTTTCTTATAAAAACGGTTTAAAATTAAATACAATAAATAAATTAAAAATATAAGTAATTAACTACTTATTTTTAAAGAATAAGCTATAAAATACTTATTTTTAAGAAATGAGTTATAAAATAATTATTTTCAAAAAAGAAGCGATTATCTGTTTATTTTCAAAAAACAAGCCATAGATGTTTATTTTCAAAAAACAAGCCATAGATGTTTATTTTCAAAAAACGAACCATGGATACTTAATTTTAAAAAACAAGTCTTTTCCGCTTATTTCAAAAAAAAAGTTATAAAATATTTACATATTATAATGAGTAGTTATTTAATCATTGCAAAGTAACAAGTAATTAAATACTCATTTATAATAAATAAGCAATTAAATACTCATTTTTAATAAATAAGCAATTAAATACTCATTTTTAATAAATACGCAATTAAATATTCATTTTTAATAAATAAGCAATTAAATACTCATTTTTAATGAACAAGTAAGTAAATACTAATATTTAACAAATAAGCAAATAAATACTAATTTTTAAAAAATGAGTAATTGAATACGAATTTTTAAGAAATAAATAATTAATGACTTATTTAAAAAAATATGTAATAAAAACTTATTTTTAAAAATCGTAAAATGTTAAAATTGAAAAAAAATTAAAAATTGAAAAAGAGAAGAAAAATATAAAATTGAAAATAAAAAATTAAAATAAAAAATTAAAAAGAACGAGGACAGAGAACTCAGTTCTCTGAAATTAAATCGGCTATTTTTTGACCGAAATCGGCCGCGCATTCCGGACCGTTTCCGGTAATGATTTTACCGTCGGCGACAACCGCTTCTTCTTTTAAATTTGCGCCGGCTTTTTTCATTTCTTCAATAGCGTCATCGGCCGGGAAAACACAAGCGTCTTTTCCTTTTAAAAGACCGGCTTTGGCTAAAACGACAGGAGAAATACAGATGGCTGAAACGATTTTTCCTTTTTGGAAAGCTTCGTTTAAAAGAGAATGAAGTTTTAAGTTTTCCCAAAGGAAAGCTTTAGAACCGCCCCCGCCTGAAATAACGACGGCGTCAAAATCATCTATTAAAACATCATCTATTAATACATCCACGTCAACCTCTCCGCCCAAAGAACCGGACGCTTTTCCGAGGCGTGTGGAACCGACTGTTACATGATAACCGTTTTTTTCAAAAACGTTTTTTGGCTCAAAAAATTCTTCATCTCTGAAACGTTCGGGCGCAACAATTATTAAAATTTTTTTTGTCATAAAATGTCCTCCAAACAATAATTTAAAATCAAAAATCAAAAAGAGTTCGATTATTCCAAACGTTTTGATTTCGTTTACATATTATATTTAATTCGCCGTTATATAATTCTATACCATTTAATTTAATTTTTTCGATTTTATTATAATTCGTCATCTTTCAATAAAAAAGAGAAAATATTCAAATTCAATTATTTCTTCATACCGATCAAAACGCCCATCTGCGACGGCAAAATTCTGCCGACGGAAGAAACAATCCCGGGACCGTCCGTTTTTTCTTTACAAATAATAACACATTCCGTCAAACCGAGTTTTTCAACTCCGTAAACGTCTCGGCCGTGTCCTTTCTTTTGAAGAGCCGCTTTGACTTGAGAGCGAGTCGCGCCGTTTACAAAAATACGGTCGGTCGACGTTTTTTTCCAAGACCACCAAAGGTCGGCTTGTTCTTTGGTAAAGGCCGCTTCGCCGGATTCTAAAATACGAACCGTCACCGGCAAATAAGGAATCATACCAAAACGCGATGCGACTTGCCCGGCATTGCCGATTCCAAAAACTTCAAGAGACGGGGTTGAAATTGAAACGTCGTAACCGATATTGACGGTGAGCTTATCCGGTTCAATTTTTTGGATAAAACCTCTGTAATCCGTTTCCGTTTCCGTTTCTTTTTTTAGAATCGGTTTTCCAAATTCTTTATAAAGCAAATTGGAACAAATTTCCGCATCGTCCCCGTTGAATGACACTAAAAATCTTTTGTTTTGAATCGAAATGTCATAGACCGCATCCAAATCGCCAAACACCGAGTCGGCAAACGCCTTAAAAGATTGAATCGCGTTTTCTTCAGAAACATAAACCGGTTGCAATAATTCAATTTTCATGATAACACTTTTTAAAAATAGATAATATAAGTATGTCAAGAATAACAAACGGTCAATAAAAAGCTACCGTTAATAAAATTAAAAAAAGAAACAAATCTGAATTGAAAAAGCATTCAATTCAGGTTGACAATATCAAAAATACAGATTAGGAGACAGTTATTGTCAAAACGGGGGGTGTATCATTATAACCCTCGCCTGTATTGGCATTCAATAATTCAATAGTATATGTTCCTGCTGTGTTGAACGTCATTGTTACTTGATAATTAGGATCCAAACGGTAGTCTTCAAATGCACCTTCTTTTGAATGGAGCAAATGTCTAAAGTTTGTTTTTTCCATGTTTCTAAATTTAACGGATTCGCCGGAACTAATTTTCACGGAGGAAGTTGAGAACTTTTTATCATTGAGTCTGATAAATGCAGTATTTTCAACATCGGATGCATCACCTGGAGTCACAATTACAGAGTCTGCAGGAGGAGTTGTGTTTTCAGGCGGTGTTGTATTTTCACTGGGTTTGACCGGCGGTGTTGTATTTTCACTGGGTTTAACAGGCGGTGTCGTGTTGTCTGTCGTATTGTTTGTCGTGTTGGAATCATTGTCTCCGAGACAGCCTGAAAAACCGACTGCCGCGAAAAGTAAAACCAAAACAGCAAGAATCATTAAACTTTTAGATTTCATATCAGAACCTCTTTGAAATTGGATTTCATTGCTTATTTAAAATAACGCAAACAGTTTATCGCATAAACTTTTTAAAAGATATTTTTAAAAAGATTTAAAAAGATACAGTGACGATAAATTGTAAGTTAAAAATATAACGGTTGTTAGATATATAAATATTTTTAAAAGTCGTATGTGTTTCACTGTTTGAATACGTTTTTTATTTCCTTTTTCTTCTGATGATTTGTTTTTTGCTTTTACCGTTTATCCCTCGGTTCCTTTTCGTTTTTAAAAAAAACGGAATTTGCAAGCGGTTTTAAAATTGTCGATAAAACATTCCCTATCGCTTTTTGTCATCGTGTTTAAGTTTGGTCGGGCATTCTTGTTGTTTATTTTTTTCATTTTAATTTTTTGGCGGTTTTAATATTTTTTCAACATCTCAAATTCCGTCCCCGCTAATTTTCGACTTGAGTGAGCGACACGAACGAAAAGCGGAAATTTGCGGATGGACCCCAAAATTCTCATCCAAAATCCACTTCATTTTTTTAACTTCAAATTAAAAAAACCTCACCCTTTTGTAATCATGTCATATTTCCCGTGGTTTTGATCATTTGAGGAATTTTTCCGTAAAATCCGATGTTTTCTCCTTCAATCAAAACGGCGCCGTCGATTTCAGAAATTTCCGATAAAACGGAAAATGCTTTTTCAATGTTTTCTTTCCCGGGCTCTTTTAAAGCGTTTCCGAGCGCGGTCGCCGCGGCGTCTGCCAATGTGACGTTTTTTGAAAAGATAACGGCGGCATCTGAAATTCCGAAGCTGATGGAATGCCCGACCGTCCCCGAAGATGCGCATATACCGTAAACAGAATCGGACGGCTCAATTGAAAACCCGAGAGTTTGAAAATGCGGTCCCCCTGTATAAACGCCGACCGTAATCGGTTTTTCGGTCGAATTAAAAACAGCGATATCTCCGCCGTTATCGACAAAAGCGAATTTTGCGCCGGATTCTTTCATTTTTAAAACGGCGTCTTCCGCAATGGCTCCGGCCACCGCGCTCATCGGACCGATTTCGAATCGGTTGCCGGCTTGAATCATTTTTTGAACAATCGGCGGCGCGGTTAAATCCAAATCAAAAGATTCCAAAGTGACTTCAAAAAACGGGTTTTTGGAAATGTAATTTTCAATCAGCAAACGGCTTTTTAAAATTTCAGATTTTGCGATTTCAATTCCTTCCGGCAAATCCGAAGAAAGAGTGACAATGGTTTCTTTGATTTGGAAATGAACTTTCGGATACGTCATGATTTAGAAATGGAGCTGATAGAAAATAAAAGGATTGGAAAAGAATAAAAATAAAACCCGGAAAATAAATATAGAGAAAAAACAAACAAACAAACAAACAAACAAACAAACAAACAAACAAACAAACAAACAAACAAACAAACAAACAAACAAACAAACAAACAAACAAACAAACAAACAAACAAACAAACAAACAAACAAACAAACAAA
>Ga0265295_1008821_pt1 | contig 11059 bp, 8 predicted proteins | sample Munlansysbiofilm_FD_192503 | JGI IMG/M metagenome (GOLD analysis project Ga0265295, IMG submission 192503) | Leachate microbial communities from a municipal landfill in Southern Ontario, Canada - Methane capture system biofilm | ecosystem: Engineered > Solid waste > Landfill > Unclassified ... | reverse complement strand
TCCACCTACGGGTTTTTGGGGTATCCGGTTTTGCAGGCTGCAGACATTATCATATACAAAGCGCACGGTGTGCCCGTGGGCAAGGACCAGCTCCCGCATGTGGAGCTGACCCGTGAGATTGCGCGCCGCTTCAATTTCATGTACCAGCAGGAAGTCTTCCCCGTGCCCGATGCTCTCTTGACCGATATACCCGTGCTGCCCGGAACGGACGGTCGCAAGATGAGCAAGAGCTACGGAAACTGCATCTATATTACCGAACCGGAAGAAACGGTTCGGGGGAAGATCGCCAACATGATGACAGACCCCCATAGGATGCGCCGCAAAGACCCTGGAGATCCCGAGCTTTCCCCGGTATTCGCCTATCACAAGATCTATTCGTCGCCTGATGAAATTGCCGAAGTGGCCGAAGGCTGCCGGACAGCCGGGATCGGATGCGTCGATTGCAAAAAGATTTTGATGCGCAATGTCCTCGCGCACCTGGAACCCATACGAGAAAGAAGGATTCAGTTGGAGCGGCGGATGGACGAAGTTAAGGAAATTATGAGGTCGGGCACGGAAAGAGCGCGGAATCAGGCGATTGAAACAATGGAGGAGGTTCGACTGGCCGTTGGGATGAATGCATCCGGTTGATTCGGCCATGCAAGATTTCTCCTTTCGGTCGAGCCGACGGGATGGTTGAGATGAAAGCGTAGTTGCGATCATGAGTGTGGACATGTGCCCTGTCCAGCCTCCAGTATCGAGTATCCAGCATCCAGCGATCAGCATCTCCTGAACCCGGTACCGAACTTCCGCAGAGTTGTGATAGTAGTCTGTCAAGGTCGATCTTGTGCGCTCACGTTCCCTCTGCTGCCGTTTGGAGCAGTCTGTCACCGTGATCTCGAGCGAAGCGAGAGATCTTCGAGATTCCTCGTTGCCTCTCGACGCCTCGGAGTGACATCTCAAATACCCACAACATCGAGGCTGACGAGGTGCTGGCGTCCGCGGCGCTCGCTCGGGGGTTCTTGCAGGAAGAATGAAGGGAGTAAGGCTTCAAAAGGTGCTCGCTCAGGCGGGTGTGGCTTCCAGGAGATCGGCGGAGGAGATGATCCGCCATGGACGAGTTCGCGTTAATGGCCGGGTTGTCACCGAGCTCGGGACCCGCGTCCAACCGGAAACGGATGAAATCCGTGTGGACCTGAAGCCGGTTTCTATCCTGAAGGAAAGGGTGTATCTCCTTTTCTACAAGCCTGGAGGCTGCGTCACAACAGCCAGGGATCCGCAGGGGAGAAAGACCGTCTTTGATTTTCTCCCCGATATGGGCGTTCGCCTCTTTACGGTGGGGCGTTTGGACTATGACGCCGAAGGCTTGCTCCTGCTTACCAATGACGGACCGTTGGCCCATCGCCTCCAGCATCCGTCATTCGGGGTTTCGAAGACCTACGAAGTCAAAGTGAAAGGCCGTCCGAGCGAACGAGCTCTTGTGCGGTTGCGGACCGGGGTGGTCCTTGAGGATGGCAAAACCGCACCCGCGGATGTGAGTGTCCTGCGACTGCTGCCCAGGGCCGCCTGGCTCAGGATAATCCTTCATCAAGGCTGGTATCGACAGATCAAGCGCATGTGTGAAGCGGCCGGACTTCCTGTTTTAAAAATCAAAAGAATCGGGTATGCTTTTCTGGAGCTGGGAAAGCTCAAGCCGGAGGGCTTCCGGATGCTCAAACCAAGTGAAGTGCGCCGACTATACCGTCTGGTTCGTCTGGAAGAGGAGGGGATGGTGGAATCATGAGTCGCAAAAGGCGTAGCAGTTATCATTTCAGCCTGGATGATACATTGATCCTCCCGCGCAAGAAAAAACGCCGGGTTGGCCGATACATCCTGCCTTTGGTCTTGGTCTTGCTGGCTGCTGCCCTGGTCTTCTATTCCGGCTTCGGAACGCTGAACCGTGCAGCCTCCTACCTGCCTTTCCCCAAAAAGCTCAAGTCGATTTACTTCCTTCACAATGGACAGATCGCTAAGGTTGAGGCCGACTCGCAGTTGACCGTGAACCCCAAAGACACTCTTCAGCTTGTGGATGTCAAGACCGATGGGTGGATTTCCTGGGGTACGAAGATGCTTTCCCCCGAATTGGACGTTGCGGCACTCAGAGCGAAGCCCGTCGCGATCAGGGAGTTGCTGCCGCAGGAAACCTTTGAGACACCCAAAACCCTTGAGCTTCGTGTCCTGCGTTGGGATATGCCTATAGGGAAAGCTTCGATCCTGGTCCGCCTTGACGCCCGGGACTGGCTGCACAAAGCAAATACGTCTTCGGATGCGAGCACAAAAGCGGAGTACCTCGAAAGAGCACTTCAGGAGAATCCCGGAAACACCCTCGCAAAAACACAGCTGGCTGCTCTTTATCTCGAAAACAAGCAGTTTGACAAGGCTGCAAAGCTTTACGAAGAAATCAACGCCGCAGGTAAGTCCGTGCCGATTCTTGATAAGCTGCTGGCCGTATACAAGGCGCAAAACCGGGTGGACGATGCACTCAATGTATACTTGGATCGCTTGAGATTCTCTGAAGATCCTGAACAGTTCAAGGATTTTCTGAACTATCTTCGCCGGCATAAATCGGGAAGTGAAGCAGGAAAATATCTGGAGCGCCATCGGGGTGATATTCCCACGGCCTTCGAAAGCTCGGTGCTCCTCTACCTCGCCGACTTGAGCACCCAAACCAAGGATTGGACCAAGGCAGCTTCGAACTATGAAGAGCTCATAAAAAAAGGCGTTAAGGATCCGGATCTGTTCTATAACCTGGCTGTCACCTATCAGAAGAAGGACGACCTTGACGGTGCCGTGCAGGCAATGGAGAAATATCTGCAGAAGAACCCGAATGACATCAAAAGCTGGATGCAACTGGGGGCGCTCCAGGAAAGAAGAGGAGCTTCCGCTCAGGCTCGAAAGGCCTACGAAGCCGTTCTGAAAAAGGAACCACAGCAAAAAGAGGCCGTGATTCGGCTGGTTTCACTTCTGGAAAAACAGGGAGACAAGGCGGGTCTTCGCGCAACCTATGAGAAACTGGCATCTATGGAACCCCAGAACAAGACGGTTCGAAACAACCTGGCGGTCCTCTACTATGAGGCGGAGAACTGGGAAAAGTCGGCGGAATCATATGAGAAGCTTGCAGCAATGAATCCTCAGGACGTTGAGACTCAGAAGCACCTGCTTGATCTTTATCGAAAGTTGAAAAACAAGGGCCGTGAACTGGAGACCCTCAAGAAGCTCGCCGACATGGAGCCTGATAATTCGACCCACTACGATGCACTCTTTTCTATTTACAATGAACGGAAAGAATACAATGAAATAGTCTCCATCTTTCAGAAGGCGGTCAAGAAAGCCCCAAACTCGGTTTCCATGCATCAGTACCTCCTGTATGGCCTGCTCAAGACAGGCAATTCGAAAGATGCCCTGGCGGAGCTGGAAGCCCTTAATCGCCTTCAACCCAGAAACAAGAAGCACTTGCGCCAGGCTGCAAACCTCTATGAAAGATCCGGGCACTATACCGAAGCCTTGAAGAAGCTGGATCAACTCTTGAAACTGGATCCCAACGACGAGGAAGCCAAAGACGACTATCTCAGGCTCAAGCTTCTGGTACTGGAAAAACAGAAGCCCGCCTGACCCTGCGGCCACCAGTTGGCATCGCCGTGCTTCCCTGTACCGTTCGATAGATATGGCTCACGGTTTTGCCTGTTGTTTGCCTATTGCACGAGGCAGCTTTTTGTTGTATAAGGCCTTCAAAATCGGGCGGGTAACTCAGCGGTGAGAGTGCCATCCTCACACGGTGGAAGTCGAGGGTTCAAATCCCTCCCCGCCCACCAGAAAAAGCAAGAAAGATGAAGCACTTAGAAAGGGGTTGGGTCGCAAGGCTTAACTCCTTTTTCATTCCATGTGACCATTTTGTGACCGGTTTCCAAAAATGGCCCCCTCCAGACGGCTTGCAGCCTCGGCATTTCGCTTCTCCGTAAGGTGAGCGTAGACGTTGAGTGTCACCATCGGGCTTGAATGTCCCAGCTGGGTTTGGATGTATTTAACGTTCTCGCCCTGGCTGAGAAGAAGGCTCGCGAAGGTATGGCGAAGATCGTGAAATCTGATCCTTGAGAGTGCTTGATGTGCTTCGACGTTCCTTTTTTCGATCGCCAAAGCGGACACCTTCATCTTTCCAGAAGAGTAGGGCGCTTCTATGCAGATCTGGTCTTGCGAAGACTCGGCCAATACCGATCTCTCGCCGTTGTAGTTCCGGGTGCCCCGCATAACGACGGTTTCACCATGCCTGAAGCCATAAGCAGGGCAGGGGAGCCCCACTATCCCGCCGCCCAGGTCCTTTACCGTCCCCCCGGGCTTCATCGGCCTGGCTGCAACCGCCCTCAGCGCCAGCCGGAAATGCCTGCTGATCATGTTGCTGTAGTTGATCGGTTGTCCCTCCTCATTCGGTAACATCAAATCCAGCTCACTAGAAGGGCAGGCGAGCTTCCATTTCTTCAATGCGCTCAGTGTGGCCGGTCCGATATCGATCCACCGGTTGGAGGTCCTCGTCTTCGTTGTGAAGAATCGGGCCTTGTTGAACGTCCCCTTGATGTAGATCTGACCGTTGATCATATCGAGGTCGGACCACTTGAGCCCCAGGAGCTCGCCTTGCCTGGCTCCGCTGGTAACGGCGAGCAGGAAGAGGGTACGGTATTTCAGGCTCGGTGTGTTTTCAAGTAACGCCTGGATCTGCTCGGGCTGCAGGATAATGCTGTCCTTTCTCGTTTCCCCGGGGTCCCTCGGCCGCTCGGCATCGCGCAGGGGGTTGTGATCCATATAACGGTGTCTGACCGCATAGCTAAAGATCTGTCCGAGCGTTACAAGTACCTTTCGAAGGGTGAGAATGTGCATTCCCTCAAGCTGCCGCTCGGTAATGAATTCCTCGACCCTCGCTGTGGTGATGCGATTGATTTTCAGATCGTTGAAGGCAGAGAAATGGTTCCTCACATGTCCCTGGTAGACTTCCCAGGTGGTTGCCCTGAGGCTCGTCTTCTTGTAATCGATCCAGTCTTTGGCCACTGCGGAGAAGAGGGGGATCTTCTTCTCCGGAAGGTATGAGCCTCACAGAACCTGTTCAACTCTCAGCAGCAGCTCTTCATTCGCCTGAGCCTTGAGGGTTCCCTTGGGTAGTGTCTCGCGCCTGCGGATCCCGCTTTGATCGTAGAAGTCGAGAACGTAGCTGCCGCATCTCTTTACCACTTTTGCCATAACGCCCCCTCGCTTTCTCCCTGTTTATCGATTCCCCCGGCGGCCGGCAGGTGTTCTGCACGGCGATCTTTTGCTCGTCGTCAGTCGGATTTCGACCTGGCGAATTCGCGGTATCTGGTTTCCAATCGTATGTTGCCGTCGAAATCACGGCGGTATCGATTGAGGAGCTTGCCGAACGGCGCCGGTGGTCCTGTAATCTGCATTTTCCTTTCCTGTCACCATCTGCCCGGGGGAAAAGTTGATCGTCACTTGCGGGCACTCGCACGGGATGCTACACTTGCTAAGGGTCAATCGAATCCAGAAAGGACGACATGAAAAAGGCACCCGCCAGGAGGAAGGCCCCAAACACCCGGCAACGATCGAAGTCATCACCAACGGAGAAGGGCACCACCTCGTCTCTTACACGAAGATTGACACCCTCCGAGATAGACTCGCTCAGGCGAGACAAGAAGGAGGCAGGGGAGCAAGCCTTAGCCTACTTCAAGGAACACCCGATCAAGTAACGATCTCCGGCATTCTCCCGAGCTCCACCGGCTCAGCCAGCCAAGATATTTGGATCATCCGGCAAATGAGTACCTGAGGGCTGTAAAAAAAGAATGGACATGACAAGAACCCCAGTTGTTTGAGGCCAATCATCCCCTTTTCATCGCCCATTCGATGAAGGAGCAGCTCAGGCTCTTTTGGGAGAACAGGGATCTGCAAAGTGCCAGGAGCTTTCTCGATATCTGGATCAAAGATGCCGGGGAGTGCGGCATCCGAGCCCTTGGCAGGGTGGCCAAGACCCTGGCCGGCTACAAAACAGGGCTTCTCAGCTACTTCAAACACTCGATCACCAGTGCGGTTGTCGAGGGCACAAACAACAAGATCAAAACCCTCAAACGGCAGGCATACGGATTCCGGGATATGGTCTATTTCAAACTGCGACTCTACCATCTGCATACTCAGAGGTACTCATTAACCGGATGAGCCAAAATTATGCTTGCCGACCTGCTACAGCCTTATGAATTCTCTCCTGCATAAAATGAGAATCAACGTCAAGTGCCGTCCTCAGACTCGAGTGTTCAAGCTGTGCCCGGATGAATCCGATTTTCTTGCCCTGAGTCGGAAGAATGCTTGCGTACATGTGGCGATTATGCCGAACTCGGCATAACAAAAGGGAAAAGGTTGATCTATGCCGATTTCAGGTCACTGCTCGGCATAGTCCCGGACTCGGTACAGTGGCGAAGATCGTGAAATCTTATTTTAAGAAGTGCTTCGGCTGCTTTGACATTGCACCGTGAGGGCTTCTGAAGGCTTCACATCCGGAAATCTGCCCAAAGGCCGTGTGCCCCTGCAACGGATCTGAAAGGAAAAACAGCGGCGTGGAGTATCTCATCATCAGCCTTGCTGCGATCGTCACCTCAGCCCTCACCCTATTTTCCGGCTTCGGACTTGGTACTCTCCTGATGCCCGTCTTTGCAATCTTTTTTGCGGTGGATATCGCCATTGCACTGACAGCCATCGTGCACTTTCTGAACAATCTTTTCAAATTCGCGCTGGTCGGCAGATATGCTGACAGGGATGCGGTACTGCGATTTGGCATCCCGGCCATTCTTTCAGCTTTTCTGGGAGCTTGGGTTCTTCTGATGCTTTCCGGCCTCGATCCTCTTCTAGCTTATGATTTCTTTGGAAAGGAGGCTCATATCACGCCTGTCAAACTGGTCATCGCTGGCCTGATGGTGCTCTTTGCCATACTTGAGCTGACCCCAAAGCTTGAGGGCATCTCGTTCCCAAAGAGGTATCTTCCTTTGGGAGGGATTCTCAGTGGGTTCTTTGGAGGACTTTCCGGCAACCAGGGAGCGCTGAGGAGCGCTTTCCTCCTGCGTTCCGGCCTCTCCCGCGACGAGTTCATCGCAACCGGTGTGGTCATTTCCTGCCTGGTGGACTTAACCCGCCTGTTCGTATACGGTTCGCATTTTCTTGCTGCGGATGGCCTTCAAAACTTGCCGCTTCTTGCCGCCGCGACCACTTCGGCTTTCATTGGAGCTTTTATCGGAAGCCGCATCATGAAAAAGGTCACCATGCGGGCTGTTCAAGTGCTTGTATCGGTGATGCTATTTGGAATCGCCCTGGCGCTTGGAGCCGGGATACTCTGATCGAATACACCGGCCAGTTGGGAATGCTCCCGGTTCGAACCGCCGCATCGGGCGCTAACCGAATCCATCGCAAACTCAACATTGCCAGATTTGCTTCCAACCCATTGTAATCGTTCCCTCTGATCCACCAAAGATCCACAGGTCTTTTGCTCTCCGGCATTATGCTGGATGTTCGATGCTTTTCTTATGATCCGCCGATCACTTTCAAGCAAGTTCCGGCTATAATGAGGCCTGAGTCCTGGCTCTCACGGAGTGAAAAGAGGAACTGTAATTCTCGGTTATTGCACGGCGGTTGCCTCCACCTGTGATTGTATGTATGAAACATATGGGCATGATATACGTGTTGTGTGAGATCGAGAACCGGCGAGGAACCGATGAGTGGGTGCTGAAAGGGAAGCCGTGGGGTTCCGGGCCAGGGGCGCTCACTGAACAGGAGTAAGAAATGAAAAGGATTGTTTCCATTGCAATCAGCAAGCGCAAAGGAACACGAAAGATCGGCGTGGATAAAGGTGTGCTCGTTGAAGACCATGGGCTTGAAGGGGATGCCCACGCGGGTCCATGGGATCGCCAGGTGAGCTTCCTTGCAGCGGAAAGCATTGAAAAGGCCCGCCAATCCGGGATTGACGTCAGTTTTGGAGATTTTGCCGAAAACATTGCCACTGAAGGCATTGACTGGCTGGAACTGCCCGTCGGAACGATGCTCAAGCTGGGAAGCACAGCCGTGGTGCAGATAACAAAAATCGGAAAAGAATGTCACAAGAGATGTGCGATCTATTATCAAGCTGGAGATTGCATTATGCCGCGCGAAGGCGTGTTTGCCCGCGTGATCAGGGGCGGTTTGATTTTCTGCGGCGATTCCGTCACCCTTCTGGAATCCCTCGATGCATGCTGAGCCCGGAACATAATGCTCGGAATATATATAAGCCGGGCGTCGAGCCCTGCTTATATGTTTGTTCTAGATCTGCTGAATCATCAACCCTGAAGGCAACTCCGTTTTTAGTTCTACATTGTCACATTTCCCTCTCACCCTGGGAGAGGGCACTCATTATTCCCTCTCCCCCAGGGAGAGGGTTAGGGTGAGGGGAGATAAGAAAGCGCTGCAGGTCCCCTCTCACCCCGACCCTCTCCCGGAGGGAGAGGGGGAAAGAGGTGATCTCCCCCGAAGCGGGGGAGAGGGGGTGAGAAATCTGACAATGTCGAGCTAGTAGGCGGAGCGGAACCACCCGGTTTCTTTGTTGACCACGAGCTTGTCCACCAGAGAGTCGTCCTTGGTGAGGACCTGAGCCTCATAGACACCGTCTTTGGAAGTGATGGGACCCAGTTTCAAGTTCGGGTTGTTAGTGTTGTCGATGTATCTTTCGAGCAGCATCCTGGCTTGATCTTCCGTAAGCGGCTTCCCGATGGCAGCTCCCGGTGCGGGCTGATATGGACCTCTTCCGGACCGGCCATGCATCATGCCGTAGCCTCTATGATGCATCTTTGCACGCCCCTTGCCCCAGCCGTGTCCGCACCAGGGGCACTGCCAACCGCCCCGGCTCCCAACGTAGCTTCCCACCCGGGGGCAGTACCAGCTTCCCGGGGTCTGATCCGGCGAAGGCTGAACCTGAGACTGCGGCTCAGAAGGCTGAGCCTGTGGTTGTGGGCTCTGCTGCTGAGCATGAATGCCGGAAATAGTGAAAATCAGAGCGAACATTAGCATGGATACGAAAACCGTCAGTTTTTTCATGATTTCCTCCCTGTCTGGTGACCCATCCTGGAAACTCTCTCCCTTGACGTACAGGGCCATCTTCAACCCTCTCTCCCTTGAAGGAGAGGGCCGGGGTGGGGGTGTAAGCACTTGAAATCGCACCCCCTCACCCAACTTCTTCGCCTCGAGGGGGAGAGGAATCATGGGCTTCCGGATGGACAACGTCTGAAGTCGAGGCTTGCACGCCTCCTGCCATACACTTGCTTCCAGCCGGTCATGTGCCTGTTTATCCAATTTTACCGGAGACTCGAATCACGACATCCTGTTGGAGCCGCTCGTGATGAGTCCACCGGAATCATCGAGCTATCGAACGTGGTGCCGCACTGCCGGGTGTGCGGGCTTCGAGCCGTAATGGAAACCCGGTCTCCCGTGGCTCCAGCCATAGCCTTTCCATGCCTTAGGGTGAATCACCCGGTGCCTCCCATAGCGATCCGCTCGTATCCGGGGGGAGTGCCGATTGGCGTATCGTGGAGCATGGCCACTTCCGATTACGACTTTGTTCCGAGCACAGTACCAGCCCTTCTGAGCGTATCCGGGAGCGGCAGCCTCGGCATTGCTGAATCCAAGGCCTGCTACCATAAACAGAGCAGTTGCTGCCACAAATAGAATTTTCTTTTTCATGTTTTTTTCTCCTCTCCGTACATCCAATGTCTGTTTACCATCCTACTCACTTTCTCTTCACCCGATGAGCCCCTGCGCTCGGCGTCGGTTGAGCTTTGCCCTGGAGGAAGAGCACAATGCATGCCAGTCGTGATCGACAAGATAGTAAGTTACTGCAACCACATTCATTTCGGACTAACGAAGGTGGGGGTTACTGCTGTCGGGTACATGCCGCAGTCTCGAAAGTGGATAATATTTATCCGGAATAATGCCATCAGATGTTCAGCTGTATAAAAATTATCCAGTCCTACACACCAGGACCGCCGTATCGAGCAGCGAATGGAGCATCTGTTTGGTGGCACGGCACATGCATGATACAATGGAAAATCTTCGAGTAAATGGTGCTCATAGCTTGTTGAGGAGAAATTGCCGATGAGCCGTCATTCTTCGCAGCCGACACGCTGGGCCTGGTTTTCCCCATGGCTGATCATTGGCTCGGTATGTATTCTTGCTGCCATACTGGTGGTCCTGGCGGTAAAGAATGTTCACCGCGAAAGGGAGTTTATGCTCAAGACGCTTATTACTGAAGCGAATGTGCTCATAGACTCCCTCGAAGCAAGCAGCCGGACGGGCATGAGGGGAATGCGCTGGGGAAAACGGCAGGTTCAGCTCCTCATGGAGGAAACGGCTCAGCAACCGAACATCGTCTATATCACTCTCCTGACATCCAGCGGGCAGGTTGTCGCAGCGAGCGAAGCCGACCTGGTGGGCAAGCTTGTGCCGTTTACTGCTCCTCAGCCCGGCCAGATCGTGCAGCGATTCGTGAGTGAAGGGCGGAAGTCCTTTGAAGTCACCCGTGCCTATCGGCCTTGGACACGACATAGAAGAAGAGCTGCCCCGTGGAGCAAGTCTTGCGTCTTCCCGCAAGAAACATCGCGCAATGGAGAGTCATGCGGTTTGGACCTGGGAGCATCCGGCGACGGAAATCTTTTCATCATCGTAGGCCTCGATCCGGCACCTTTCGAGGGGGCACTGCGTCAGGACCTTCAGCAGACCGGGTTGCTCTTCGGAATCATGTTCCTGGTTGGAGGGGGAGGGATCGTGTCGCTGGTGTGGGCTCAGCACTACCGTTCAGCCCGCACTTCTCTGCAAGAAATCCGGGCCTTTACATCGACGATTATGGGGCAGATGCCGGTGGGCTTGTTGACGCTGGACAGGAGTGGGCAAATTCAAAAGACCAATGAGGCCGGCAGACGCATCTTGCGCGTTTCCGGTTTGAGCGGAAGCATTGAAGATTTTCCGTGTTTTCTTCCCATTGCCGCGAGGCTCGAGA
>Ga0265295_1008820_pt1 | contig 11059 bp, 11 predicted proteins | sample Munlansysbiofilm_FD_192503 | JGI IMG/M metagenome (GOLD analysis project Ga0265295, IMG submission 192503) | Leachate microbial communities from a municipal landfill in Southern Ontario, Canada - Methane capture system biofilm | ecosystem: Engineered > Solid waste > Landfill > Unclassified ... | reverse complement strand
CCCGGACTTGGTCGGAAACGGCAACGTGTCCCGCCGGCCAAACCGGGAGTCGTGTCCCCAGCTTTGCAGCGGTCCTTCCAGCCACAGCAAAAGATATGGGTTCATGAGTTACTCCACATGGGCTTGCAGGTCCCGGATCAGGTGATCCAGACTATAATCCTCTCGCTCGCCCCATTCATAGTCGCCCAATTTACCGAACAAAGATCCCGACAATTTCTCTTTTTTGGTCAGATAATCTTTCAACACGGCAACGCTGGGATCCAGAAACCCACCCTGTGCGGCCTTCACCGGCGCTTCAAACGGCACCTGCAATCGCTGGCCTTGGCGCACCAGCACTTTGGCAAACTCCCAAGGGCTGGCGCCGGACTGGGTGGTTTGGCGGGCTGCAGGTACGGCCACAAACAACGCCTTGGTAAAAGCGCCGACAGCCTGCCGCATTTGTTCGGTATCAGTCTCTTCAGCGCCCAAGGTTTGGGCCAGTTGTCCCAAGTCCAGGCTGATATAGCGGTAGTAGGTGGCGGAGTTGAACTCGAGGCTGCCCATGTGGACCGTGCGATGCACATCCTCTAGGTCGTCCATGGCCGTGAAAAACTCGACCTCGTTGGATACCTTGTGGGTCGAGATGGCGTGACTGAATGACGCGGCCGCTTCGACATTCATGTCCGCTGCCTTGGCTACCATGCGACCGAACAGGGCTATGTCGAGGGCGTCGAATGCGGGATTGAGCGTTTTCTTGGCCACTTTGGCCAGTTCCTTGTCTTTCAACTTGTCTGCATCAAATTCCAACCCTTGCGCATAAACGGCAAAGGCCTTGGTCTCGCTGTCGCTGATAAACAGCAGCGTATCATCGGCCAGCAGCTTGGCCATCTTGGCGCCGCATGCCTGCGCCTGTTCGGCTGTCGCCCCGGCCTCCGAACATTGAGCGATCAACAGATCAGCCACCTTTTTGGTTCGAAGGCCCAATTTCACGCCAAAATCAGGCAATGCCAGCCGCACCTGACGTTTCCAGCACTGGGAACTGACGCGGGCACGGGTGACGCCTCCGACAACGGCGGTTTTCGGTGCGCCGACATCATCGCGATTCAGGCAGGTCACCGGGAAGGATTGCAGGATATGGAATTCAATGCGGGTGTTCTTGAATGATCGGGACATGTTTTTTTCCTTATCAAAAAAATGGGTTTTCAATGACCGGGACTATCTGCAACAGACCGCAGCCAAAGCTGCGACCACGCCCAATCCCGTGGCGGAAACTTTCCTGAAACAACGACCGGTCGCTGACCGACAAAAAACCGTTCAGACTCGCCTGCTGCAGGGTGACAGGCACGCCCTGCTTGCCCTTGAAGCTCTGGACTTTCACGTCATCAACCTGCAAGCGCCCGGGCTCGACTGCAAAGCCCCAGCTGATCGGAGCCCGTTCGCAAAACCAGTCGGCGATGGCGCCTCTTCCCTTGACCGGCACCAGTTTCCGGCTCTGACTGTCACGCCTGGTCGGGCAGATGGTTACCGCGAAGCGGTAATGCTGATGATCAAGAAACATGTCAGGCAAGGTCTTGCTTTCAAGCTGACCGTGCACGCATGGCCTGGGCTCCCGATTTGAAAGAATCAGGATCTGCCGGGCCAGGTGGTCCCCCCCCTTGTCAACCCACTGGATTCCACTCGATTGATTGGACTGCTTTTCGGCCTCTGTGCGAACGTCATCAAAAAGGCTGTAGACTACACGGTGCAAGGAATAGAGATCGGTGACCTTGAGCGCCTTCACGGCGGCCCGATCCAGCCTGAGAACGCTGGCATACTGGGTCATGATTGCTCCTTTTCGGTCTCTGCGGTTTTGCCATAAAACTGCTGTGCCCAACGGGCCTTGGTTTGTTGGGCAGAGCGGTCAAACCATCGCAGCTCACTCAGGAGCCTGGCGTAATCGAGCGGCTGGGAAACCCTGCTCTGGATCAGGCTGAGCAGAGGCCGCAGGATGCGGCAAAGCTCTTCGATCTGATCACAGGCCAGCAGCCGTCGCAGCCGGGCCTTGGCTTGATCGCTTTGATTTCCGTCATCAAAACACTGAGCTATCGCTTTTCCCAGGCTCAGGGTGCCATTGGCCGGCTTCTGGCAACGGGCCACCGCCGCCGCAATAAGGGCAAAAGGCTGCCGCTCGGGGGCAAACTCAAGGTTCACGCCAAAAGCGGCCAGAGTATCCCAACTCTGGAATTCGGTGGCAGGGTTGTCGGCTCTGCGCAGCCTGGCGGCAAATCCCTTGTCCTGCGCGCATCGCTGGAACAGATAGCCGACAAAGGAATCACTGTGCTTTTGTGGTTGGTTGTTCATGCTTCCTCCTGTTGCAAATACTTGCCGAAGCTGGGCTTGCTCCTGGCCCAGGCGTCCAGTTGACGGGCGGTTTGATTGGGGCAAAAACAGTCAAAGGTCTGTTCGACATACCTGGCAAACTTGCGCCGCAGCTCGAATCTTTTATCCGGCTGCTCACAGTGATCGATCAGCATTTGGGCATCCCGTTCGCAAAGTTGCCAAAAAAGATTTGTCGCTTGAGCGGCGAATTTTTCTCCGTCCATAAACTGCGCCTTGAAATAGCCCATCACGCATCCATAAAGCGACTTGCCAATGGAATCGAGAGCGTCCATTTCCTGCTGGAAATGCCTAAACCAGATTTCACCGAACTGATCCGGCACCAGCCACAGCAGGGATTCGACGCTGTCGTCGGTGCCTGAAACAAATTGTTCCCCGGCATTAAAGCTGACTCTCAGCCCGCCGGACCAGATCGCCACATTTTCGCGGCAGCGGATCGCCTTGGGCAGGGAGAGGCGGAGTTGGATACAATCATGTTTGCTGTTTTGCTGGGCAATGAAGCCCAGCAGAGAGGTCAGTTCGCGCCAGGGCCGTTTCTCCGGATTGGTCCAGAAAACCGTGACCTTTTTGCCGGACAGGTTGGCCGTGATCGAAGCGTCGAACACACCGTCATTGTGGCTGTCGTGCGCGATCCCTTCCGAATAGTGCACGCCGCTCTCGCAAAGCAGGCAGAAGCGGCACAAGGGTATCAGTCGTCCCATCAAAGAACTTCTGAAAGCCAACGCGATAGGGCACGCTTCGCCCTTGGGCATGCTTTCCCAGGGGGGGGCTCCCAATCCTTCAGAATACATGGCCAGTCCGGACAGTTCGGCATGGCTAAACACGTTTAACCAAATGCTCTTCTGGAGCGAATCACCTTGGCAAAAACTATGCAATAAGCCATTACGTGCAACAGAGGGGCCGGGTTTTCCTGATGAGGGGTTGCCTTTATCGTTACTTTTGCCCCGATATCCAGGGGTCAGCACAATCCGGTTGTCTGCCTGCTTCCCGCCAAGGGCAAAGCCCATGAGCGTGATCAGCAGCAAGGCCTTGTCCGCATCGTCCAACGGCTTTTCAGCCTGGCTCTGCGTGAGCACGGTAGTATTGCCCGTGGCCACGTCGGGCAGCACGGCCCCGAAAGGCTTCACATCCGCAGCTTCAATTGCCGGCATTTGCAGGAATGGACGCTCGCCATACAGAAAGAAGCGATCATGCCACTGAGCCAGATAACCGAGCACACGCTCAGACATTCCCTGCCAGCCCCATTCCTGCCACTGGACGTCATCCTCCGGAGTCGCCGCCGCCTGGGCAATGGCCAGCAACAGCTTCGTGAGGGCGATTTTCTGCACGGGGGTTCCCCCCAGCGCCCGATACTCCGGTCTGGCAAAAACCTCGCGCAAGCTGGCCCTACCCATGTCCACCACGGGGATCCAGGGCTCATCAATCAGATTGAATCGATTTTCCAACTGTCACTCCTTAATCTTGTTGATCTGTAGGCCCAGATCATGTCGATACCGATAGGTGAATCTGTCACTGAGCGAGCTGCCATCGAGGGATCTGAGTTCATCGGTTGCCGTGACGACGGCTACCGATAATCCAGCTTCATCCATGGCCGGGGGTCCCAAATAGAAAACGTTGCCTAGGCCTGCCTTTTCACACCAGGTCCGCTGCGGTGGCTTTGGCCGTTGGGCCTGCCGGCACTGAACCAGCTGCGCGGTCAAGAGCGCCGCCTTTTGTCGCCACTGGGCCTTGCTCAAGCGGTGTCGTTGCCATGGAATGCTTATCTTGGTGCCATCCAGGAGGGTCAGATGAGTCTGCTTCTCGTGGGCACCCTGTTCAACAGCCCTTAGCAGCAACAAGTCGGCGCTCTCCTGTTCGCTGTAACGGGTCTGCGCCTTGGACTCGGGCAATGTCTTGCCCTGCTGGGACAGCGTGAGACGGGCCAGCTGCCGCAGAGCCCTGAGTCCCTTGCGATATCGGCTGCCGTCGTGCAGCTCGTGCTTCCACTGCGCAAGCGGGCCCGCTTCATCCCGATCGGCATAGGTTTGTTCGATTAACGTGCGGATATCCCCAGGCAGGACCACATACCCGATGGAACGAGACAGCTCTTCCCAGACCTCTAGGGCGCGGCACAGGATGTAGGGCGAGTAGACGGATGCCGTTGCGCCAAACTGGGCCTGCGGCTCCGAGACTGCGGCGCTGTATTCAGGCGCCAGAATCCAGGCCTCGCGCACGGCGCCCGACGCCCGGGGGGTGGCTGCATGGCGCCAGAGGCGGCCAAGCCGTTGCAGGAGCATGTCGGTGGGGGCGAAGCGTGTAACAAGAAAATCGGCATCGATATCAAGAGATTGCTCCAGCACCTGAGTGCCGATCAGGATTCGCCCCTGTTTGGCCCGATTGGCCCATCCCTTTTTGCCGTAATAGGCGACCCACTCGTCCTCATTGCGCTGGCGATGGGCCATGGTGAAGCGTGAGTGCAGCAGGCCGCAGCCGATCCCCACCTCCTGGCAGCGGGCGGCGAAATCAAAATATCTCGTCTGGGCTTCCTGCACCGTATTTTCAATCCAGAGCACCTGCTGCCCAGAATGGGCACGATTCAGGGCTTCCTCAAGGGCTGGTTCATGCGCCATGGGCATCAGCCTGAGATCGACCGTGCTCCGGTCCGGCAAGGCCACTGGCAGTTCGGTCAGTACCCCCGCATCGTGATTGGGTGACGCCGTGATCAAAGGATAGTGGTCGGTTGTCACCGTCTGTCCAAGCAATTGAGCGCGCCGGGCGCGGCTCAGTGTGGCGCTGAGGATGATGACGGTGCAGTCCAGCTGGCGCAGCAATGCGATCAGCTCGTCAAGGATTACGCCTGTGTAGGCATCGTAGCTGTGGACTTCATCCAGAATGACGACCTTGCCGGCCAGACCGAAGGCACGCACAAAGCCATGTTTCACATGCATGGCCGCCATCAGCGCCTGATCCAGAGTTCCCACGGCGAAGGGTGCCAGCAGGCCGCGCTTGCTGCTGTTGAACCATGAGCCCCCCGGTCTTCCCTCTTCCCCCAGCTCGTGCTCCATCAACCACGCGCTGCCATGCAGCAGCAGGGCGCGTTTGTGCGGGCTCCCGTCCTCGAGGATGGCCTGAAGAAATTGCTCGAAACGGTCGTGAATTTTGTTGGAGGTCAGCTGTGTCGGCAATGCGAAGTAGACGCCGTGCGCATCGCCCCGTTCCAGCGCCAGATAGGCGGCGTATAAGGCGGCTTCTGTCTTGCCCAGTCCCATCGGAGCTTCGAGTACGTAAACGCCGGCGGCAAGGCAGTGCCGTTGCAGGATGAACTGGCTGTCATTGGGTGTCAGCGGAAGTCCGTCCTGATCCTTGAAAATGTCGCCGAAAGCCAGCCCATGGCGGACCACCGGCAAAATGAATCCGGCATGATCCAGGGCTCGGTCTATTTGAGGTTGCCATGGCTGATCCGGCTGTTCAAAAAAATCGCCTGATCCGATCCAGTCCGCGACAGACGTCAAGCCGGCCAGTACCCGGAGCTGGTGAATTCCAGTGACCATGGGCCAGGTTTCCTGCAGAGCCTGCATCAAGGCCTCGATGAGGTGAATTCTCTGCTGCTGCCACGCCTCGCCCCCAAAAACGGGCGCAGTGGCATCCAGAATCCCTGTTTCCGGTGTGTAACCGTGGTGCTGGCCTGCGACAATGCCAAAGGCCGGGCTGCCGATAACAGAGAGCAGCGCCAGCGCGCTCACTCCGGCGTGTCCGCCCCACTGGTGCTCATCGATGCCCGAATATTCCTTGAACTCCTTGAGGCAGGCAGAATCCCCATCCGCGACCGCCTTCTGAAGCTTAAGGAAAAATGTCGGGCTCACCTTGCCGACGTCGTGCACTGCGGCGACCAGGGCGCTGCCGGGAGGAAAGAGCTTCTTGCGGATGTGATCAGGCAGCCTTTTCAGCAGGGCCCGGGCCAGCTCGCCGACAATGAGGCAATGCTCGAATACGGATCGTCCCAGCCTTGTCTGTCCATGCTCGTCTTCATACGTCTTTGCCGGGCAGGACATGAACGGCACCACGGGAATAAGTGGCGCGTCTGAAGTGTTACGCCTTCTCATGTTTGGCCTCTGCCGATTAATGTTCTGTCCATGTCAAATTCATGTCATAATTCTTTTTCGAGTTCTTTGCGGTGGGATTGTTAATCGGATACAAAAAGAAGCTCCAACTTCGAAGACACGCAATCTCTCTTGCTCATAATTTGTCCTTCGTTTTTTTTCGGACAAGCCCAAAGATGAGGATCGTCCCAGGGTGTGGGGATTATCATGACGCCTCTACCGGGTGGGGTAAAAATAAGTGCCGTCTTGAGTTCTCGAAGAGAACTGTGTTGGCGAGGTAATCGTCTGCGCCTGCTTCAAGAAGTCGCTCACGCCCTAGGCCTAGGCATGTCATGAGTGATCATCACGATAATTTTTGACGAAAAAGACTGAACATGTGATGAAAAGATGGGGACGGTCACCCTGCTCTAGATGGCTCCTTGGCGGTCTTAGCGACCTCCTTTACGTACCCGATAGCCCACCTTTTGCCGTGTGTAACTGCTTAAAAAACACGTAGTGATCGTGATAACGGAGGGTGAACCCACCGCTCTTACGGGCTGACGTAATACGAGAAACGCTAATGCAATCAAATGCAATATTTCAAAATTATTAATAAGAAATCAATAACATCACAATCCATGAGTTGTCCAGGGGCATGAGTTATCCAGCCGTTGCCCAAAAGCACTTTCTCGACGCAAAGCCGTACCCCGATGTCATAGTCCGCAGGTCGCTGAGACCTACTTAATATCCTGCATGCGCATTGCCGCTTAGCGCACGTGTTCGCCTTAGACTGCAGCCCATATCAGAGCAACGCCTATCGATAACTAAAGTGGACCTAGCCACTGTGAAGGTGCTGCTGTTAAAAATGAATGCGAAGTAATTACGTAATATGAAATGTTTTTTGCCTTAAGCTTTTTTGCTATGCGGATAATCGGCTACTCATTCCAACGTCTATCTACAGCAAAAATATCGTAAATTATGGCACTTACAAAATGCAGCTTATGCGGGAAGCGTATCTCTAGCGAGGCCATATCCTGTCCTGGGTGCGGGGAGCCCCGGCCCGCTACGGGGTGGCCAGCGCCCAGAAATAAAATTGCCAAGTGGCTGGTTGTCGCTATCGCTGCCATCGCGATTTTTTATTGTTCTACACATAAAGACCTGATCACTAGTGTGTATGCCGTAGCTACCACAAATGAGGTTGTCTATAATTCTCCATTTGATCATTCTGTTTCGCAGGTTGCAAACTATATCAAACCTAGGCTAAAAGACCCAGCCAGTTTCGAAGTGATTGCATGGGGCGACGTCATCAAAGGTCCAGAGGGTGCTTATCAGGTCAGCTGCTTATACAGAGCCAAAAACAGCTTTGGTGCATACGTGGTTGAAGACGTACTGATACAACTTGACAGGTACGGTCATGTGACGAAGTCGGTTAAGTTTGTTGATTGATACATAATATAGGATAGATAGTCTTAATTCTGTAACAGAACCTAGGAAATGTATTCGGTTAGGAGACCAGAGAAATACTTACTATATTGGAAATTTCAGACTATATAAAGACGCGACCTTCATCTTGACCATGCAATATTTTCACACGGTTGTTTGATTAGAATATCGAGCACCAAATGTGGATCTGAAAGCGATATATAGTAGCCAAGGAGTAAGAATGGTTAGCACCAATACCGATATCACCGAGCGCAATTGGTCCGTGGAAGCGTTATGAGAGAACGAGGAATGCTTTTGTATACTTTTTAAGAACGCGCCGCGCCCCATGTTATACGTTCTGTCCTTCGATCCGGCCGAGGGGCCTACTAAGACCTCGGCTGACCTCCGGATGTTCATCCCCGCAGCGAATGGCAAGGTTAGCACAATAGCAAATACCCAGCCCTCCCCGGGTAATGCACACCCACCTTCACCCTTATGCCCGCCGGATCCCCGTCCGCGCCCTCGTTACAGGTATTGGCTTTGGAGACATTGGACTCCTCATCCTGGACACAGTCGCCTCACATGCGATTTCTGTTCGTCGGGCCTACGGGTTTGCCTGCGGCTTCCATCAGATTCCACCTCGCGATGGATATCCTTGCCGTCCAGCTAGCGCTTCCCCTGTCGGGTGCGCAGAGGACTTTCACCTCCGAGTGGGTGTCCCTGCCGGGCGCACCACCAAAAAAGGAGGCGAGGATCATCCCCGCCTCTTGTTTGGTTGCTGGCTATATGTAATCGTCGTCTATGCGAACTTCAGCAAGTATATCAGAGCGATTTTACTTTAAAAGTATTAACTTTCCTCTAAATAAGAAAGCTCGAACGGTGAAATAACATATGTCACTCCGTTTTCGTGCTGCTTAATTATAAACCCGCAATCAAACCTGTCTTGTATAGGAAGCCAAAAAACATGTGGTTCATGTCTATATTCTCCGAAAAGACCTTTCCTTTTTGCCGCGACTATTGCATCCTCCCAATTATCGTCGAAATTCTCGACAGAGCAACCCAGTTTGTCACGATTCAATTCAAAAAAACTGCGCGTTTCTTCTACAGTTTTCAAATTTTCAAAACCATTGTCGATGAGATTACTTTTATAAACAAAGAATTTCATTACTAAACCCTCATTATAATCTGTTTATGATAAAATTAACAATATAAAATTACACTAATTTAAATTCATATATATATACGTCTAGTAAAAATATAATACAAATTATAGCTTTATATACCAGCATTTTAAATTCATACTTTAAATATTCATTCATATTACACCTCTTGATAGTTTACAGTATAGTTTATTCGCATCTTTCAAAACAGAATAGCACTCTGAAATCATCCGTCCAAACAAGCCAACTTTTCTTTGGCTTTTCTGGAATAATTTCATCTCGCACTCCATACGATACCCTCGGTATGTAAGTTTTCGTGCTCGTGATTGCGATCCTGTGAGTTATTTGCGAGGATCAACTGGAAGTTGTCATTGAACTCCTTCCACTGATCTTTGATGGCCTGATTGATCTTGCGACGGGCTTCAAGCTTGTCTCTTGTATAGAAACCGTGCTTCAGAGCGTTAGTGTTGCCTGGTTGACCACCCCGTGTACGTTTTTGTTTTTCGTTATAGTTCATTATCGTTATACCCCCTTGGTAGATTGTCTGACGTTACCTACAATGGCCTGCCCACCATCATGGACATGAACATGATCAACCTTAATCGTCTGCTGTCCACCACGCTTCAGCCTCTCGTATGTTTCCACATGGAGCGCGAACGATCGCATCAACTTGTTAGCCTGATACAGTAGAACCTTTGATGTCGAATGAGCGGGTTTCTCAAGTGTTGCGGCCATGAGGTACATAGCGTTGGCGTGGAGACTGGCCATTTGACTTACAAGCATGGCCTCCAGTGGAGAATTGACCTTCGATTCCGTGAAGAGACTGACCAATCCGGATATCAGATCTGGAGTTCTCTTGTCTGGAGTTAGTGTGGCGTTGAGCGCTAGGTTGAGCAGATGGTTTCCGTGAGCCAAGTTGTATGTACCCACGTTTGTTTTTTGTAGCTTATTTCGCTCTGGTGTATCCATACCACCTCCTTAAAATTTGATTTTATAGTAAATATTGCGCATGCTGATAATGAATTTTTAGATATTTGGAATAAATAATTTAATATTGCTGGGCATTTTCTTGTTGATGAATATAGCCTGAAGGGTATAAATCATTTCAAAACAATAAGGAGATTTCATGATCTACAAAATTGGGACAATATACGAGATGAAGTTGGAAGACTTGGTTGAGGATCTTGATCAGCCAAGAAAACACTTTGATGATACGGAACTTGAGGCTTTGCAGGCGTCAATAGAACAGCGTGGACTGCTTCAGCCCATATTGGTCCGGGAGAGTGATGACGGACGTGTAATTATCGTGTCTGGTGAAAGAAGATATCGAGCATGTAAGAAAATAAAAGGCAGAGATTCAATACCTGTATAGTTCACTGATGGAGATCCCAAAGAGCTTGGTTTGATCGAGAATCTGATAAGGGATGATTTGATCCCGATGGAAACATCAAACGCTTTACAGTTGCTGAAAGTAAAATATAATAATGACCAAGGCGCGGTGGCCAAGATTATAGGCAAATATCAATTACTAGTAAGTGAAATTTTTAGTCTGCAAGAGTTGCCAGATTTCTTTAGAGAGAAAATTGAAGGAAGGAAAGAGTTCGCGCTACGACGACTAAAGAAAATTGCAGCATGCAAAAATTAAAACGAACAAAAGCGTTTGTGTGACGAATACCTTAAACAAGTCGGTGGTGATGGTGACAGGCCAGTTAAACGCATGCGCCTAACTGGTAGAGATTTGGCTACCAATAAGCTTGTGAGTATGTTTGAGCAAATCAAGTTAATAATAGATAAAAACGACGCTCTCAAATTGAATGATATTCAGCAGCAAAAATGCGTGCTATTAAAGACAGCCTGAATGATCTAGCCAAAGAAATCAAGGAGATATGATATTATTTCGACGCGTCGAAAAAACCCCTTAACGCGCAAGGGGTTCTCTGGGGACTTAGGCTAGAATTTGCCCTTTGCAATCCATCGTTCGATAACTCCGACATCGCCGTCTTTATTCCAACGTTCAGGATGGGTGATATTGATCTCCGTCCTCGGAGTGAGCTTTGGGAAGAA
>Ga0265295_1008818_pt1 | contig 11060 bp, 12 predicted proteins | sample Munlansysbiofilm_FD_192503 | JGI IMG/M metagenome (GOLD analysis project Ga0265295, IMG submission 192503) | Leachate microbial communities from a municipal landfill in Southern Ontario, Canada - Methane capture system biofilm | ecosystem: Engineered > Solid waste > Landfill > Unclassified ... | reverse complement strand
TCGTGTATTTGATAATCTTTTCGGCGGCAGGATTGAGAAAGTTGACGATCCCCTTCGTGTCGGTCACGATCACCCCGTCGGCGATGGAGCTAAGCGTTACCTCGGCAAACTCTTTTTCGTCGTGGATCAGTTCATTGGTTTGATTAAGCTGCTCGATATATTGATCCATCGAGAGCACCATCGTATCGAGTGCGCGAATCATGTTGGAGAGTTCGTCGTTTGAATCGGCTTCGGGAAGGGTTACGTTAAAATCTTTTGCGGCGATTTTTTTGGCAGCTTGGGACACTTTGTCGAGTTTTGCCGTGAATCTTCGCACGCTTGTCCATGCAAACAAAGCCCCCAAAAGGATCGCGATCACCATGTAGATAACGCCGCTTATAATCGTTTTTCGTATCTGTTGATCTACCGCGTTTTTATCGAGGATAATGCGTACGTATCCTGCGGTATCGGCACCGATTTTGATGGTGCTAAGGGTATCGACGAGGTCGTCGTGCTCTTTTTGTATGACCGATTCCTGCGACTCTCTTAGCTCGTGGAGCATCTCGCGGCTAGTGGGGTCTTCGAGATAGAGATTGAAATATTTTTTCTCGTTGGAGGCGCGCACCTTGCCGTAGCGATCCATAATAAAAATCAGGTAGGCATCTTCAAAACTTACGTGATGCACTATCTCATCGAGGGCTACGAGATCGTTGTTTAGCAGCGGCGTAAGGGCATTGGAAGCGAGCAGAGCGTTGGCATTGAGCGCTTTTTCGTTTATACGTTCGGAGAGAAAACTTTTTTCGCGAATCAGCAAGTCCGCCATAATAAAGCCGATAAGTACGACGTGAATAAGGATGATGTTAAAAATAAGCTTGAATTTAAGGCTGTTGGCATATTTGTCAAATAAAAAAAACATCTTCATCGTTTAAGCTCTTCGTTGTAGTCTCGTAAAAATTCGATCACGACGTCGTAGTCGCCGTTCTTGGCATGTGCAAACCCTGCAAACCCCGCATTTTCGAGCAATTTTTGTCCCTGCGGCGTCGTATCGAGTTCAAGGAGAATACGGCGCATTTGTGCGACTATTTCGGGATCGACTCCCCTTTTGGCAACGATGCTGTTGTTGATGAGGGGTTGCGTTTGCCAAACAACCTCCATCTCGGAAGCTTTTTGCGGGTTCTCTTTTTTCCAAAGCTCCCACGGCGGCGGCCACGTAGCTCCCGCTACCGTATCTTTGCTGTAAGCATTTAAAATAGAAGAAAATTGGCTCCCTACAAATTTTTTCTTGATATCTCTTTGGGTATCCAAACCGTTTTGGTGAAAAAAATAGAGCGGCATCATCGTCGCGGCAAGCGCGGTGGGTGCGGGGAAGCTTACCGCTTCGCCTTTGAGATCGGCTACGGTTTTGATGTTTGCGTCTTTGCGTGCGACGATAATACCGCGAAATACGTCGTCGGGTTTCATTCGGGCAATCACGTCGTACCCTTTTTCTATGGCATGTATGGTCTGGTAAGGGTTAGGCAGAGAAAAGTCGAAATCGCCGCGGTAGAGTTTCGTTTCGTAATCGGCATAATCAAGCGATGTTTCTAAAACGAGTTGGACGTCGCTAAGATGGTTCTCAACGTAATCAAGGATCGGACGGTGCGCCTCGTACATCTTCGCGGAGTTTAGGTAGGGGTGGATCCCCACTTTATAAACACGAAACTCTTTTGTTTTTGCTTGGGGTGCGTAAGAGGGTATCTTGTTGTCGTCGCATCCGAAAAACAAAAAAGGAATAAGGGCAAAAAAATAGAGTCGTTTCATGAAGCTATTGTATCGCAAAACCCGCATTTTTTTTGACAAAAACGATGTTTTTAAGACTTTTTTCTTCGTCGTTGCTTGCAAAATCGGTTAGATTTTCGAGTCTGTGGGAAAAACTAAACGCGGGTGCATGCTCTTTAAATAGCGAAACGATAAAATCGCTTGCAAGTTCCGGGGCATTGAGACATGCCAAGACGACACACCCTTCATCTGTAAGGGCATCGAGGTTGCGCACGAGCTTGACGTAATCTTTGGTCGCTTCAAAACTGCCGCGCTGAAAACTCGGCGGATCGATAATGATCATATCGTAAGGTCCCTTTTTCTTGAGTCCCGAAAAAGATTTAAGGATATTGTATGGGAGAAAACTGCTCCCTCTTGTATCGACGCCGTTTATGGCATGGTTGGCTTTGCCGATGGAGAGTGCGCCTTTGCTCATATCGACGTTGACAACGCTGTGCGCGCCCCCTTTGAGTGCCGCGACGCTAAAAGCGCAGGTGTAAGAAAAAAGATTTAAAACACGTTTATCCTTGGCATGTGCCGCGACAAATGCGCGCCCGTTTTTCATGTCGGGAAAATAGCCGCTGTTTTGGTTCGAGAGGAGGTTAAGCTTAAAACGCATACCGTTTTCTATGGCATAAAGCTCCTGCGGGAGTTCCCCGCGCACCACTTCGCTCGGTGTACCGCCTTTGTAGCGGCGTTGTACTACGAGGGTGTCGTGGCGCGTGTTTTGCATCAGCTCTTGAAGCATCTCTATGATTGCTTCTTCATCCTCTTTTGGAGCATAAAAAGCGGCGCTGATTACGGTGTCGATCGAATCGACGGTGAGATGTTTATACTCCTCCCAAAGTCCGCCGCGTCCGTGAAAAATTCTTTGAAACTCTTGGGTGCAGTTTTTGGCGTTTGTTTCTAGGAGCAAAGAGAGTTCTTGTAAAGTCATAAAATAAGCCGTTTTGATGATTTTTTTCGCAATTGTAGCGCCTTGATTGTTAAAACGAGATAAGCGGCATATCGGGGCGGATAGGGTGTTCATATTCCTTTAATATTGGGTTTATAGAATTGCACTCTATCGTAATACTAGACTTCTTGCAAAAACTAGACCCTGAATCGAGTTCAGGGTGACGAAATTTTGTATTTTCCGTCATTTCGAACTTTATTCGGAATTTAGTTTGTAGGTGACGAAAGAAGTTTAATTAAAAAAAAAGGAAGGGTTTCACTATGAAAATAGTTACGTTGGCATGTGCGTTTGCTCTTGGCGCTATGACGCTCGGGGCATCCGAGGCACATCAGGCACATTGGGGATACACGGGGAAATACTCCCCGGAACATTGGGGCGATATAAGCCCCGAGACACATATGTGCAAGGCGGGGAAAAACCAATCCCCTATCAATATCACCAAAAGCGTCGGGGTCGATGCCCAGCTTGAAGCGATCGGCTTTCATTACAAAAGCGCAGCGCACGAGGTTCTCAATAACGGGCATACCATCCAAGTGAACGTCGAGGGGGGCAGTTTTATCACGGTGGACGGGATCGATTTTGAACTCAAACAGTTCCATTTTCACACCCCGAGCGAAAATACCCTCGAGGGGCAGAGCTTCCCGCTTGAAGCCCATTTCGTACATGCCGCAAAAGACGGTTCTTTAGCGGTTGTGGCGGTTTTGTTCAAAGAGGGGAAAGAGAATGCGATTCTAAGCAAAGTATGGCATGCAATGCCGCATAAAGCGGGTGCAGCCAAGAAGATGCAAATCAGCGCCAAGGAGCTTAACGCGTTTTTACCCAAAGAGCGCGATTATTTCCGTTTTGAAGGTTCACTCACGACACCGCCGTGTAGCGAAGGGGTGCGCTGGCTTGTGTTAAAAGAGCAAGAGGAAGCTTCCAAAGAGCAGGTGGAAAAATTCTTGCATGTGATGCACCACCCGAACAACCGCCCTTTGCAGCCCATCGGTGCGCGCAGGGTGATCTACTAAAACCTAGATTGCTTCGTCGTACCTCCTCGCAATGACACCCATTGCGAACGAGGTAAAGCAAGTACGGAATGACGAAAAGTACAAGATTTCGTCACCCTGAACTCGATTCAGGGTCTAGGTTTTGCAAGAGGTTTAATTTTGTTTCTTACCCCGCAACGACGGAGTAAAAAAGGTAAAAACTATACGCCGCATACCCGCCAAGCAGTACAATTCCGTCAAATCTTGTAATAATCTTCTTTTGCGCGCCGAATCTGTATGCCATAAAAAAGAGGGTAAGGGTGAGCGCGAACATAATGATCCAGTCGCGGTAAAAAACCGCTTCGGGAAGGTTGTGCATAGGGGCAATGGTCGCTGAGATACCGATAACGGCAAGGATGTTGAACATGTTTGAGCCGACGATGTTTCCAAGGGCTAGGTCGTACTCTTTTTTCTTGACCGCTACGATACACGAAGAGAGTTCGGGCAAAGAGGTGCCCAAAGCGACGATGGTAAGCCCGATCACCAGATCGCTTACCCCCAAAGCCGTGGCGATCCCCACCGCGCCCCAAACCAAAAGTTTGGAACTGGCTATGAGAAGCACAATCCCCGCAAAAAGCCAAAAAAGGGATTCTTTAAGGGTCATTTCGTGCTCTTGGAGGTCTTGTTCCATTTCGCAAGAGAAACTGTCGGCTCTTGCTTTGAGCCCGCCGTAAATACTCCAAACAACCAACATGCCAAACCCCGTGAGCAAAATAAGCCCTTCGAAAAAACTCAACACGCCGTCGTACACCATCCAGCCGCTTAGTATCGTAATTGCCAAAACAAGGGGAAGCTCTTTGGAGATGATGCGTGAATGTACGACGATGGGCGCGACGAGAGCGGTCGTACCGATAATAAGAGCGATATTGGTGATGTTGGAGCCAAAGGCATTGCCAAGGGCGAGTTGCGGGTTGCCATCGAGCGCGGCGATGAGCGAGACGAGCATCTCGGGCGCGGAGGTACCGAACCCGATGATGAGAATCCCGATAAGCAGGGTAGGCACCCCGAGGTGCTTCGCACTTGCCGCACCCCCATCGACGAACTTATCGGCACTCCATAGCAGAAGTACCAAACCCGCGATCAAAGCCGAGAAAAAAAGCAGTAGCATAGAAACCCTTTCTAGTTATCTTTGCAGAGACTCGACCTCATGGACGAGTTTGCGCAGTGCGTCGTAATCTTTGTCCTCTTTGAGGGTAAAACCCGATGCTTTGTTGTCGAACCCCTGAAGGATCGTTGTGTCTTTTAATGAGAGTATGGCATGTCGTATTTTTTCAAAAAGCGTCTTGTCGAGGTGGGAAGAAGCGACGAAAAGGAAATTTTCGTACTGTTTGGAGCGTTTTATAACGCAGATGTAAGGGGCATATTTGCGCGCTACGGAGTTTTTTATGCTGCCTGCATCGTACTTGCCCATAATGACGTACTGCGCGACGCGGTCGTGTCTGCCTAAAAAATCAAACCTTTTAAGAGCCGTATCGACGTTTTCTTGTTTGAGCAAATACATCGGAACGTAGTAGGAGAGGGTCGATTCTTTCGAACCGAAGGCAAAAGTTTTCCCCTTGAGCTCTTGCAGCGAGGTTACGGGGGAACCTTCTTTGACGAAAATGACGCTTTCAAAATCCTCGCTGTGTGCATTGTTCAAGGTTGCGACTATCTCTAGGGCGGGATTTTTCTCTTTTGCCTTGATGTAGGGAACGGGACCCAAAAAAGCGATATCAAAGCTCTCCTCGCTGATTTTGTCAATGGCGTCTTGGTAATCGTGCCCCGCGCTTAGTTGCACCTTTAAGCCTGTTTTTGCTTCCAAATATGCAACAAACGGGGAGAGTTTTTGTTGGAGTATTTCGCTGTTTTCGGTAGAGAGATACCCTATGTGCAGGGTGTTTTTTTCACCGTAAAGCAAGAAAGTACAAAGAAAAAGGAATAGAATTGTTTTCATCATGTGGGGAGTATAAAGATTAATTTGTTAAAATCATCTAAAATTATAATGAAAAGAATAACCGAATGAAATATATTGTTTTTTTTGTCCTTTACTCTTGCGGTATCTTCTTCTATTTTTACAATGAGTATCGAGGCAGTCTTGAAGCGTATCACGCCGACGTGATCCAAAACGTTACTAACTCTTACGAAACGGCGGTCAATACGTACGAATTTGCCAACGATACCTTTCATGCCGTCTACGGCGATACGATAGCGCGTATCCTCTTTGAAGCTTCAAGCGGCGAGGGGGCAAAACAAAAAGAGTTGCAAGAGGAGCTCAAACGCCGTTTTATTGATTTTTACAACTTGAAGCGTTTTGAGCTTTTTAGCGGTATGAGCGTGATTGAAAAAAACCAAAAAGTGTTTTACCGTTTTCACGATCCGAAGTTTTACGCAGACGTCGTCTCGTGGCGCCCGATGGTGAGAGAGGGGGTGAAAAATTATCTTTACCAAAAAGGGCTGGAGATAGACGATTACGGCGAAGCGTACCGCTTTTCCTACCCGCTGTTTTGGGACGGAAACTACGTTGGCATGTACGAGTATGCTTTTTCGTTGGAAGCGCTTGTGCAGCAGATGGAGAAGATATACGGCAATCGGTATATGTTTCTTTTTCATAAAGAGGCGATCGAGGGGAAAATTCCCCCTTTGAAGATGCAGAAGGAGTACAAACACTTTAGCATTGCAGAAAAAGATTTCGTTATGAACAACGACTCCCTCAAAGAGTTTAAATCGTGCGGGGTATATAAAGAGTTGGCGGCGACGCGGGAGTTTGCCGAGGCGCTTGACTCTTTAGAGCCTAGCGTGATCGATTATAAGTACGAGAATCTTACCAACGCGCTTGTGATCGTGCCCGTGAAAGAACTCTACGGCACAAAAGCGGGGTATATCGTCGCCGATATCGGAAATAACCCCAAGCCGCTCTATTTGCAAAGAGCGCTTTTTGACGCCTTTTTGCTCTTTTTCGTGGGGGTAGTGGTGCTTTACTTTTACCGCAAGATGTTTAAACAACAGCTTTATGTACGCAACCTTTTGGATTCGCAGCACCAGATGCTCGTGATAACGAACGGGGAACAGCTCCAAGATGCTAACCAAACCTTTTTTAGATTTTTCGGCTACAAAGATATTGGGGCATTCAAAAAAGAACATAATTGCGTTTGCGACTTCTTTTTAGAGGGTAATGGGTATCTGCAAAAAGAGAAAAACGGCGTAAGTTGGTACGATTTTATCCACGATAACCCCTACCAAAAACAGCGTGTAAAGATGTACGATAAACTTTTGGGGGAGGAGAGAATTTTTGAGGTGAGCTTCGAGTTTTTTGAGGAAACCCACAGAACCTTTCTCTCTTTCCGCGACGTAACCGAGCAGCTTTTACGCGAAGAGGAGCTTGAAACCAAGGCAAACTTCGACAAGCTCACCGCCATCTATAACCGTCAAAAATTCGATTTTTTCCTTGAAAAAGAGATCAAAAAAGCGCAGCGTTACGGCAGTGTTTTCTCCCTTATTATGTTCGATATCGACCATTTTAAAAAGATCAACGACACCTACGGGCACGACGTGGGGGATTATGTGCTTGGCGAGATCGCGCGCGCGGTCAAAGAGCACACCCGAGATGTCGATATTTTTGCACGCTGGGGCGGGGAGGAGTTTATGATCATCACCAACACCCCGCTCGAACAAGCCCAAAATTTGGCAGAAAAACTCCGCGTGCTGATCCAAAACCACAGTTTTAATTACGGCATACGCCTCACCTGCAGTTTCGGCGTAACGCAATTTGCCGCAGAAGACAACGAAAAAACGATCGCCAAACGGGTCGATACGCTCCTCTACAGCGCAAAAAACAACGGCAGAAACTGCGTGAGGACGCAGTTGTAAAGCCGTGGCGTTTATTTCATGGCATGTAAGATAGTTTACATGCCAAGGTTTTTAGTATGTGGCATCTATTACATAGCAGCTAAAAAGCTAAAGGGCTTATTACTTTAGACTTGTTCATCTCTGCTACCACGCTCTGTTTTAATACTGTAGTGTTTAAATCTGATTTTGTCTCTCATAATATCAAGTAATTTCTTTGCCATACTATACTCCTGATATATTTATCATTTTGCTAAACTATTACGATTTTCGCTTGATATCTTGACAATTTGATAAGATATTACAGATATACGTTAATAGTTATATATAAAAAACGATACAAAAATCTTTAAAAAATATTATAAAATATTGCAATTTGTCATATTTTTACATCATAATCCCTTAGTTATGGTCTTTAACACAACTTGATAGTATTGCACATTCAATGATAGGATATTAAGTAATCTTATAGCTAAGTTGTATATAATGCAATACTAATAAATAGTTATCTCGGACGCTACGCATCCGAGATAACGGGGGCGCGGGCTGAACACCCGCTAGTCATCTGCTGCTGCGCACCAGATAACAAGCGGGAGGAGCGAGCAACCATCCATGAAAACAAGTTTTCAAAGATGGTCGTCACTCACCCGCGCCCCCGTTATATCCACAACATCAATTAAAAGAGGTAACTAAAAAATGAAAATATTAAAAAAACTTGGGCTAGGATTATTGGGCTTAGCAATAATTTTTACAGTTAAATATTTTATAGCTAGGCTAGATTATACTTCATCTGAACTATATAAAACAGGTGATTCACAAACTTTCCATTTTAACAGTTCTAATGTAATAAAAGAACTTGGGTTTAATTACTCATCTTCAGATTTAAATGGCTCATTTGGAAAGTTTGATGGAAATTTTACAATTGAATATTTTCATAACAATTCAATTGTAGAGACAAAAAATGTTACCTTAGAGAGTTTGTCACAAAGTAAATACCCTGTATATATTATGCATGATTCTGGGGGAAGTGGACATATTCCCTTAGATGTAAATGATAAAGAAATTGATCAAGTAAGAATTACGGTCAATAAGCCATTCTCTAGTTTCAAAAATTTCAATGGACCTTTGTATGTTTATTATAAAGACTATAAAGACCTTTGGAATTCTAAATAAAGATATAACAAACCAAAGGAGACCAATCAAAAACCCGCGGGCGGCTTTTTGATTGCTCATTTTAAACGTTGTACAAAAGGTGATATTTGAAAATTCATTCTAAACAAGAAAGTTTTACCGATATACCCCTTTATGAAATTAAGTATACTCGTCAATTCTTTTGTAATTTTGGCACTATGCTTTGGTTACTATTGGCAATAATGCTTATTTTTATAATGTTTCAAAATCCAATAGCTTTTATTATCGCTTCCATACCTTTATATGCTATTTACTTTAGACTTTCACTATTATTTAAAAATATAAATATCAAAGTATATTCAGATAGAATCAACATCTCTGGAAAAGATTATGATATTGATAGAATCACATACAAAGAACGCTCAGGAAATACTAAAACAACTATAAGAATTGGTGAATTTTATCATGATAATCAACGTATTGAACAATTTCTAGTAACAGCAGAATTTTGTTCCAGAATAACATCTTTTGATGAAGAAAAATTAAATCAATATTTGCAAGCGTTAAAGGATAGAAAAGATATACAAGAAAAATTTGACTTTACTAAAGAACAGGAAGAAAAGGAATACTATACAACTACTATGTTATTGGTAATAGTATTTTACTTTTCTATTATTAGTATTATCCTTACAGCTATGATATTAAACACATAAAAAAGCTCGAATTGTTTTATGCTAAAATGTACAACAAAACTTAGAAAATAGGGGTCAGGTGATACCTATACTCCAATCCCCTCATTTAAAATATTTTCTCGTTTGCTCCGGCTTGGTGCATGCATACAAAAAGTTAAGATAGATTCAGATACAACAAACCTAGGAATGTTCCTACACACTCCCAACGAGGACGTTGGAAGCGAGAAAAAAATAGGGGCTCTTCAAAAGTGATTTTTGCTATAATTGAGGTTACAAGATTAACAAAGGATGTAGGTTATGCAAACTTTATCAGTACAGATAGAAGATGATTATATGCAACATTTTATGAACTTTGTAAAAAACAGTCATTCAAATATTATTATTTCAAAAGATAAAAACTTGGAAATTGACCCATATTTTTATGAGAGAAAAAAAGATTTAGAGCAGATTATTGAAGACTCTGAAAATGGTACAATGGAGATGCTATCCCAAGAACAATATGACCAAGAAATGGAAATATTTTTTAAAGATTTAAAAGCTAATGCAAATCTTTAGAACCGGATTATATAAAACTCAACTACTAAGAATATTAAAACACATTGCAAAAGATAAAATTAGTGCAAGTGAAAAATTTCATACTGACTTAGAACAGCAGATAAATAACCTAACACACTCTCCTTATAAATACAGACAATCTTTTTACTCCGATGATGCAAATGTAAGAGATATGATTTTTATGAAATATACCATCCAATATAAAATCTATGAAAGCAAAATCAGCATTTTAAAAATCTTCAATAAAAACAAACCGCAAGAAACTTAAATATAACAAATCATTGGAGAAAAATATTTGACCCTAGCGGCTCAAATATTTCTCAACTCAACCCTTGTCTTAAAAATTATCACATTGCATCTTTGCAAAGCGTACGTTATTCAGTACAATGTGTGAAATGAACTGAAAGGGTTATCTATGACAAGAGTGATGTCGGTAAGTCAAGTGAGAGCAGACATTTACAATGTAATGGATGAAGCAGCACTAACTCATGAGCCGGTGCTTATTACAGGAAAAAGAAACAATATGGTCATGCTTTCAGAGGAAGACTGGAAAGCAATAGAAGAAACACTCTATTTAAACTCTATACCAAACATGGCTTCTTCAATCCAAGAATCAATGAATGCAGATGACAGTGAATTTAGTGAAGATATTGAATGGTAGAGTATAAAATACTTTATAGTAAGTCAGCACTGAAAGATGCTAAAAAATTATCGAGTGCAAATTGTGAGAACGCAGTTGTAAAAAACTTGCTATAACACGCTTAAAAGTACTTTTAAGGATACGATTATGATGATTTCGGCGAACGAGGTGAAAACAAAAGGGGTCGGCATTTTTGAAAAACTTCTGCAGAAATTTGACGAACTGGTGATCAACGTACGAGGAAAAAACAAATATGTCGTCCTCGATATAGAGCGCTATAAAGAGTTTCGTGAAAACGAACTGGAACTTGCCCATTTAAAGGCAATGCAAGATATAAAAAACGGCAACTACAAAACACAAAGTGCACAAGAGCATCTAAAAGAATTAAGAGATGCCTTATAAAATCATTCAAACCGATACCTATTTTAAAAAGCTAAAAAAGTTTATAAAAAAACACCCCG
>Ga0265295_1008815_pt1 | contig 11062 bp, 7 predicted proteins | sample Munlansysbiofilm_FD_192503 | JGI IMG/M metagenome (GOLD analysis project Ga0265295, IMG submission 192503) | Leachate microbial communities from a municipal landfill in Southern Ontario, Canada - Methane capture system biofilm | ecosystem: Engineered > Solid waste > Landfill > Unclassified ... | reverse complement strand
ATGATCGCCGACCTCGCGAACCGGGTCGTGAACCTCACATCGGTGGTCCAGACGCTCGCGCTGGACGTGCCCGGCAGGCTGGCTCGCTACCTGTTCCAGCGCTCTCTCGCGGTGGGCGAGGCCACGACCGAGGGGCTGCGGGTGTCACTCGGGATGCCAAAGAGCGAGCTGGCCGCCTCGCTCGGAACGGTGCCTGAGACGCTCTCACGGGCGCTCGGCAAGCTCCGGGACGAAGGCATCCTTGAGGTCAGGGCCAACGACGTGGTCATCTTCGATGTGGGTGCGCTCGCCAGGCTCGGCTCCGGCTACGACGAGTAGACCGCGGCGTGCGGCACAACGCATGCTGCGGGTCTCGCCGCTACGGTCTGCGCGAGGCCGCTTCCCGCAGCTCCTCCACCGTCTCGCCGGCGGCCCGTGCACGTTCGCGAGCCATGAAGTACCGCTCCACGGCCTCCTTCGTGGCGGCCGCATAGGCATCGGCGATCGGGTCCCTTACAGACGCTGGCAGCGCCTTGGCCATCGCGACGACCTCGGCGTCACGCTTGTTATATGCATCAAGCTTCTTGTTGGATTCCTCGATCTTGTCGGCCAGCCACAACTGGTCGATCTCCTTGGACAGGCCGATCAACTCGACCTTGGCGTCGATGTACGTGGTGAAGGCGGCGTAGTCGACTTCCGGGAATGCCACGGTGGCGCTCGCGAGCTGCGATCTGGCGATGACCAGCTGCTCCTCGGCCTTGACCGAGGCCTCACCCGAGGCGCGGACACCGTCCTTGGTGTGCTTGTTGAACTCCGTGGTGGCCTGCGCCGAATGGCCCTCGGCGGCCTTGAGCGCATCGAGCGCCTCATCGGCGAACACCGTCGCTGCGGCGGCCTTCTGGTTCGCGTCAAGGATGGCGGGCGCCTCCTGCATCATCGTGGCGCGTGCGCGCGCACTCTCGGCGAGTGCTTCAGCGAGCGGGACGTCATCGGCCGGGAGATCCGGAAGCGCATCATCGATCATCTCGATCGCGTCGGCGAGCTGCTCCCCCACCGGACCGGCGAGCAGCGCGGCCTCAGCGGTCTGCGTGGCGACATCGGCCGAGATGTCCGACTGCACCGCCCCATCGACGACGACAAGGTCCTCCTCGGCGACCTCCATCAACCGCGCGGCCGACTCCACGTTGTCCCGTGCGGTCCGAACGCGCTCATTGGCGTTCACCCAGCGGAATCCGTAGGCGATCAGTGCGGCGAACGCCACCAGCACGCCCAGGGCGACCAACACACGGATGGCCGTCTTCCCGCGCTGCGTCTCGGTATGACGACGTGCCCGCCTGCCCGGAAGGACCTCCTCCGGGGTCGAGTCGGGGTCGTCTTCCGTGCGTATGGTCTCGGAGTACTCCGGTGCGTCATCCATGGCGCCCTCCTTTCGCACTGTTGTAACCCGCGGCGGCCGACCCGGCAACCGGGTACGCATTCGCGACCACGCCGCACCCGGGTCGCAGACAGCATCGGCGGTCATAAGTCAGCGCAATGTATAGCCCTGTGGCACGGGTGTTGCTAGAATCGCATTGGGACTGTGCGACCCGCCTACTCCTCCCCCCTCAGGGGCGGGACACGCCGCCCACACAACGAGGCGCGCCTCCCCCCGCGCGCCTCGTTACTTTTTTGCCAGGATCCCCGCTGAGGCTCCTGCGGGTGTTCTTACGTCATGAGTCGGTTAGAATCCAGATGTGCCCGCCGCATGATGGGAGTGTCTGTGTCCGATCCTGTCGAACGTATGGTGAACCTCGCACTCTTCCTCGCGTCGACCCGCACGCCGCGGACTGCCGAGGACTGCCGCGCGGCGGGACTCGGCTATCCCGATGACCAGGATGACGCCGCGTTCATCCGCATGTTCGAGCGCGACAAGGATGCACTGCGAGCCGGAGGGCTGGTGATCGAGGTCGTCGATACGGGCGACTCCGACGCCTATCGGATCGATCCGGACGCCACCTATGCCCGGCCGCTGGACCTCGCCGATTCCGAGCGCTCGGTCCTGCGGGCCGTGGCGACGGCGTTCGTCGAGGACCCCGGTTTTCCCTTCGGCGACGAACTCCGTTCCGCGGCAGCAAAGCTGGGCACATCCGGTGATGGCGGACCGCTCGCCTCGGCCGACCTCGGACGCACCGCACCCAGCGGTCAGGGAGTGCACGCACGGGCCATCGCCGAGGCCGTGCAGACGCGCAAGACGCTGACCTTCGAGTACACCAATACCGCCGATGTGACGCGCCAGCGATCGGTCGACCCGTATGGCGTGTTCTTCCGCGATGGCTCGTGGTATCTCGTCGGCCGTGACCGGGATGTCGACGAGGTCAGAACGTACGCGGTCACGCGCATGCGCGACATCGACGTGAACCCCGCCCGGCCCCGTACGCCGGACTTCGAGCGCCCGGCCGACTTCGACATCAAGACCGCTGAGAGGCTTCCGTTCCAGTACGGTGGCGAGCCCTTCTGCGCCAGGGTACGGTTCCTGCCAGAAACGGCCTGGCGGATCGACCGGCTCGCTCGCGGGCATGGCGAATCACAGGTCCTGCCCGACGGTTCAGCGGTGTGGACCGTCGAGGCGCGCGATGCGCGGCGCCTCGGCTCCTGGATCATCGATGAGGGGCCCGGTTTGTACGCTGTGGAGCCCCAGCAAGTCGTCAACGAGCTTGTCGATGGACTCAGGCGGGTGATCGCAAGTCATGAATAGGCGTCCCGACACAGCCACCCGGGCAGGCCGGCTGCTCGCGCTGATACCGATGCTCAAGAAGGGCGAGACCATAGCACTCGCCGAACTCGCGGCCGCGGTCGGCTGTGACCCCGCGCAGGTGGCGGCGGACCTCTCGACGCTGTCGATGTGCGGCGTCCCGCCGTTCACCCCGTACGACATGATCGACCTCGTGATCGACGGTGACTCCGTGACCGTGTACGCCGAGGCGCCTGGTATCGACCGCCCGCTGCGGCTGACGCTCGGTGAGGCGCGCGCACTCGGAGCGGCCCTGGACGCCGCGGGTTACGACAGCGGTTCGTCGCTGCGCACCAAGCTCAGCGAGACCGCATCGGGGTCCGTCTCTCTCGATGAGCTCGAGCACACCGTCCGCGCAAGCGCCGGCCCGGGTGGCCTTGCGGACACGTATTCGACCCTTGCTGCCGCCGCCGATGCGCACGAGAAGGTACACATCCACTACTTCACCGGCTCCACGGGAAACGTCTCGGACCGCACCGTGCACCCGTGGGCGCTCGTGAACCGTCTCGGAGTCTGGTACCTGGTGGCTCTCTGCGAGGCTGTTCACGAGGAGCGCGTGTTCAGGCTGGACCGCATCTTCGACGCGCGTCCGACCGGCGAGCTGTTCGAGCCGCCCGCCCTCGTCCCCCTCAACGTCACGCCGGACACCGACGAGCTGCCGGTGGCGACCGTGCGGTTCGCAGCCGGTGTGCGGCTTCCCGACCCGCAGGCATGGCCGGGTTCGACCTTCGAGACCGGGGCAGACGGAACCACGACCGCGACGGTCCCCTACCAGACCGAGTCCTGGATCGCGCGCCGCGTGATGGCATACCTCGGTGATGCCGAGGTCATTGCGCCGCCCGAGTTGCGCGCCGCGGTGCGACAGGCGGCGATCGACGCCCTGGAGCCTATCCAGTAGGCGCTGCTCGCGAGAACCGATCGCCTCAGGAGTCCCCGTCGCCGAACCGCTCGCGCACGACGCGACCGAGCTCGGCTGCTGGCAGCCGCTCAACATCGCGGACAGGAAGCGCATCGAGGAAGCGCCGCGCGTACGGCTTCGATCCACTGAGGCGTGCGTCGGCGAGCACCAGACAGCCATGATCGGTCGAGGAGCGGATCAGCCGGCCCGCGGCCTGCTTGAGCTCGAGGATCGCCTCGGGCAGGTAGTAGTGCTCCCACCAGCCGCCGTCGCGCTCCTTGCGCTCCTCAAGGACCGGATCGTTGATCGCGCCGAACGGCAGCCGGGGGACGACCACACAGCGCAGAGTATCTCCCTTGGCGTCGAAGCCCTCCCAGAACGACTTCGTCGCGAACAGTGAGACCCGCTCGTCGGCGATGAACTCCTCGGCCACCCGCTTGCGTGAGATCCCGCGCTCCTGGATGAGCAAGCGCAGACCGTCGCGAGCGAGCGGCGGCGCGAGCCTGCGGTGGAGCTCCTCCATATCGCGCCGGTTGGTGAAGAGCGTGAGCACCGATCCGCCCATGGCGCGATGGACGTCGCCGAGGACGGCGGCCAGCGCCTCCACGTACGCGGCGTACCCGCGATCCGATGACCGGCATGGATCGGGAAGGCCCGTGGGCACGAAGACCGCCATCTGCCGCTCGAAGTCGTAGCTGCTGTCGAGACGGAGCGTGCGGAAGCCGCCTCCCTCGAGGCGATCGAGCCCGACGGCCCGCTCGAAGTGCGAGAAGTCCGATCCCGCGGCGATGGTCGCCGAGGTGTAGACCACCGAATACAGACGGGGATAGAACTGCTCGGCAAGCGCGGACCCGACATCGAGCAGCAGCGCGTCGAGCCGCTCCGACGTGTTCTGCCGGCGGCGGTCCACCGTGGCCGCGTACACATAGCTGTCATCGGTACCATCCAGCACCGTGACCAACCCCTCGAGCTGTCCGGCCACACCCGAGAGGCGTCCGCTGAGATCGGCGCGGTGCTCGGCGAGATCGTCGCTGCCCGACTCCAGCGCCGTGATCACCGACTTACCGAGTTCGACGACCCGCTCGAGCTTACGGACGAGCGATCGGCCCACCCCCGCGGCGGTGCCCCAGGTGCCGCTTTCCCGCAGTGGCGCGGTCAGGCGTAGCTCAGCTGTCTCATAGGAACCGCCGCGCTCGATCCCGAGGTCTTTGATGAAGTCGAAGAACGAGTCAGACACGACAGATGCCTCGGCCACGGCCTCCCGCATCTCATCGATGGTGGCAGTCACCGCGAGCCGGTCCTCAACGCCCCCGAGCGCCACCTTCACGCGCACCGCATCGAGCAGGCCACCGCGCCCCTTGGTATGGAGTCCGCCGAGGAGCGCCCGCAGTTCCACGTGGCCCGCACCCACCGACAGCTGATCGCGCGCCTCCGCCTCCGCGGCGTGCGCCTCATCGACCACCCAGTGCCTGATCGGCGGCAGGATGCCTCCGTCGGCCATGAGGTCCCTGAACAGGAGCGCGTGGTTCGTCACCACGATGTGCGCCGAGGCGGCGCGCCTCCTGACACCGTGAAGGTAGCACTGGTTGGGGTAGTACCTGCAGCGCTTCTTCGTGCAGTCGGCGAACGATGCCTGCGCCTCCTGCCGCAGCCGTGCGGGCCAGTGCAGGTTGATGCCGTCGCGGTCTCCCCACGTGGTCTGCGCGATCCAGCTCACGAGCATGCCGAGTGCCGCGGCGGTCTCCTGGTCGGGGGGGGCGTCCAGCAGCCGCTGGACCTTCCGCAGGCAGAGGTAGTGCTCGTAGCCCTTGAGCGCGGTGAAGCGCACGCCGCCACCGAGCGCCTCATCGAGCCGCGGCAGCTCACGGTGCATGAGCTGGTCCATCAGCGTGTTGGTCTTCGTGGCAACGCCCACGGCGATACCGTTGGCCAGTGCGAACCGGATCGCCGGCACGAGGTAGGCGACCGACTTACCCACGCCGGTCCCGGCCTCGATCGCGGCGGAGCGGCTTGAGCTGAACGCCTCGAGCACCGCCTCGGCCATAGCCACCTGCTCGTCACGCGACTCGTAGCTGTCGTACATACGCGCCACGAGGCCACCCGGCTCGAACTCGGCGAGCACCTCCGAGACCTCGGGGCGGGTGATCGCGATGTCGCACGCGTCCGCGAGCGGCTCCATGCGCTCGGCGCGCTGCCGATCGGTTCTCACACGACGCAGATCGAACGCCGGCGCCTGCGTTCCCGCCGCGAGATGGGAGAACAGGCGCGCTGGCCCCCACCCCGGAACAGACATGCCCAAACGAGCGAGCTCGTGCATGACCGCGGGCGGCAGGTCGCCGAGTGCGGTGAGCGCGATCCGCCAGACGCTGAACAGCGTTGCGGCGTCATCCGCCGCGCGGTGGCCCTGGCCCGCATCGATCCCGAACGCACGGGCGAGATCGGGAAGGCGGTGCGACCGGAGGCGCGGCAGCGCGATCCTCACGATCTCGAGGGAGTCGATCCACGGGCCCCCGAGCCGGGCGGCGCCCGATGCGCTGTGCTCGAGGAACGTGCGGTCGAACGCGGCGTTGTGTGCCACGATCGTGCGACTGCCCACCACGCGCGCAAGATCGGCGCCCACCCGGGCGATGGGGGGCGCATCGGTGACCATCGCGTCGTCGATCCCGGTCAACTGCGTGGTCTCGAAGGGGATCGGGCTCATGGGCCGCACCAGCGACGACCACCGCTCGATGACCTCCGGGCCGCGGGCGACCACGACGGCGGCCTCGATGATCTCGTCGCATCCGGGATCGAAGCCCGTGGTCTCCAGGTCGAGGAACGCGATCTCCTCCTCGAAGCCGAAGACCGACTCAGGTGCGCGCCCGGCAAGCGTCGCGTACGCGGCGGCGATGTCGGGATCGGTGCCCGGCTGGAGGAACGGGGTGAGTGGTTCTCGTGCCATGACCGGAAGCGTAGCACGCCGCTGTGACCCCGGCGTGACACGCTCGCCGCGATCGGCGGACCGCGCTTCGCAAAGGGTCGCACTCCTGCCTGAGATGCACAACGGCGCCCCCGCAGGGGCGCCGTCGGTCGGTGCGTCTTCGGTCACGGATCCGTTAGCCGCCCATGCCGGGCAGATCGCGCGACTTCACGAGCCAGCTGTCGCCGTCCTTCACGAAGGTCCAGAGGTACTGGAACGATCCGCCGGGCATGACCGCGGTGGCCATGACCTGGGTCTCGTCGCCCTCTTCGACAGCCGAGTCGATCGTGTACTCGGTCATGCCGTACGACTTGAGCTGCTCGCCGAACGCATCGGCGGTCCCGTAGCTCTGCTGCTTGCTCGTGGGGAGCATCGCGTACGCCGTTGCGTAGTCACCGGCAAGAACAGCATCGAAGTACACGGTGACATGCTGCTCGGGCGTCGTGCCCTCGGCCACCTTCGTGGCTGTGGCGGGGTCGAACGGTGCGGCCTCCGTGGTTCCGGACATCCCGGCGGGCGGAGTCGCATCGCCGGTGTCAGTGCTGGCGGTGCCGGACGCGGCAGGCTGGTCGGCCGCCGTACCGTTGTTCCCGCTGAGCAGGAAGTACGCGATAACGGCTGCAAGCAGCACGATGATCGCGATGAGCACGATCGTGACCGTCTTGTTGGTCGAGGGTGCGGTCGGGGTGGTCTCTTCCATCATCGTCCTTCCAAGAGCGTGCCTGAGAGGCGGGTAAGCGTTCGGTCAGCATACGCCCTGGGGCGGCTGCGCACAATCTCGTGCAGGTTCCGTGCCACAGACCACTGCCGGCGCCCGAAGCGACGCGCATCACGCCTTCACGGCGCACGCCGCGCCCAGTGTGCACGTGAGGCACGCACCGGTGCATGAGACGACCTTGACCGCATCGCACCGGGGACACCGCACGTCCGGCGACGGATAGCCGCACCGGGGGCACGCGGTGGAAGGACCCGATGGCGAGGAGGTCGTCATACCAACACCCCCAGCGCGCGGGTCAGAAGCCCGCCGATGAGGAACGCGAGGCCAACCGAGCCGGCGAATAGGCCGATGAGGTAGCGCCATCCGCGCTCCTTGAGTACCACCATCATGCTCGCGGCGCAGGGAACGAACAGCGTGATGGTCACCATCGCCACGAGAAGCTGTGGCGCGCTCAGGTCCATCGTGAAGAACCCGGCGGCACCGAAGTCCCGCCGCACGAAGCCCATCACGAACGCGGTAGCCGCCTCGGCCGGCAGACGCAGCCACGACACCGTGAGCGGCGCGGCGGCGCGCTGGATCCAGGAGAGTGCGCCTGTGATATCGAGCAGGGAGATCAGCGTTGTTCCGGCCAGGAAGAACAGCGCCACCTCGCGCATGAAGCCCCACGCCTTGGTGGTGGTCTTGCGTAGCACGTTCTTCAGCCTCGGCACACGCAGCGGCGGCAGGTCGATCAGCAAGCTCGTCGAGACGCCCGGGACGACACGATTGAGCACCGTGCCGAGCGCGACGAAGATCGCTATCAGCAACCCGAAGTACGCGGCCGCGTAGCCACCGCCCACACGGGCCATCAGTGCCGCGATGACGGCGATCTGCGCCGAACACGGAACCGCCACCGCCATGAGCGCCGTGGCGATGAACCGCTCTCGTTTCGAGCCGAGGATGCGGGTGGTGAGTGTGCCCATGGTCACGCAGCCCAGGCCGAGGATGAGCGGGATGATCGCCCTGCCGTTGAGCCCGAGGGCGGTCAGACCGCGGTCGGCCAGGGCGGCGATACGCGGCAGGTAGCCCGAGTCCTCAAGCAGCGCCATCAACAGATAGAATCCCACTACGAGCGGGAGGATCACGCCAAGCAGGTAGGTCGGGGTCATCGTCAGAACGCCAAACTCCCCGGCCAGGAACGTGTAGAGCGCGGAGCCCTGCTCCATGAGTCCGCCGACCACGCCACGAATGAACGGCTCCCAGTGGCCGAGCATGATCGTCTCCTCGGTGACACCCACGACACCACCGGCGATCCACTGCCCGAGCACCACGTACGTGGCCACGAGCAGGCCTGCCAGCAGCGGGAAACCCGTGAGGGGTTCGAGCATGAGACGTGAGATGCGCGCCGCCAACGACAGGCCGTCATCGGTGTCAGTCACCACGTGGCCCACGATATCGTCGACCCGCACACGCCGGCGCGCGTAGATCTCATCACGCTGCGACCCCGGAGCCACGCCATGCCGCTCTGAGATCGTGGTGTCACCCTCGAGGACGAGCAGGGCGTCGGCTCGGCACCCGCCCGGCAACGCCGCATCGAACAACTCATCCTCGAGCAATAGATCGGCGTGCCCCGGCCGGGCCTCATCCAGCCGCTGGAGCAGCGCGTCGAGCCCGGCGCCATCCACGGCAACCATCTCCACCACCGGCACACCCAGGAGGTCTTCAAGCAGGTCGCGGTCGACACCCACGCCCTGCGCGCGGGCCTCGTCGACCATGTTCAGCGCAACCACCATCGGAAGCCCGAGGTCGGCAAGCTGGAGAGTGAGGAACAGGTCACGCTGCAGGTGCACTGCGTCAACCACGTTCACAATGACATCCGCAGTGAGGATGACGTCGCGGGCGACCGCCTCTTCTTCGTTCAGTGAGCCCACGCCATACACCCCGGGGGTGTCCAGCACATCGTATCCACCATGACGCCCGCGAGTGATCTCAACGGTGGTCCCGGGGAAGTTGCTGACTTCGACATACGTGCCAGTCAACAGGCCGAAGACGACCGACTTGCCCACATTGGGATTACCCGCCAAGACGAGTGTCCGCCGGTCCCCCGATCCCACGCTCGGCGGTGAGGCCGAATGGCACGTGGCCCCGCTCATGCCTGACCCGCCGCCTGCACCCCGGGGGCGCTCACCGTTATGCGGGACGCCAGACCGCGCCCTACGGCGATCTCCTGGCGGCCAGACCTCAGCACGACCGGTCCCCCCGGCAGCTTCGTCACACAGCTCACATGGGCCCCGTTGCCGATGCCGAACCTGACGGCTTGCGCGCGCGCGCAATCGTCGGAGATGACGCCGATCACGCACTCCTCGCCCGGAAGGATGCCCAGAAGCGTACCGTCGGCCTCGCTTCCTCCGTGTGCGCCAAACCAGCCGCGCCTCCGTTGACCGCGACCCTGGCCCTGACCGCGACCCTGGCCCTGGCCACGTTCCGTCGCCCGCCCGTGTCCCCGATTCATCCGTCCGCTCATTGCCGCATCACCGCGATCTCCACGTGTGTTAGTAGGTGCTAACTCCCTGACACATCGCATACTAATCTGCGGCCACCTGCCTGTCAACGGGCCTGGCCACAGGCCGCTGAGGTTGTCGTATGCTGGTGGCGGCCCGTGTTCACGCGCCGGGCACAGTCGCAGGGGAGGCGGGCATGGACGGCCAACAGCAGACGCGTCGCACCAGCCCCCCACGCATGACGACGATCTCGATGCGCGTCCAGGCCGCCATGGCCCTCTCGGCGGCGGCGGTATTCACCGTGATCGCGGTGATCCTCGGGCTTGGCGTCACCGACTACGCCCGGGAGCTGGTGAGCGACGAGACATCCAGCCGCCTGGCGCTCTTGCGTGCGCGGCTCGACCTGGCGGCGAGCGAACTCGACACGATCGCCACGGGGATCGCATCCTCCGAAAGCGAATGCCGTGCGACCCTGGCGACGAACACCCTGCAGCCATCGGCTGAGTTCACGTGGTGGATGGCGGATCAACCGGACAACAGAACAGTCGTGTGGGTGGGTGGGGACGGGACCGCACTGGTCTCCAGTGGCCCAACCGCCGATGTTGCGGCGATCGCCGCACTGGGATCACCGGACACAGCGCCGAGACGTGGCCTGATCGCGCTGCCGTCGGGACCCGCCGCGATCGCCCTCGTACCCGTCGGTGACGGTGAGACCGCCGCCGTGCTCGGCATAGCCGAGCCGCTGGAGGCCGGATCCATCCCAACGTCCGACCTCACCACTCGCCTGACCGAGGAGGAGCGAGGGTCCGACGGCGCGTGGGACGATGTGGCTCCCCCCGAGGGGTATCGCGATGTCGTCACCGCCACCAGGGGCGGCCAGCTCGTCGTCAAAGCGACCCTGGCGGGCATCGATGGCGAGGCCGTCGCGACGGTCGTGCTGGAGCAGCCCGATCCGGGACTCGCGCAGGGTCGGCTCTGGCTGGTGGTGATCGTGCCGACGGCGCTCGGGCTGGTGACCGTTGGACTCGCGTTCCTTCTCGGCATGGCGCTGAGCCGAAGCATCACGGCGCCGATCCACCGGTTCGTGACATACCTGCAGGAGCAGGGATACCTCGCTCTTCACGGGCTCAGGACAGATGAGACGGTCATCGTTGAGCCTGGCATCCCGAGCGACTTCGCCGAGCTGGGTGATGTGATCACCGACCTGATGAAGCAGCTGCGCGTGAACCAGGCGGAGCTCATGGAGGCGAACGACCAG
>Ga0265295_1008811_pt1 | contig 11069 bp, 10 predicted proteins | sample Munlansysbiofilm_FD_192503 | JGI IMG/M metagenome (GOLD analysis project Ga0265295, IMG submission 192503) | Leachate microbial communities from a municipal landfill in Southern Ontario, Canada - Methane capture system biofilm | ecosystem: Engineered > Solid waste > Landfill > Unclassified ... | reverse complement strand
CGCCTGATTCGTCTCAGTGTCGTGATTTGGATTGTTGGGTGCGCAGTGTCACCCGGCGGCAGGTGATGCGCGCACCGTTAGTGTGCGACACGAAGTCGCGTATTGGCTGTTTGGCGGGGTTTTTACAAGCTACGACCAAACTCGGTATTCTCCTGCCGGTACCCTAAGGAGGCATGCTTCACCGGTGCATCCGGTGTTGGTATGAAGCCCTTTTGACAAAGTACCAAATCTTGCGTAAGCAGGAGGGGTGAAAATCGTGAGACAGACACCTTCCGGGAAGCCTTATCCGGGTAAGGGCCAGGGTTCGGATGATATGATCAGAACAATCAAATATTTACAGCATCGTGATTAGGAACAAGCTAAAAAGACTGTTAAGCTTGAACCAAAAGGTGTGCGGTCAGGTTATGGGTCTTGTGACTGCCCATACGGAGATGTTGCGCCGCCGGTGTAGAGAACAGATCTAAGTCATCCATAATCGGCAATAGCGTGGAACGTGGAAACCCCGTATCTTCGCCTGAAGTATCAGGCAGGTGAAACCGTAAGGCACACTGTCGGGGGTGCGGGAGTAAGATGTAGGAAAAAGCGAATGCCATCCTGCCACAGGGGGGTGCAGCAATTCTAATTTTGAAGTTAGATGGCTCCACCGCAAGAATTGCATGTGGTGATTTTAACGATATTTAGCATAAGTTTTATGAATTAGGATGACATACGGAACATAGCGCCTTGATTGTTGTGGTGTTAATTGTAAATTGCAAGATCTCTATCCTTTGAGAATCCGATTGACAAGAACCGAAAGGAATAGGGGACCATACCCACAAGGAGGGGGGTGTTTGGAATATCGTTTATCGATAATTATGATTTAAAATACCCGGCTGCCAAGTCAACTTGTATCTGGTGGCACATCCAATTCAAGGCCCTTGATCATAAAAACCAACAGACTTTCCCAGTTTTGAAAGTAGATATAGCGGGTCAAAGCACGGATATCATCAAAAAAAGTTTTACGTGTTGGCAGTTCGCTTCGGAGAAGCTTGTATTTTTGATCGACCATTTCAAGTACAGTATGAAACAGGAATGCCAGGATGTTCAATGTTAATAAGACTTGGGATAAATATTTTTTCCCATGGCCGAAATTGTGGTTAAGGTGGTAGCCTCTATTTTTTAAAATATTATTATTTTCGTTTTCTACTTTCCAACGAGAACGACCATCAATAACAATTTGCTTTACATTGTCTTTTAAAATCTCAAAATCAGTAGCAAAAGCGTTTCGATATAAAATTTTACCATCAGTCTGCGTACTCGTCAGTTCTCACCAATTTACGTCTTGGGCATCCTCACTATCCCTAATGGGAACGCCATTAACAAACCGATAGGTGTCAATTTGATGGGTTTTGCCGGTCCAATTTTTTTGAACGACTGTTTGAACACCTCCAATAGCCTGTAGTTCCTCTACCCATTGATAAAGTGTTTTGTGAGAATCTGGTTTACATACGAGAATAAAGGATAGTCCTTGCTCATGAATCAAACTGGTGATTGGTTGCTTGCAATATAGATCATCTCCCAGAATGGTAATTCCCAATTTTTTATAGACTGGTGCATATTGGTTCAGCCATCTTTTGGCTGCAGCATTTTCGCAATCTTGCTTAATATTTCCATCTTGTGGGGTTATAAATTCAGGTGGTAAGGAGATCACCTGATCCTTGCCAGGGCTTACAAATACAGGTGTAATAGCAGTATGATAATAGGTGGTTGTGCCATTCTTATGCTCTTTTGTGTTGCAGTTCTGACAATGAATTTTTTGTGAACTGAAGTACTGTGTTCCATCAAGAGTACACAATAAATTTCCGTTATAGGAACGGAAGGTCTCCAGGTAGGCCATAGCCTTTAATTTGTCGATGATATAGCCGAAAACTGAAAAAAGATAGGATGGTGCAACTTCGTCCATTAAATCCCTAATATGATTATCTGAAGGGATCTGTTCGACTCCAAACAATGAGTGAGCGTTGTTGCAACCTTTTTTCTTTTGCATGGCTTGTTGAAAAACCAGAAAGGAAGGACTTTGAGTGAAAAAAAGAGCGAAAGCACCCAAGCCCACATCCTCAAAGCTATATTGTTTATTGGAACCTGTTCGTTTGTCTGGAAAAAGTTGAATGGATAGCTTGAGAGACTCAACCATACCACTAAATGTCAAATTTATTATTTTCTTAGGAGATTTTTTTGGTTGTTCTTTGTTTTTGGATTGACCCCATCTTTACCCCTGACTGTTAAAATAGGACCGCTTTCCCATTCTCTGCTATCATAGATGAAAGTCATTGTCTATAGGTAACTAAAGGGAAAGCGTTGGGATCCATAATTAGAATTGCTGAGAGCGGACAGCGGGGCTTGCTTTTATATTGTCAGTTTGTTATCAGATCATAATTTGTGTAATGCAATCCGCCTTCCGGCATATTGCAGGTCGATGGTTTTATATGTAAGTGAAAATGCGGAGCTGCACCGGGCTGATATATCCAGACATAGCGATAATTTTTGGATCGTACCGTATTTACAGAGAAAATTCTGAGCGGAACATAGGAGATGGGTTAAAGAGATCACTTTTGGGATAATTGAAAAAACAGGAAAAGAACACGGGTATTTCGGCCAACCAAACGGTTAACCAGACTGCGAGAACGTTTGTCGATTTCCGTAAAGGCTGTTGGCGCAGCAGGTTAGCTTACGTTGGCTTTGCGTTAAACACGAATCTGAAATTGTCATATTAAACAATAATAATCATGTAAATTTGAGGTAATGGATAAACGACAATGAATTTCAACATCAATCAGCTTGATAAAATAGAATACGATGGAAGCTATGAGTCAGAAGAAGCATTGGAAAAATATCAAGACTCAGTTTTAGAAGAGTTTGTGCTTTCATCTGAAGGTAAGGAACGTCTTAAAGCAGATCCTGATATGGGCTTCTGGATTGTTCAGCTTATACACTATGGAGTTGCTTATATCGGTGTTACTCTGCCTCATATGTATGAACGAGATATTAATGAAATCATAACTGATCTTTTTCCAAGAAAAATATCATTGAGTTCCCCTGAAGATGCTGATGACGCTATTCCTGAGTTATTAGCATTCTGGCAATTCCTTAGAAATAGATACAAACTTTCAAATGCAGATACAATCATTGATTTTTTGGTCAAAATTGAGCCAAAGTTTAATGCCATTATGAATGATTCCTCGAAATTTGGTATGGCTAAATCATTTATGACAATGGGGCATAAAGCTGGTTTTGATATGACAGATCAAAATCAAATGAACGAGTTTATCCAGATCTATAATGAAAATATAATGGAAGGCCAAAGCGATATATCATCAACAAGGAAGGCGTTGGATTTTACTCCCGAATATTCACAATCGGAAAAAACAAAAGCAAAAAAGAAACAAAAAAGGAAAATAGCTAAGGCTTCGCGTAGAAAAAATAAGAAGAAGCGTAAGCGTTAAATGATGTGAACGTGCAGACATATCAAATTATCTTGAATCTTACGATTTACGGTTTAAACAATCATCATGATTTTGAACAGGTAATCGAAATATTATAAATGATATAGAGACAGGCTGTTTTTCGACCTGGGAGGCCGTTGAGAGTCTGGAACGAGGATTGCGCCCTTTTGAAAAGCAACGTTAGCCTAAAGCTTGAAAGTTAATTTATGAAAATTCAACACATCCGAAATGCCTGCATGGTCATATATTGCAATGAGCACAGAATATTAGTAGACCCCTGCCTAAATCCAAAAGGGAGCCTGCCGCCATATACACTTTTTCGTAAGAGACCTCGATTTAATCCTATAGTTGATTTACCCCCTAATTCGAAAGTTGTTTTAAGTCAGGTAACTTGTGGGCTTATTACACATTTTCGTTATGGTCATTTTGATCATCTTGATAAATCAGGATTACGCCTGCTGGAACAGAAACAGGTGCCTGTATATTGCAACTCAATTGATGCGCCATATCTGAAACGCCGCAGCATCAAGACAAAGCCCCTTGCAATGAAGAAGATAAATCCATTTGTTTCAGGAAGTATCACCCCTTTTCCTACTGCCCATGGACGCGGTTTAGCCGGTATGCTCATGGGCTCCGGAGCAGGATATTTTATTGAACTGCCTGGGGAAAAATCTATTTACATCAGTGGTGATACGGTTATGACAGAAACAGTCAGGCAGGTACTAAATGGTCTTCGACCGGATATTTCTATATTAAATGCAGGAACGGCAGTCCTTGATTTTGGCAGACCCATTCTTATGTCCCTTGAAGAGCAGCTGGACTTTATAAGAACCGCACCCGGCAAGGTCATTGCCGTGCATATGGAAGCATTCAATCATTGTTTAACTACACGGGATATGCTTAGAAATGCTGTTTCAAAAGAAGGTTTGGCCGACAAAGTAATGATTCCGGCAGATGGAGAATTAATGGAATTTTAACATTTGTTGCCTTTTTCTGATAAAAAGTTTGATTTTGATCCATTTAAAGCAGTAAAAGGCGGGTTAGCAATTAAAAAAGAAGCAAAGGGATTTGTAAGGAAAAATGTTTCTATATAAAAAGGAGAAATAGATTTATGTCACTCCAGGTAAAGCAGTTTTTCTACAGCCGGGACAACCTTGGCTACCTTGTCCATGGTGACCGCCATGCCGTTGCCATTGATCCGGGCGCTCCGGGTCCCATGATTTCCTTTGCCAGGGAAAGAAACCTGACCATTGATCTGGTGACCAACACCCACACCCACCATGATCATGTGTCTGGCAACGTCGAGATGCTTAAAAGTACCGGGGCGAAATTTTTACCCTGTAACGATCTGATGGGCCGGGAATCCATTGATATTGATGGCAAACCTCTCTTTGTGTTCCACACTCCCGGTCACACGGCTGACAGCTTCACGTTTAAGGCCGGCCCTAGTCTGATCACAGGGGACACCCTTTTTAACGGGACCGTTGGAAATTGTTTTTCAGGAGATCTTGAGAGTTTTTTTACCTCGATCAAGCTTTTAACTGACTTTCCAGGTGAGACTCTTGTGTATGCGGGCCATGATTATGTCCGGGACTCCATGGCCTTTGCAAGGAGCCTTGATCCAGAAAATCCCCATATTGACCTTTTTCTTGAAGCGTATGATCCGGCTAAGGTCGTTTCAACCCTGAACGATGAAATGCGGGTCAATCCCTATTTAAGGTTTAACACCCCGGCCCTTATTTCACTTATGGAAAAGAATGATCTTCCGGTTGGGAGCGAGTACGATAGATGGTGCTCGATCATGAAATTCTGACGGGTGGTGTCCATGCAGGGGCTCCCCTTGCGGGTGCCCTTGTGAATAATTGCCATCGTTATTCCGAACAACAAGCCAGAAAAACTTGATTGTCGAGTAAAAATGAAAACGCCATTTAGCCGAATCTTCAGGCTGCCGGCAGAAGGCGCAAGGCATCAAGCATCAGCTGCCAAGAGGTCAGAGATTTTGGTAAAAGGCCTGCTCAAGCTCATTGACCCTTTGTCTTCGTTCCAGATCAAAGAATTTTCCAAGGAATGGATCATCAACTAATGGTGATTGAATGCGGGCGATCTTATGCCCGAGTATGGACAGCACCTCCATTGATTTGTCGCAGCAGGGATATCCCTTGTCGTCCAGCTGTATTTCCGGACCTGGTTTGATTTTAATGATGTTGTTGATATCAACGAGCTTTAAACGTCCCCGATGGGAGAGCATTAGATTTCCATCACCTGCAAGGTCTGGGATCAGCCCTGTTTGTTTGACCATGGCGGTGATCGCCCCTACAAATCCCTTGATGTCGGATACGGCCTGTCTGGTAAATTCTTGTGTGGTTGTTTCAGGGTTTGGAATGTAAAAATGTTCCAGGGAGCTTTCGTCGGAAAGGTGCCAGGGGTCAAGGATTGTTCCCTCAATATACTCCTGGAGTCCGCACAGCAGGATATGATTCTGGTCTTTTTCACGGTGTTCCACAATAAACTCTTCGCTCTGGGCGACAAAGTCAGACCCAAGGAATGTTAAAAGTGTTGTGTATCTTTTGATCTCTTCCAGGGCCGTGGCACAGGAGCTGAATCTGTTTTTAAGGATCCTTACCATCTTCAGGGGTTTTGCCCTTGGAAATCTACGAATCCCGCTGACCAGGATTCCATGGATTTCTTTTTCGAGATCCCGGGTGGAGATCAATTCAAGCAATTGGGAGCGAAGTCCTGCCCTGAAATACCGCCTCAGCTGATAATGTCCGGGGATTCTTAGAAAATTTATCATGGGTAATCCTGTTACAGGTAAAATAGTGTTGTTCTTTGTTCCATATTATACTATTTATACAGGTTTTAAAGCGGGACAGATTTGCTGTCTCTAAAACAATAAATTAATCAGGCGGGGAAAGGAAACATCCCCCTTTGAAGGAAAATGAAACCAGTGAAGGAACTAAGAGGATCACAACGCAAATACCTCAGGGGTCTTGCCCATGACATCAAACCTTCGGCCTTTGTAGGTCAAAAGGGGGTGACCGATGCCCTTATCGGCGAGATCAACGAGGCCCTCGATGCCTCGGAACTGATCAAGGTTAAATTTGTGGATTACAAGGAAAAAGCTGTTAAGACAGCCCTTGCCCAGGAGATCGAGCGGTTAAGTTCATCCCACCTTGCAGGCCTGATCGGCCATGTTGCTATCTACTATCGGGAGCACAAAAATCCGGAAAAACGAATCATCAGGATTCCGGCTTAGATCGTTCGTTGTGGCCGGATGCCTCTCCCTCTCGTGCTCCGGCCGTGCAGGTTGTATCTGATCACCCATTGTCCCGTGCCCGGATTTCGGCCCGCTTGATTTTTCCGCTGATGGTCTTAGGCAGTTCTTCCACATACTCGATGATTCTCGGGTATTTGTAGGGAGCAGTGATCTTCTTTACAAAATTTTGAAGCTCCCGGGTCAGGGTGTCGGAGGGTGAAAACCCTGATTTCAGGACCAGGGTCGCCTTTACTGCCTGGCCCCTGATATCGTCGGGAACCCCTGTGACCGCAGCCTCTAGGACTGCCTTATGGGCCACAAGCGCACTCTCCACCTCAAAGGGTCCGATTCTGTAGCCGGAACTCTTGATAAGGTCATCCACCCTTCCCAGGAACCAGAGATAGCCATCCTCATCGGCCCAGGCCTTGTCGCCGGTGTGATAGTAGCCGTTGGCGCATGCCCTGGCTGTTTTTTCTTCCTCTTTTACATAGCAGCTGAAAAGGCCTGCCGGGTGTTTGTCTCCGAGTTTGATGCAGATCTCGCCTTCAACCCCGGGGGGGCAGATCTGATCGTCCCGGTTAAGGAGGTGGATGGTGTAACCCGGAACGGGTTTTCCAATGGAGCCGGGTTTTGGTTCCATAAAGGGGAATGTGGCAACAAGCAGGGTGGTTTCCGTTTGGCCGTAGCCTTCAAAAATTGAGAGACCGGTTTTTTCCTTCCAGGTGTGGAACACGCTGTCGTTTAAAAGTTCTCCCGCCGTGGTACAGTGTTTAAGGCAGGAAAGGTCGTAGGCTTCAAAGTCCTCCTGGATGAGGAATCGGTAGACCGTGGGGGGGGCGCAAAAGGTTGTAACCCTGTGGGCTCCGAGCATTTTAAGGAGGTTCTTTGGCTCGAACTTTCCCCTGAAGTCATAGACAAATACAGTGGCACCGGCCATCCACTGTCCGTAGAATTTTCCCCAGACGGCTTTTCCCCAGCCCGTGTCGGCAAGGGTGAGTTGGATGTCACCCGGTTCAAGGTCGTGCCAGTAGACCCCCGTGGGAACGTGGCCAAGGGGGTAGGTGTGGGAGTGGGCAACCATCTTTGGATCGCCCGTGGTGCCGGATGAGAAAAAGATGAGAAGGGGATCAGAGCCTCCGGCGCTGTCAACAGGCCTGGGAAACAGGTCCGGGGCTCCCTCTATAAGGGAGGCGTAGGGCTCCCAGCCGTTGGTGGTTGTGCTGTTGTCGCTAACCTCGATGAACAACTTCAGGCCCGGGCATTTCTCCTTTGCCAGGTCGACGTTGGGGGTAAGAGAATCTTCGGCAATCACTCCCCGTATGTCGGCAAAATTAATTCTGTACTCCAGGTCTTTTTCCGTCAAAAGAAACGGCGAGGGTATGGCAACTGCCCCGATCTTGTGAAGGGCGAGCATTGCAATCCAGAATTCCACCCTTCGATAGAGGAGCAGCATCACCTTGTCACCCCTGGTGAGCCCCTTGCTGATAAGGGCGTTGGCAAGCCTTGAGGATTGTTTTGAGAAATAATCAAGGTCAAAATCCCGGCGGTTGCCCTGGTTGTCCACATGGATCATGGCCTTCAGCCTTGGGGTTTCTGCGGCTTTCCTGTCTATAAAGTCAAAGGCAAAATTGTAGTTTTCAGGGGCTTTGGTTGAATACTGTGCAAGGAACTCGTCATAGCTTGCAGGGGTCAATTTGTTCATAAAAGAATTGCTCCAAGGTTTTATTTTGATATGAAACACCTACTGGAAGCTTTTAGCTGCCAGCTAACTGCTAATAGCTAACGCCTGTCTTACGCAAGCACATCCAGGAAAACAGCCTCTTGGCCGTCAAGCCCCCGCATTGCGTGGGGAATGTGGGAGTTGAAGTAGAGGCTGTCTCCGGGTTCCAATACAAGGGTCTCGCTGCCCAGAAAAACCTCTAACCGACCTGTGAGCATATGGATGAACTCCTGTCCCGGATGGTCGTTAAAGGTGAGTTCCTCCTTTGATTTCGGTGGAACAATAACCCTGAAGGGCTCCATGACCCGGTTTGAAAATTTGTGGGCAAGGCTGTGGTAGTCGTAGGCCTTGCGCCGTTCAACAGCCATGACATTGTCCTTTTTAACGAGGGAATAGCTGTGCAGGCGGGATTCATCCCCGGACATGAGGACTGTGGGGTCCATATCAAAGGCCTTGGCAACGGAAAACAGGTAACTCACGGGAATGTCCATGGTTCCTGATTCGTAGTCAATGACGTTTTTTTCATCCATGTCCGCCCGTGCGGCCATTTCAGCGGTGGTTAGATCCAGGGCGTCCCTCAATCCTCTAAGTCGTGCGGCTATTTCCACATATACATGTGTGTTCTGGTTCATCGAAGTTTTCCTCTCTCAAGTTCAGATGACAGGGTTAAAAAGCCCCATGGCGTTTTTAAAGGTCTGGTATGCCAGATTTTTAACGGGTAGGTCAAGGATATTTGCCGCAGCCTTTATAATTACCATGAGATTATTTGGAGTGTTTATCTTGTCTTGGCCCAGGGGCAGATCACTGGCTGGATCAAGGTCCAGGCTCCGGGGTGGAAAAGTCGGCACCTGATCGGGGCTGTCCGTTTCTACCAGGAGACGATTTGACGATACCGCCTTTAGGGCCTTTGCAGCTTTTTTGTTCCAGGGGTTTGTGATCGCTCCTGAGAATGAGATAAAAAGGTTGTAACGCTCAAAAAGGGGAATCATGTCAGCCGATCCTGAATAGGAATGGATGAGTCCCCCATGGGGCAGGGGAGCCATTCTTTTGAGGATCTTTATGAAGCTGTCCCAGGCTTTTAAAATGTGGATGGATACGGGCCTGGCAAGCTGATTTGCCAGGTCGAGCTGGGCAAGGAAGACCTCTTCCTGGTGGTTCCGGTGGGAGGATGGATTCATAAAATCAAGACCGATCTCGCCGACGCCCGAGGGCATCCGGTTTAACCATCCTTCAAGTTTTTCCTCCCATTTGTCGGTCAAATGAGCCGCCTTCCAGGGATGAACACCGAAGCTGGCAATGACCTGGGGGTTGTTCCTGGCAATGGCCGCTACTCTTTCCCAGTCTGATTCAGCCGTGCCGCAGCAGGCAAGGTATCCCCCGTTAGATCGACTCCATTTTCCAAGAATTTCGGACAGATTTTGGCTGAGCCGACTGTCCTGGAGGTGGCAGTGGGCGTCAAACAAGTTCACTTGTTTCGTTGCCAAGAGGCCTTGTCATGAGGCGCTTGACAGCCTTTTCAGGTGTTGAACCCTCGTAAAGGGCCATGTACACCTCGTTGATGATGGGAAGCTCGATGCCAAGTTTCTTTGCGAGGTTATACACAGCCCGGGTGTTCTTCACCCCTTCGGCCACGGTTCTGCGTTTTGCCTGAATTTCGGCAATGGTCTTTCCCTGGCCAAGCTCCTTCCCAACTGTGTAGTTCCGGCTCAAGTCCCCGGTGCAGGTGAGTATCAGATCTCCCACCCCGGAAAGACCTGAAAAGGTGTGAGGGTTGGCCCCAAGGCGCATGCCAAGGCGCCTTATCTCGGCAAGCCCCCGGGTGATCACGGCGGCCCGGGTGTTGAGCCCAAGCCCCATGCCGTCCACAAATCCTGCGGCAATTGCAATGATGTTTTTGACTGCACCGCCCACCTCAAGCCCCATGGGATCATCGTTCACATAGACCCTGAAATAGTCAGTTGCAAACATATGCTGAATAAGGGTTGCGGTCTCGAGGTTTTTACAGGCAATACTGATGGCCGTGGGAACCTTGCAGGCCACTTCTTTTGCAAAGCTGGGTCCTGACAGTGCCACAAGATGATCTGGATCAAGCATGGGAAGGGTCTGTTCAAGGACTCCGATCATGGTGAGATAGGTTTTGTCCTCGATCCCCTTGGATGCGGTTATTACGATGGAATCCTTTGAAATATGCTCTGCCATCCCCAGGGTAACCTGGCGCATGGTGTGGGAGGGAACTACGATGAGGATAACTCGGTTGTTACTGACAACTTCACCAAGGTCGTTGGACGGTACTATGCGTTCTGACAGTGTGATATCCGGAAGAAAGAGTCTGTTTTCCCGGTGATTGACGATATCTTCCTTGACCTCTGGCTCATAGGCCCACAGGTCAACCCCGTATCCCTTGGTTGCAAGAAGATTGGCAAGGGCCGTGCCCCAGCTTCCGGCGCCTACAACCCCAATTCTCTGATTTTCCTTTGTTTCTGTAACCATTTTTTTGAACACCTTTTTTTATGGTAAAACGTGTTTGAATCTCTATTGCGTTTACTCGACAATTAAATTTTATCGGTTAGGAGCTGTTTATCGGTTAGGACCTGATTTGTCAATCGGCAAG
>Ga0265295_1008810_pt1 | contig 11069 bp, 9 predicted proteins | sample Munlansysbiofilm_FD_192503 | JGI IMG/M metagenome (GOLD analysis project Ga0265295, IMG submission 192503) | Leachate microbial communities from a municipal landfill in Southern Ontario, Canada - Methane capture system biofilm | ecosystem: Engineered > Solid waste > Landfill > Unclassified ... | reverse complement strand
TGGTTGCTTGTGAGCCGACAATCAGAACCATGATGATGGAAAAGAACAAGACAACCACCGTGCGAATCGCGGTTGCGACGGTTGAATCGGTATGCTTTACCCCAATTTTAGCCAGAATTGTGGTTAGTCCGGCGAAGAAAGCTGATGTAAGTGCGATGCCAATTGCCATGTTTTTTCAATCTCCATATGCGAAGGATTATAATCCTCTCATGAAGTTTGGGGATTGTTTTAGGTGGGGGATTTGGCATTGACTTCTTGATTTATGTGGTATCAAGAATTACAATGTTTTTTACTTTTTGCGATATAATATAATCTAGATTTATAAACTATAAAGATTCATTTTGTTTTGATTTAAGAGGAGGATTCATGAAAAAAGCAATAGTTGTTACCATTATTCTTGCATGTCTTGTTTCTGCTTGTTCTAACTCGCCGTTTGTTCAGGCTACAGAAACCCCCATTCCAACAAATACACCAACAAACACTCCAGAACCTACCGCAACTCCAACACCTCTTCCCACGGCTACACCAACTTTAGTGCCTACCCCAACAGGTAGTGGGATGGGGAAAATTGCCTATATAAAAAAAGTTGGATCCGACAATAACCAAACTAAAATCTCTAATATTTACATGTATGACTTTTCAACGCAAACAGAAAATCAAATTACTTTCAACAAAAAAGACACTAATGACTATGTTCATCATAATGTTAACTGGTCACCTGATGGAAAGACTTTAGTTTTTACTGCAAGCGAATACACCTATGATTATGGTGACTCCCAATACTGGAATTCGTTAATGTATACAATGAATTCGGATGGCACTGACATAAAAAAACTTTCAGTCCATCCACAGTATGTGGGCGATTATGAAGGAGAATACGTGTTATCTGACGCTAGGCCTGTATTTTTTGATAATGAAAACATTCTCTTTCTTTCAAATCGGAAAAATCTTCAAAATTTCTTGTGGGAACCTCTAACTCCCTATTTGATAAACAGAAGCACCTTGGAGATAAGCGTACCTTTCACTACATATTTACAAGTTAATATCATGACAGTGGCACCTGACCAATCAAAAATTGTTTTTATGGCAGGAGATGGTGCAAGATCTGAGTTGTATTTAGTAGATTTATCTGATAACGCAAAAGTCAAACAATTAACTTCTAATAATTTTAGTGATCGATTCCCTACATTTTCTCCGGATGGGAAAAGAATAGTATTTCATTCGGATATGGATGGAAACATTGAATTATATGTAATGGAATTAGAAACGGACGAAATTACACGTGTAACTTTTAATTCAGCTATTGATGCAACATCAAGTTGGTCGCCCGATGGAAACTGGTTAGCTTTCTTTTCTGATCAAACAGGAGTTTTGGAAACATTTATTCAAAATATTTATACGAGCGAGAGAATCCAATTAACAAATGGCGGTGATGAAGTAAGTTATGTCCGATGGTCACCATAGAATTGAAGAAGAAACTGTAAATATTCCGGATTGAGGTAACAATTAACTGTTATGACAGGCGCCGATCAGGAAGAAGAAAACAAAAAAGCCGGATTCAGCTCACTCTTGAATCCGGCTTAACTGAAGGGCTCTTTACTTAGTTATTTTGGCGTTCATTTTTTTGATGTTCTCCCGAATAAATAAGTATTGAATTAGCCAAATGATTACGAAGAGTATCAGGAAAATCCCAAAGTAAATCACGAAGCCACGAAAATTATGCTCCATCCAGTTAGCTAACCAAGCCACGGGTATCATTAGCAGAGATGAGATTAGGAAGTAGAGACCGGTTTGTTTTACCAGACTCCAATCTTCCATTTCCCAAATGACAGAAGCTGCGGCAAAACCGGCACCCAGAATGCCGCAGAGCAAGGTTTGCACCAGAACCGCATTAATTTCGTTCCCCAGGTCAAGAACAAGTTGGGGCGGGACGGGAAGATATTCTCCGTTTCCAATGATGAGTGAAATGAGTATCGTTATGGCAAAGCCGAGACATATCCCGAGAGGAATGCCCAATAATGCACGTTGTAAAACAATCTTTTTCATTTTTTTACCTCATATTCCAAGAATTTTTCTAATTTTGGCTACGCACCTTCTTGAGACATAGGTCGTGTTACCGTTGGAGAGTTTGACACAAATAGTGCCGGTTATGCTTAGGTCGAAATTTTTAACATTTTTGAGATTGATAATTTCAGAATTTGAAATGCGGACGAACTGATTTGTCGGGAGGCGTTTTTCAACCTCGTAAAGCCTTAGTTTGAGGAGGTATTTGCCGTTTGGGTTGAGAGCGAAAACTTTGCCTTCACTGGCATAAATCTGAATTAGCTCGTTGATATCGAGGACCTCGATTTTCTCATCTTTCAAGCCGGTGATGAGATCAGGCTGTGCTTCGCTTAATCGTTGAACGAGAGCCTGTACCTCATCGGACATCTTGGCAGTGAGAATTATGCAATGGGGTTCTTGGTACGCGGGATCAAGCTTTATTTCGAATTGCATAGTTTTTTTCCTTTCTTGACGAGATTATAAAGACAGGTTGATTCAATTTCCAGCGATTTTTGATGGATGGTCGTTTTTCTGAGATAGATGGTATTAAACAATGGATAAAGAAAAAATGAGCGCTTAAAAATAAGCCTCAGATGTTAATGATGTGAGGAACTAAAAACTAAAAAATAAAAGGCTTCGACTCAATTTGCGGGAAACTGAAAAGCCTTTCATTGCTTCTTTTTGTTGCGTCTGCTGAGGTGCTTATTGCCGCAACATTTCTCCTGCCAAGACGGTAACAGCTTTTCCGCCGACAAAGACGCGGTTGGGGGCGACGCGCAGCCAAACTTCTCCGCCACGAGCAGAAGCCTGGTATGCGTGGAGGTTCGATTTTCCAAGTTTTGCTTCCCAGTAGGGACCCAAGGCGCAATGCGCCATGCCGGTTACCGGGTCTTCGGGGATGCCGTCACGCGGAGAGAAATAGCGTGAGATGAAATCAAAGCGAGGGTCGTCGCTGGGGGCAGTGATTGTCAGCCCTTCGAAGTCGAGTTTTTCGATTTTTTTGAAATCAGGCACAAAAGAGCGGATGTATTCTGCGGAGGGCATTTCTGCAATCAGGGTATTGGCATCGGAAACAAAAGTTGTCACAGGTTCTGCGCCTAAAATTATGAGTAAGTCATCCGGCATGGGGCATGGTTTTACATTAAGACGGGGCATGTCAAGTTCGATTGTGCCACGGTTGAATGTGGAAGTTATGATGCCACTGCGGGTATGGAAATTGATGGTCTCTTCAAAGTCGTAATAGCCAAATTCATAGAGGATATGGGCGCTGGCAATAGTGGCATGACCACAGAGGTCAACTTCGGTAGTGGGAGTGAACCAGCGAAGTTGATAGTCGTGACCTTTGGGGAGCAGAAAAGCAGTTTCGGGGAGATTGATTTCCTCTGCGACAGCCTGGAGCCAGCTGTCTTCACGGGCGCTTTCCAACAAAAATACAGCAGCGGGATTGCCTTTGAATGGTTTCACCGCGAAAGCATCTACCTGATAAAAGGGAAATTTCATTTTCGGTCTCCTTTGGTCACATTTAATCAATTTTACCCTGAATTGCAGGGAGCGGTAAACGGGAAATAGGGATCGGGGATTAAGGAAAAAAACTCGACTGGATCCTGGATTCAGAAGCCTGCAGCTTGCTTAGCACAAACTGTCATTTTGCGTACGCTTTGCGTCAGGAATCAAAGCATATTTCGGATGTTTACTATATGCAATGCTTGTATAATAATATCCAAAGGAACTCTTGATTATGAGCGAGATAAAAAAAAGTATTTACATTGCCGATGACGAGCACAACATTCGCGAGGCACTAAAAACATTCCTGGCAAGTGAGGGCTATGCAGTAACTGCCTTTGAAAATGGCGATTTGTTACTGGAGGCTTTTAAAAATGAAGCCTGTAATTTGGTGATTTTGGATGTTATGATGCCCGGTAGCGATGGTTTCACGATTTGCACCGAATTACGCAAACTTTCCACCGTGCCGATTATCATGCTGACCGCTCGTGATTCTGACCTTGATTACGCAACCGGTCTAAGCCTCGGAAGCGATGATTATTTCACAAAACCTTTCTCTGCGATGTCGCTTGTGATGCGTGTCAAAGCGATTTTTCGACGAATCGAATTTGAAAAGGGAAATCAGGGGCAGACGGAAGACGACCGTATACTTCAATTTGGTGACCTTAGCATCAATTCAGGAAGTAAAATTGTCAAAATTTCGGGAGACGAATTAGCACTCACGCCAAATGAATATGAACTCTTGCGATACATGGTGGAAATGAAAGACCGTGCGGTTTCGCGGGATGAACTGCTTGAAAATATTTGGGGCTACAAAACTGAAATTGCCACCCGGGCAACGGATGATACGGTTCGCCGTTTGCGCAAGAAACTCGAGCAAAGCAGGGTGCAGGTTGAGGCGGTTTGGGGCTATGGTTTTCGGCTAAAAATTCAGGAAAAGAATGAATAAGCACTTTTTAGGGCGACGCTGGCAGCTCAAGCCCCGTATTTTTATCATGCTGGTCTTGTTGCTCCTTGTTGTTTTCGCCAGTGCTTTCGTTGCTTTTAATCTTTTTATCAATAATTATATTAGGGCGAGTGTTCAAAATCAGCTTGATAATTTGGTGCAAACATTTGGATCACCCCAAGGCCTTCAACCCGGAAATGGGACGGATCCCTTCCTGCCTGACCTCTCCCGACAGAATAAACCGCGTTTTGGAGAACGCGGACAGGTGCTGGTGATCAATTCTGCTTATGAAGTCTGGACTTTTGACAAAGACCTGAGCGAAGAAGAAGTTGATGAACTCTTGCAAATGGCTTCTTCTTTGAAGTCTAAAGGCACCGATTTGAACGAAGCCCGTTATCTTTTTGTGAAAACTGACAACGATGCCTATTACATATCTTCGATTTCGGATGCCCTGATTCCTGATTTCTACTTTGTTTTTTACGTCAGTGTCGCTGGTATCAACCACCTTGTCCAAACCGTCAATTTGGCTTTGGGAGTGGTGATGATTCTTGGAATGTTGGTTAGTTTTATCATCGCGAACACGATTGCTGGCTCAATTTCGGCACCGGTGAAGGAGTTGTCCGGTTTTGCTGAGGAAATTGGCAAGGGGAATTTTGGACAGCGAGCATTCGCTTTTCAGGATAAGGAATTTGAAGAACTGGGGGATGCGATGAATTTGTCTGCCGAGCGGCTGGAGGCTTACGATAAGGATCAGCGACTTTTCTTTCAGAATGTTTCGCATGAGTTGCGAACACCTTTGCAATCGATTCGCAGTTTTGCCGAAGGTGTGGAGCTTGGTTTGATGGAGCCCAAAGAGGCAGGCGCAACGATTGTTGCAGAAACTGACCGAATGAGCGGTTTGGTTGAAGACCTCTTGTATATTTCTCGAATTGATACCCTCAATAGCAATTTGGAGATGGAAGAAAACGATTTGCGCGAAACGCTTTCGCTTTGTGCCGAACATCTGCGACCTATGGCAGAAAAAAAGGAAATTGCCATAGTCTTTGATTTTGATCAAGAAGCCGTGCTCTTGAACTATAACGAAAAACACCTCTATCGAACGTTCACAAACCTGATCTCAAATGCCTTGCGCTATGCCAAAAGCGAAATTAAACTCAGTTGCCATCAGTGCAAAGATGGGGTTGAGGTGATCGTGAGTGATGACGGGCCCGGAATTTCCGCAGAAGATTTGCCTCATGTCTTTGAGCGATTTTATAAGGGTCCGGATGGTAAACACGGGATTGGGCTTTCGATTGTGAAATCCGTGGTGGAATTGCATGGCGGAGAAATCACTATTAATACCGAAAACGGGACCAGCTTCAGGATATTTTTTCCGGTTGACCGAGGGTAGCAGGGGTAAATGAGTCATGACCCAGGTTTCTGCTTCCTGCCCTGTCCATCTTAATGGTAAACTTGTCAAAGAGTTTAATTTACAAAGCCCAATTCAAGGAAGATTGAGCTTAATTTTTTGAGGTTTAGATGAAAGAACATTTATTGGCAATAGACGTAGGTACCCAATCGACACGGGCTCTAATTTTTGATCTGCATGGCAATTTGCTTTTCAAGACCCAAGTCCCTTTGCCCACTTATTCGTCTGCCAATCATGGTTGGGCTGAATTAGAGCCTGAAAAGTTTTGGGAAAGCCTTTGCGAGGCCTGTCAAAAACTCTGGCTAATGGATGGCGTCGATAAAAACAAAATTGCCGGTGTTTCTATTACCTGTCAGCGGAATGTCATGATCAATCTTGACAAAAACGGAAAAGCTCTCAGACCTGCTATACACTGGTCTGACCAACGCAAAACGACCGGTCTGCCAAAGGTTGGTGGTTTGTGGGGGCTTGGTTTTGCCCTGACCGGGATGACCGACACAATCCGTTATCTTCAAACGGAAGCCAAAATAAATTGGATTCGAACAAATCAACCGGAGATTTGGGATAAAACTTACAAAGTCGTCCTGCTTTCCGGCTATCTTAGTTATCAAATGACCGGGAAATTTATCGATTCAACCGGGAATCAGGTTGCTTATTTGCCTTTCGACTATAAAAAACATGAATGGGCAGGGAAAGGCGACTGGAAATGGAAAGCCGTTCCCATCGAACCCGAAAAGCTGGTCGATTTGGTGCAACCGGCAAGTTTCTTAGGCGAAGTAAACCGTAGAGCGGCTGATGATACCGGCATTCCCCTTGGTTTGCCGCTAATTGCCGCCGCGGCAGACAAAGCTTGTGAAGTTTTGGGCTCAGGAACACTTGCATCAAACATCTGCTGTCTTTCTTACGGCACGGCGGCAACCATTAATACCACCCACAAACGATACATCGAAGTAGTTCCGCTCATTCCGCCTTATCCCTCTGCCGTTCCGGGCTCGTATTCACTTGAAATTCAACTTTTCAGAGGTTACTGGATGGTTTCATGGTTCTTGCGCGAATTCGGAGCAAACGAACAACGCCTGGCAAAAGAGCACGGAGTTTCCCCGGAACATCTATTTGATAACTTGGTCAGCGAAATCCCGGCTGGTTCCCTGGGACTGACCGTTCAACCCTATTGGGCACCGGGCTTGAAATCGCCCGGGCCGGAAGCCAAAGGGGCGATCATTGGCTTTGGCGGAGTGCATACCCGAGCCCACATTTACCGGGCAACTTTGGAAGGGTTGGCTTATGCCCTGAGAGAAGGTGCCGAACAAACGAGCAAACGAAGCCATGTTCCGATAACAGAAGTTCGGGTTGCCGGAGGCGGTTCGCAGAGTGATGCCGCTTTGCAATTGACCGCAGACATCTTTGGCATGACCGTCAGCCGCCCGCACGTCTACGAAGCCAGTGGTTTGGGTGCCGCCATCGATTTGGCAGTTGGCTTGGGTTTGCAACCATCCTTTGAGGAAGCGGTGGCAGAAATGACGCGAATTAAAGATAGCTTCCACCCCGAAGCCAAAAACCAAGAAATTTACGATGAGCTCTATAACCGTGTTTACGTAAAAATGTACGACCGCCTTTCGCCTTTATATACAGAAATTCAAGACATCACCAAGTATCCGCCTCTGGATTAATTGGGGCATGGGGCAGGTGTGCAGTAGCAATTTTTTATTAGGGCGGGTCGAACGATTTGGGCGATTATTGAGCATTCGTGATTGGGACCTGCCCCTACTTTGTATATACATTACACGATTTAAAGTGTATACGAAAGATATTTGCTGATTTATTATGGCAAGGATTCATGATTTTTTCATAGTGAGAATTGCTGGAATAGGGGACTCTCAGGCTCTTACTGAAAAATTCAGGTAAAATATAAGTTCAATTTTACTTAGATACAAAAAATTCAAAAACTGTCATCTCCAATTTGGCAGAATGAGGCTCTCTTGAAAAAATCATTGAAGTTCTTGCATGTATTATTGGCTTTTCTAATTTTTTCTTCAACAAGTTCGGCTCTCGCTCAATCCCAGTTTCAAACTCAATCCACGGTTCCTGGTTTTCCATGCTATCGCGATATCACGGCGATTTATCAAAGTATGCAAAATCTCAAGAGCAGCTATCCCAACTTAGTCAAGCTGAATCAAATTGGCTCATCCTGGGACGGGATGCCAATCTATGCTTTGGAGATCACGAATCAAAGTATCAATGAATCCAAACCGCGCCTGGTTTTAGTCAGCGGGTTGCGGGCAAACGCCTTTGCACCGCTTGAACTCAGCTTGCGTTTTGCCGAGGAGCTCTTAGCTAATTATGGGGAAAGCGCCGAGGATAGCTGGATTTTGGATTATCTGGAGCTCGATTTGATCCTCCTCGCCAATCCGGATGGGCGGCTAAAGGCAGAGCTTCAAGCCGAACAAGGCCTTGAGATAAGCTGGCAAAATAATGTGCATAACAGTTGTCCAGAAAATGAGACCGGTGTGCGTTTGAACCGTAATTTCCCTTATCAGTGGCGCGGATCTGTAACCGAATCTTGCGACGCGGCCTATAGTGGTGAAAGCCCAGGCAGCGAAGCAGAAAGCCAGGCAATTGTCAATTACCTCATAGCACTCAAAGCCGAAGAAGAGCGGATATTATTGCTTCATTTGGATGCCATTGAAAACGAAATGCTTAGCCCCTTTCGTTATAATCCGGTTGCCGAAAATAATTACATCGACGAACTGTATACACTCGGAAAGAAAATTACTTACAATAGTCTGGTGAAACCCTATCGGCAGAATGAATCTGGCTATCCGGCCACCTATGGTACTTTGGTCGATTTTGCTTATGGTGAACTGGATATTCCTTCCTTGTTATTCACTATGGGCAGTTCAATGGCGGGCGGTCATGCAACAGAATGCTGGTATTTTGACGAGTATCTGCTTGAAGCCAATTTGGCTGCTCTGAAACAAGCACTGAAATTGAGCAGTGAGCCTTTCCAAAGGGCTTATGGTCCGGATCTCGAAATTGAAAGTTTGAGCTATCAGCAAAACAGCATCATCATTAGCGGTGGAGCTGACGATTACACCAAATGGTTTAATGGAGCTGATCAATACAGCTCGGTGAAGCGGATTGAATATTCGATCGACCTTCCTCCCTGGCATCCGCAGGCTGAACTCTATCCGGTAACAAAGATTGAGCAAGATTCAATTTATAGATTTTATGCAAGATTCGAGCTGGAAATTCCAACTGAAGGGCTTTCGGAAGGCAAGCACCGCATCTATTTCCAAGCCTGGGATGAGGAAAGTGACATTGCAGCCAGCCGACCGGGGATTGTAAGTGCCATTGATTTCCGCGTTACCGCTCCGGAAAATATCAGTAAGCTCTATCTTCCGATTATCCGGAAATAAGGATTATTGCATTTTGTTTAAAATTCAATTGTCAGGATTCCGCTTTCGCCCATCGCTAATTCTGCTTTGATTTCGCCCTCATCAAAGAGATATGCGCCGCCAAAAGCTTGATTGGGTGGGGCGGAGAGGCTGTTAATCATCAAAACCGGACGTTTGAGCAGGCTCACTCGCTCGGCATAGGCAGATTTTTCTTGCTCTTCCCATTCTTCGGGGTTGTAATTGATATAGAGTGGCCAGAGGAGCAAATCAGATTTTTGTTGTTGAAAATTTTCAAGTAAATCGTCATGCCAAAGATCGCCACAAATTGCAATTCCGAATGTTTTGCCTTTCAGCTGGAAAGTGTCGTATGTTTTGCCTTCGAGATAGGTAGCCGGGTTGGCTATTGACTCTTTCCAACCGGGGGAGAGACGGCGAAAATTGCAAAGTTGTTCACCTTCTGCCGAAAGCACCAGATATGAGCTGTATAAATTTTGTCCATCACGTTCGATGTAACCAAAGGCGATGCCTGTTTTGCATTCCCGGGCAATTTGAGCGAGGCGGCAGATGTGTTAATCGTCTTTATGGAGGGCGATTTTGAGGTCTTCTTCGTGGTTCCAGCTTAAACTGTCAAAACCTTGGGCAAAAGATTCTCCAAAACAGAGCAAATCGTAAGCCTCACCTTTTGACTTCCTGAGCCAGTGAGTCATTTGAGCGAAGTTAAAGTCCAAATCTTTGTCAATAAAGCATTCGGCGATTAATCCAAGGCGCATCTTTTTTCCTCTAACATGGCATGCAAATCGGCGTAAAACGGTTTATCTTTCATAGCTCAAATTTTACTCTATGGGCGGAATTAAATTATTGATTGCCGGTTATGGCAGACAAATCAAAAACCGGGGAAGGGTTGTCAGCAAACAGTTACCTTTCAGCAAGTAACTGTTTGCTGAGTTAGTTGAGTTTTTTAAACCCGCTCCCTGCTTCCCGTTTCCTGCTCCCTGAATCACCGCTTGGCAAGGAACATTCTAAAAAACTTCTTTGTTTCAAATTTTTCACCGCTGATGAGGGTTTGAGAGCTAAACATATTTGCCACCGCTCTGATGACGAACCAGACTGTCGCAATCAAGAGCAGAAGCGACAGGGCAATTTGCCAAAACGGGACAACATCAATCGAGAGGCGAGCCATCATTATTACCGAAGATGTGGGTGGAAAGAGGCTTAAGAAGAGGCTGAGCCCGCCATTAGGGTTTTGAATGATTTGTTGCATAGCCATGATGCTGAATAACATGGGCATCATCAAAATGAAAGAGGCTTGGTTTCCCTCACGCATGTTAGGTGCCAGAGCGCCTAAACCGGCCATCAGACTGCCATAAAGGAAATAAGCAAGGAGGAAATAGGGAACGCTGAAAGCGAAAACCCGAGGCGGCATTTGCATTCCTTGCAAGAAGCTGAGCGAGTTTCCGCCGAAGTTCATAATAATCGCTGCGGCAGCTCCCCAGGCGACGAATTGGAGCAAACTGGAAGCAGCGAAGGCTAATAGCTTACCGACGAACAATTCGAGCGGTTTGGCTGAAGTGAGTAAAACTTCAATGGTTTTATTGTCCTTATCTTTTCCGACCGCTGAAAGCATAAAACTCGAGCTCAGAACAATCAGCATGTAAAAAAGCATGATGATTGCATATGGTGCAAAGAAAGTTGAGGGATCATCCTGGTCGCGCGTATCGGCATTTGCTTCGTCAATATACTCAAAAGTGTAATTGAACGGGTTCGTATAGCGGAG
>Ga0265295_1008808_pt1 | contig 11069 bp, 9 predicted proteins | sample Munlansysbiofilm_FD_192503 | JGI IMG/M metagenome (GOLD analysis project Ga0265295, IMG submission 192503) | Leachate microbial communities from a municipal landfill in Southern Ontario, Canada - Methane capture system biofilm | ecosystem: Engineered > Solid waste > Landfill > Unclassified ... | reverse complement strand
AGCGTTCCGAAAAGCTAAGGGGGAAACCTAAGCCCCTTAAAAAGTAAGGTGGGTGCCCACCCTATGGGAAAATAAAAGCGCAGCAACCCATATAAAACACCTCTGGTAAGGTGGGCTGCCGCGCAGAGTAAAACACATATTAATATAACGTAAAATGAAAAAGAAAGTTATAGTAGTAATAATTACAACAACAATCCTATTAATCAGCACTATTTCAATGGTAAGCGCAAGAGCCTATTTTAAAGAACGTGTTGAAACAGGTGAAGTACCAAACAAATGCGGTACCACTCAAAACACTGAATGTTACGAAGGCGCAGATAAATGGGCATGCCACCCTTTTGGATGTGCCGGAAATTGCTCGAAGAACTAATTCACGTTACGATAATAACAGCTAAAGAAAAATATCTTTAGCTGTTATTTTTAACCAAATAATTAGAGAACTATTAAGTTTCAAACATGAAAAGAAATCCTGTTGTTATACTTATCATTATCTCGTTTTTAATAATCTCTTGCAATAGCAGTAAAAACGATAACTTAGAAATTCGTCTTGAATCAAATCAACACAAAAACTTACAGGTTAAAAAATCAATTCACACAATAAAACTCGAAACAAGAGAAGATTGTCAGCTTAGCAGTATAGATAAAGTTTGTATTGATCAGCGAAGAAATAGAATTTTTATTCTATCGAATTTCAACCTGTATATTTTTGACTTCGAAGGTCGGTTTATAACAAAAACGATTAAGGGCAAGGGACCCGGTGAGATTATTTTTATACCATCTTTCGCAATAAACAAAAACCAAAAACGCATTTACGCTTTAAACATGAACTCCATTGCCATAATAAACTACGATGGTATATTGGAGAAATCGTTGCCATTAAATGACTTTTACAGTGCCGATATTTTTAGTATTAATAATGACAGTATTCTTCTTCTAAATAATGGTGTTGGCAGTCGTGATAAATATTTTCTAGGCCTGTATAGCATAAAACAAAAAAGCGTAGTAGAAACATTATTAACAGAAAATGAAAGCTATTACCCATACGCAATAAAGATAACCTGTCAAAACTTTTACAAAAAAAATAATAGAACCTACTTTTCTCCTACCAATATCTTTAAGTTATATGAGTTTAGCAATAACAAAATTAAGCAAATAGCTAGTTTTGATACAGGGGACAGAAAGGTGCCAGAATATTTTGCCAACCGGTATCGCGAAGGAAAAAACAGATCAAGGTTTTCCTACTACGCCAGGAAAAAAGGCTATGTCCCGTACATTAACTATTCATTTTTCTTAAACGACTACCTTTTTGTGGGAATTGACGACCAGCATAAAACTTGTTATGCTGTAAGTCAAGATGGGAGCAACAACGTATACGCAAATCACCTCCCTCTATTTCTGGACCTTCCAAACACTAGATCTTTTCAATTCCCTAAAGGGATTGACGAAAATATCATAATTTTCTGTTGTAATACAATGGATTTTTTTGAGCATAATCCATTGAAAAAAGAGCAGAATGTTAAAATTGGTAATAATGTAATCAGCATAAACTACACAGACAACCCAATACTCGTTTTAGTTAAAGAGAAATGAAAAAAAGAACCTTACAAGTCCTTGCTATAATAGTAGTAATAGGACTTTTCTGGGGATGTACTTGCCATACTTCAGAAAAAAAAGCAATAGAAGATACACTTAACGAAACCCTTGATTTGTCTGTTTTCAATACAGTCCACTTACAAGATTCTATGCTTTCGATAGATGAACTAAAAAACAGTTATGATTATATATCTATAATTTATCTACTAAATGAGTGTTCACCATGTTATCAACGTTACATTGATTGGCATAAAAAGATGGATAGCGAGATGCAGCATGGCAACCATACAGTATTGTTTATTGTCGAGGGACTTTATTATACTGAATTCATAAATGAAATAAATAGCATTGAGCCTATCAACAATAGATATTACGTAATTATGGATCCTAATCAGCTTTTCATAATAGCAAACCCTAATATACCCAAGTGGATAATAGACAAATCCTTACTCATAGACAAGGAGTTTAGAGTACGGATGGTAGGGCAACCTTGGGAAGATAAGAAGAAAACAAAACAGTTCCGTAAAATATGTAAACACGCACATAAGAAGTATATCAGTATTTTAAACTTCAACCTTTAGCTTAGTCCCCACACTAATAACTTCCTGCCTATTGGATAAGGTAGATGCCGAGCAGTCTACCTTACCCAATAGGCAGGGTGCTCCCACCCTACGAAACGAGTAAAAACACTCAATTCTCATCAAACGGGACAACTTTATCGCATTACAAAACTCCATACAACAAATAAATCTTTTCGGAGAGCAAGAATTTTTTTTCACCCAAACCACCGCAATTACAGCAACACGCCATTTACTCATCCAAAACATGCTGTATAACATGCAAAAAAAAAGGGGGGGGTGAAGTATTTTTGACTGAAAAAATTCATACATTTTTGCTTTATACATACAACTAAACCAATGTCAAACCAATACGAAAGGAGGCCACAAAACCAGTTTAACCCAACCCCGAGCAGCCGCTGCAAGGCATTGGTTGCAAGGCGGAACGCTCAAAAAATAGAGCGTTCCGAAAAAGTAAGGGGGAACCTAAGCCCCTTAAAAAGCAAGGTGGGTACCCACCCTAAGGGAAAAGAAAAGCGCAGCAACCCATATAAAACACCTCTGGTAAGGTGGGCTGCCGCGCAGATTAAAAATCATATTAATATAACGAAAAATGAAGAAGAAAGTTTTAGTTTTAGCAGCATTTGCTGCTCTTACAGTTGGAGTTTTTACAACCACAACACAGAATAATTCTCTAACAATAAACAAAGCCCAAGCAGGTCCTGAAGTAGTGGCTTGTTATTGGCGTACTTATTACATCTGCGTTATTGACGGCCAGTGGTGGATTCATTTCCACCCCATTATGGTTGATCTGCCATCATTACCAACCCATTAAACAAACTACCTCCCAGCAGAACTAAAGAGGTATTACTTGAATACCTTCTACTCCTCGAAGCTGCGCTTCGAGGAGTTACTCTAAAGAACTGAAAACAATAAAACTTGCATAGGATACGGTTATTCTTTAAACCTTAGAATTACTATTACCTTCCTGTGCAGGTTCTTAACCTTAATAAAATGAACATAAAAACAAGTTTATCTACACTAATCTTTTGCGTTTTGCTGGGTTTAATTCACTTTACCTCTTGCCAATCCACTGCTGAAAACGAATTTGCAACATTCCCAAATAATATAGACATGGGAAGTATCAGGGTTGAGGTAATAAGGATTGACAATTGCATTTCCCCAATGGATATTCTCGCGCACGACTCTGTACTCATTTTAAACGATACAAGGGATGCAAATATGTTTATAAAAATGTACAACTGCCAATCGGGTATTTTTATAAAGGGGGTTGGGGTTATGGGCAACGGTCCCTACGAGTATATCAATCCTTATGGTATGATGTTATTTCCCGATTATGATGCTTTTTGGCTGATGGAACCACCTAAAAGGCTGTTGCATAAGATTCCTTTAAGCCAAATGGTATCCACAACTGAAAGCAACCTAATACCAACTACCACAATACAGTTGGAGGGTCAAATGTTGATAACTGATTATTACCAGGTATCCGACACAACGCTTTTAGTTTATAACCCAACAAGCGATAATCTTTTTGAGGAAATGAGCATCAATGGCAACATTATAGAAACATACGGTAAAACGAACAATAAAGTGGTATCGGAAAATTATTTTGCAAATTTTATATACTACAGGGGTACTTTTACCATAAACAACAACAAAGCATTCCTTTTTCATAACCTAATTAATAAGATAACAAGTTTTGATTTCAAGACTATGATTAAATCCGATAGATTTGGGGATAATTACATTGACATCATTCCAGAAGTTCACGAATCAGGTAATTTACTCAATAACTATGTTTCCTTTACCTCCAATGTTAATAGTTATAACAGCCTAGTTTTTATCGTTTATACAGGTGGTCAGGGATTTAACCAGGAAGAGATGACACCAAATTATCCAAACACCATCCTTGTCTTTAATGAAAATATTGAACCTGTAGCTAAGTTAAACTTCCCTTTTGACATTCTGAACTTCACCATTTGTAAAAAAGGGGTATTATATGTTATTCCGGGAAGTTATGATGGCATTATATATAAATACGATTTAACCCATATTACTTCCCTGAAAAACTAAATAGGCTAAACCAATGATCATCAATCTTTTGTTAAAACAATTAAAGTAATGAACACATGAAGGGAGTTAAAATATTACAATTTTTGATATTAGTTTTACTTTTTGCCTTTAGTAGTGCTTGTGTAAACTCATGTAATGATTCTCAGAACCAATGTTCAAATACAAACCGTTTACTTTTACCTGATAGTATCCTATTAGTCAGGCCAGATAGTAGTTTAATTATGATTGGCACAGAAAGCCTAATTTCTGATTCCTACATAACGATTATTACCCCCATCTGGGGTGATTGCCACGTGTGCATGGCAAAGTTCAAGGAGTGGGAACAAGTCTTATGCAAGGAGTCGTTTCTGGGGATACAAATGGTTTACATCGTAACCACACCCTACCCCGATTACTTTATGAAGGTATTCTATCCAGAGATTAAACACAGCGGCATCCTACTGGTCGATGATAAAGAGAGTTTTTTTTCTCTTAATAACCTAAAATACTCGCAAGCATACCTGAATACCTTTTTAGTGGATAGCGCATTTAACATTATACTCCAAGGCGACCCACTTGCCATACCAGGTATGTTGGAACAGTATGAAGAGGCTATCAATAATCACTTGTTAAATTAGACCATGAAACCCTTTTTGAAAACCTTGGTCTGGTTTATCTCAACCATTCTCCTTGCCTTGGTGATTAGGATATTCGTAATGGCTGTTTACCTAGTGCCAACCCCATCGATGGAGCCAACCATACTGAGCAAAGACCTGATCATGGCCATAAAACTCTTTGCAATAAAGCACAAGACCCCAAAAACAAATGAAGTGTGGCTGTTTTCAAAGCCGGATGAGTCCAATGATCACAGCCTAACTTTGGTAAAGCGATTATATGGTGCTCCTGGCGATACTATCCAATTTTACAACGGAAGCATAATGGTTAATGGCATTCCTAACAATATGGCTAAATTCAAAGACAACACTATTTCTGCAGGAACGTTGCCCTACCCTAACCTAATGATATTTCCTAACGATACATCACAAGTAAAGTGGACTGCACTAGATTTTGGGCCGCTTTGGATTCCCCGAAAAGGGGTAAACATTAAACTCAACAAGTTGAGCCTTTCGCTTTACAGGAAGTGCATACTAGATGAATCTCCCGAATTAAAACTAACTCAAGATGGTTACATTACTCAGGGTGATAGTGTAATCGAAGAATACACTTTCAAGCAGAACTACTACTTTGCCTGTGGCGACAACCTTGCCCTATCGAACGATTCGAGACACTGGGGGCTAATTCCAGAACACCATTTGATGAGCAAAGCCAGGTTGGTGCTTTTTTCCTCATACAAGCCCATCTCAAATCTCAGCAGGTTTTTCATGAAAATAGAATAACTGACAATGAATTGTGCCCATGAATAATTTGCTTACATACTTATATGCTATAATTAGCAATGCACCATTTAAAAAATCAATCAAGATTTGGTATCTTTGCATACAAACACCCACAAAACCCTAAAAGATGAATCGACTTTATACTCTTACCCTCACAGGCTGTTTTGTAATGTTGCTAACTTCCTGCACATCGGGCAGAGCCGATGATGAATCGTCTACAAACACCGAGCGCAAGGGCTCGCCCACCCCGGTAATGGTTACCACGGCACCGGCTACAACCAAAACTTTTTACCACGAACTGCTGTGCAACGGCGTGGTGGAGGCAGACTGCATGGCCACAATAATATTTGAGGCGCAGGGCATTATCGATTTAATACCCATAACCAACGGGCAAATAGTGCAAAAGGGGCAGCTGCTGGCTCAGCTAAACAACAGGGAGCAGCAAATGGCGCTGCAACATGCCCAAAACGCTCTACAGCGAGCCAAGGTTGAAATGAAGCACCTTATGCTAGGCTACAGCGATACATCGAACCTTTCACCCCAAATACTTGAAACCGCTCGCATTAAAAGCGGGCTTTCCGAGGCCGAACTCTCCGTAAAGGAGTTCGAATACAGGCTAAGTAAAACTTTGCTTTACGCTCCTTTTGCGGGCAGGGTGGTAAACCTAAAGGCCAAACAGTACAACCCCACCTCGAACTACAAGTACCTTTGCCAAATTATTGACGAGCAATCGCTTCGGGTATCGTTCGGGGTACTCGAGTCGGAGCTACAAATGGCCACCAAGGGTACTCAGCTTGAGATTTACCCTTTCTCAAATCCCAACCTTAAAGCCAAAGGAAAAATTACTGAGGTAAACCGAATGGTTGATGAAAATGGGATGGTTGCCATTACTGCCGAGTTTACTCAGGCCAATAAGAATATTATTCCTGGAATGAATGTAAGAGTGCTGGTACGCCGTGCCATGCCCAACCAGCTAGTTATACCTATTGAGGGACTTGCCCGCCGCCAAAACCGCGATGTGGTTTTTGTAATGCACGACTCGCTTGCCCACTGGCAATATGTAACCGTTGGGCCACGCAATACGAAGGAGGTGGTAATTACCGAGGGGTTAAAAGAGGGCGATAAGGCAATTATAACGGGCAACGCCACCATTGGGCACGAGGCATGGGTTAGTGAAGTGGAGTAGAAATAGCGATATTTAGAGTTTAAGGTTCTAAAAAATCATTAAACTCAAAACCAATTACCGATTACTGGTTACCGATTACTGATTACCAAAAAAATGCTCCCAAAAAAACCAAATACCTCCCTCCTTCCCTCCTATATCAACTCATTTACAGTTATAGCAATTTTTGTGCTGCTAGTAATTGCCGGAATTGCCACTGCACCTAAGCTTTCCATACGATTATACCCCTCAACCCAGGGAAATAGCATATACGTTACCTATAGCTACAGCGGAGCCACTGCCGAGGCGGTTGAGATGGAGGTAACCGCGCCAATTGAGGGATTTATGTCACTGGTAGAGGGTGTAGAAAGAATAAGCTCCGTTTCGGGCGATGGCTGGGGGCGAATAACCATAAACCTTACCCGAGATGTAAAACCCGATATGGTTCGGTTTAAGGTCCTTTCGCGTGTGCGCGAAATTTACCCTCGGCTCCCTCAAGGGGCTACCTATCCCAGGGTTAGTTCACAATCGTTGGATAACGAAAAGATGGTACAGCTACTCACCTACACCATTGCATCGGACCTAAACCCACCCTCGCTCCGCGAGCTGGCCAACGAACAAATAGTTGGACCAATATCTTTAATAGAAGGGGTTACCAGCGTAAACGTGTATGGTGCTAACACCAACGATTGGTATATTGAGTACAACCCCGAAACGCTTGAAAGGCACAGCATAAGTACAAATGATATTGCACAGGCAGTTAGCTTATACGGATACACTGCTGGCATTGGAGTTGAAAAGACTGAAAATGGCGAAACAATCCCCCTTGTTATTACCGGCCCGGGAATCGACCCCACACAATGGCAGTCCATTGAGGTAGCCAATCGGAATGGGCGCATAATTACTCTGGGGCAGCTAGCCACTATTGAGCAGCGCGAACGCGAGCCCGATGGATACTTTCGTATAAATGGACAAACCGCCATAACCCTTGTTATTCAAGCTTCGGCAGATGCCAATCAGATTTCGACAGCCAACCGCGTGTACAGCACTATTAACGAGATTCGACAAAGTTTGCCTCACGGGGTTGAACTACAAAAATCACAGGATAATACAATCCACCTACGAGCCGATTTGCGCAAGAACTTCCTCCGCACCATATTCTCCATTAGCATTCTATTACTATTTGTGCTTGTTGCTTCGCGCAGCTTTCGTTACCTGCTAATTGTTGGCATTAGCCTGCTGGCTAATATTGCCATAGCCATACTTTTTTACCATGCGCTAAACCTCGATATTCATATGTACTCGCTATCGGGCATAACCCTCTCGCTAGGTTTAATTATCGACAATACGCTGGTAATGGTTGACCACCTACGCCAAAGGCGCAATATGCTGGTTTTTACCGCCATACTGGCTGCCACGCTTACCACCATAGGTGCGCTGGTGTCCATTTTCTTCCTTGAGGAGAGCCAACGGGTGAACCTCACCGATTTTGCATGGGTAATAATTGTAAATCTATCGGTATCGCTGCTTATTGGACTTTTCCTTATCCCCTCGTTATTTGAGAAGATTAAGCTCAAAGGGTTGGTAAAAGTTCGAAGAAATGCCTCGCTAAAATTCAGGTATGCCCTTTCAAAAGGCTACGCTTGGCTAGCTAGCAAAATATACCGATTTAGAAAAATAGCCATAACCATTGGCATACTGGCAGTGGGGATACCAATATTTGCACTCCCCGATAAGATAGAAGATGAAAGCTTTTGGGCCGATGCTTATAACAAAACATTTGGCTCAAACACTTACCGAACACAAATAAAGCCCATTGCCGATAAGGCTCTGGGGGGCTCCTTACGGCTGTTCTACAATAGTGTATGGACAAAAGGTTTTTGGGGAACACCCGAGCGCACCAGAGTTTTTGTAAGGGCTTCACTTCCACAAGGCTCTACCCTAGAACAATCAGATAAGCTAGCTGCAATCTTCGAATCGCATATTACAATGCATAGCGAGGTTGAGCAGTCCATTTGCAATGTAAGGGGTACGGGCTTCACTATCGAAATATTTTTTACCCCCGAATATGAGAACAGCTCATTCCCGTTTCAAATAAAATCGAAAATGGAGAGCATTGCCATCACGCAGGCGGGTGCCGATTTTTCGATTTACGGTGTGGGTCGGGGTTTCTCAAACGCTATTGGCAACGGGTGGGCAAATTCGCAAATTGTGCTTACGGGCTACAGCCATAGGCAACTTATGGGGTGGGCACGAATTGCATCCGACTCGCTTATAAAAATGCCGCGGGTTGATAAGGTTTATATTCGTGGCGGACAAGCCTACTGGTTTACCGATGAGTATAGGCGATTTTTAACCCTCGATGAGCAGAAACTGCTAACGCAAGGAATTCATGCATACCAAATGGCTGGTGCGCTTAGCCAATTCTCGCCCCGTTCCGATCGCATTCAGTACGAAACGGTAAACCACAAAACCTCTGCCATCAGAATTAGGCCATCGAGAGAAGCAATTCCATCCGATTTTGAGGTTAAGCAAACACCCATTATCATTGGTCGGCAGGAAACACGAACCCAAACTGTGGCCAATTTTCGCGATGAGCTTACCAACGATCAAATACATAAGATTAATCAGGAGTATATAATAACACTTGCCTACAACTACATTGGCCCCGACAAACTGGTCCAAATGGTTATGGAACAACAGATTAAACAGATAAGCAGCATGCTTCCCATTGGGTTTAAAGTCAGTAAGCCAACCTACTCATACTGGAATAAAGAGGACAAAAAACAGTACGCTCTAATCGGGCTAATGGTACTTATCCTATTCATCATCAACTCGGTACTTTTCGAGTCAATGAGGCAGCCCATTGCGGTAATTTTGTTGGTTCCCCTATCGTTTATTGGAGTATTTATCACCTACTGGATGTTCGACCTCTCGTTTGACCAGGGTACCTATGCGGCATTCATACTTCTGGGAGGATTGGTGGTAAACTCTGCAATCTATATTATTAATGAGCAGAATAACCTTCGCAAACGGTACCCAAACGCAAACGCTTTAAGCATATACAAGCGTGCTGTAAATGCCAAAATAATTCCAGTTTTACTAACGGTTCTGTCAACGGTACTAGGCCTTTTGCCCTTTGTAATGTTTGGCCAAGAGCCATTCTGGTTTTCACTGGCTGCTGGTACCATTGGAGGACTAATTTTTAGCATCCCGGCGCTATTACTGTTTCTTCCAGCGTTACCTGGAGGAATGCAAAGAAAGAATAAATGATGAATCGGTGTCGTTTAGTTAGGGCTGTCGGCTTCGACTTCGCTCAGCCTGACCGTCACCCTGAGCGAAGTCGAAGGGGGCGGTTATTAATAAATAGGAGATTACATCTTGTTAACTAAACAACATTAAATGATGAATGATGAATTTCGAATAATGAATTACGAATTACGAAGTAAGGGAATACGAAAAGTTGTTGAGCCGAAGTAAAAGACCTTGCCATACCTAAACTTCGACATTCAACATTCGGTGTTCGATGTTCGATATTTCTTGTTTACAAGGCAGTTGTATATTGGTTAATTAGTTTAGAATGCAAAGAAAGGGAAAATGATGAATGATGAATTTCGAATAATGAATGATGAAGTAAGGGAATACGAAAAGTTGTTGAGACGAAGCAAAAGCCCTTGCCATACCTAAACTTCGACATGCAACATTCGGTGTTCGATGTTCAATATTTCTTGTATTACATAAAATCTTAAATTCGCTGTATATTAGAATAATTGTATAGAAATGCAAAGAAAGAATAAATGATGAATCGGTGTCGTTTAGTTAGGGCTGTCGGCTTCGACTTCGCTCAGCCTGACCGTCACCCTGAGCGAAGTCGAAGGGGGCGGTTATTAATAAATAGGAGATTACATCTTGTTAACTAAACAACATTAAATGATGAATGATGAATTTCGAATAACGAATGATGAAGTAAGGGATACGAAAAGTTGTTGAGACGAAGCAAAAGCCCTTGCCATACCTAAACTTCGACATTCAACATTCGGTGTTCGATGTTCAATATTTCTTGTATTACATAAAATCTTAAATTCGCTGTATATTAGAATAATTGTATAGAAATGCAAAGAAAGGGAAAATGATGAATCGGTGTCGTTTAGTTAGGGCTGTCGGCTTCGACTTCGCTCAGCCTGACCGTCACCCTGAGCGAAGTCGAAGGGGGCGGTTATTAATAAATAGGAGATTACATCTTGTTAACTAAACAACATTAAATGATGAATGATGAATTTCGAATAA
>Ga0265295_1008806_pt1 | contig 11070 bp, 6 predicted proteins | sample Munlansysbiofilm_FD_192503 | JGI IMG/M metagenome (GOLD analysis project Ga0265295, IMG submission 192503) | Leachate microbial communities from a municipal landfill in Southern Ontario, Canada - Methane capture system biofilm | ecosystem: Engineered > Solid waste > Landfill > Unclassified ... | reverse complement strand
ATGAACGATGCGCCCGTATCGATGTCAAAGGAGGACGGACAATGACCACAACCGGAGGAGCGAAGCATGCAAGGATCTCGTGCAGCGATGCCTTCAAGCACGATCCGGAACGGATCCTGTGCCTCGATATCGAGACCACCGGACTGGACCGCCGTTCCGACGACATTCTGTCATTGGCCATAGTCGACGGCACCGGGGCCGTGAGGTATCACGGCTACTTCCGCCCGCAGCTGAAATCAGAATGGCCGGAAGCCCAGGCGATCAACCGCATCGATCTCGGGGAAGTGAAGGATTCGCCACGGATCCGCGACGAGGCCGAACGGATCTCCGAGATCCTTTGGAGCTCAGAGGTGCTGATGGGATACAACCTGATCTCCTTCGATCTTCCCTTTCTTGAGGAGAAAGGGATCGCTGTTCCACTGAGGCGGGCATGCGATGTGATGCTCGAATACACCGAGAAGCACGGCGAGTGGGATGAGGATCATCAGAAATACAAGTGGATCTCGCTGGTGAAGTGCGCTTCGTACTTGGGGGTGAAATTCAGACCACATGATTCCTTGGAAGATACGATAGCTACGCTACAGTGTGCGGAGAAGATCATTAGATAATTACTGTTGTACCTATTCTTTGCGCCCCCAGGTGAGGGCGCGCCTTTATCTATATTTTGGGGAACTGTTTCTACGGCCAATGTCCTTGATTTCTTAGAATATTCCATTCACACCTGTATAAGTGATTGTTGTAATGCAAAAATACAACTGTTTATGTTCCAATGATTGGTTGAGGCGAGCACAAATAGAGGGCTATTATTTCTAGCCCGTATACGGGTTTATTTGTGCTTGGCATTATTTCTAAATCTACAGAAAAAGACCCATTGTTTTTGAAAGGTTCGAGTGATTCAAGAAATTGTTCTGAATTATTCAAAATTGAAAGCGGCGAGTCTCTCAATAATTTATTTCTTACACCAGGTGCGTTATTCTCTATTTCCCTAATTTGACATAAACACATAAGATTCAGATCAATCAATTCAGATAATGTGGATTGATACAAATTCGATTCATCGAGTGAAGATGATAAGACATAATCATCCTTTTCACAAACAACTTCATTACCGGGGATCAAATTACGTAAAGCCTTTTTTGATTCATCCCACATTTTAATTGTCCTAGTAATTTCATTTTTATTTACACCTTCCCCTGGAAACTGTTTTCCTACTTCGAGAATAGAATCATATTTTTGTATGGCAAGTTCGAAAGAATTCATTTTAAAAACTACGGGAATGACGACAAAATCGCCTTCTTTTGTATCCTTTATGTCTTTTTTTGATATCATATATTCAGATTCTAGTGTATCGAGTACATATTTCAGAATCGAAGATATTGTTTGGACCTTCTTTATTTCATGCTTATTTTCAGAGATAATAGATGATTGTACGTCCTTTTGAAAACCCGCACCTAACACTACAGCTTTAAATCCTATGTTACCAGTTTTTGTAGTTTGTCCCCCGGATTCGGCGCCTAATGTACGTATTTCATATTCGGAAAAACCATCATTTAGCATAGCATATGTGTCCAGTAATCTGCCTTGGTTGATATAATAGGGCAAAATCAGAGAGGGTGTTTTATTCTCATTGGGTTTTTCTTTTTCTGCAGTCATGAAATTCACCATAACATCAATCAATAATCGCTTCACCAGACAGAATCCCGCTGAATGATGTACGTCTTTTATATTGTACGCCAGTTTTCAAAGATTCAAAGTGCTTTTCTCCACACTTCATCTTATCTTCTTCGTTTTTTCTGTTGTTGCCGATGTTTCCTTTGGTCTCGATGACAAAGTATAGCTTCTGCGTCCCATCTATGTCCATAAGAACCGCCCAATCAGGATTGTAGTCTCCGATTGGCGTTGGCACAACGAACCAACTTGGAAGTTTTGTATAGACCTTGACACGTTCGTTGTTTTCCAGTTCTTCTGCAAAACTGCGTTCAACATCCGAATCGTAAACGACATGATCGTAAACAGATTTGTTACATTCCATCATATTCTTGTTCAGATAACCGAACAGTTCTTCATTTTCGAAGAGCTCTTGAGAATATGCCTCGCCGTTGCCGAGTCTCTCATATCTGATACCGTCAATGGCCATTCTTCTGACGTTATCGGAGATGATCTTTGCCGACTGCTCCATGAACATCTGGGGATTCTTCTTGAAGTCTTCTAGCTTGTCACATCCGATCAAAATTGCAACAATGGTTTTCCTGGTGAGATCTGTCCTATTTTGGAGATATGTTATTATGTCCGGAAGTTCGCCTTCATATTTTATCAGTTCAGCAGGAATGGAGTCCTTTTCTTTGGTGATTACGCCGCCTGCAGTCACATCGACCTCGGCTTTTCTATAGACAAGACTCGGGGTCTTTACATCCAACTTCCGATCCAGATCTCTGTCGCAGTTCTCAATTAGCACTTCACTATCAAAATGGATGTTGTATTTTGTTTTGTATTTGATGCGATCCCAAAGTTCTTTAAAATCTGCATCCAACCGTGTACCTTTCCGGTATGAGATAGCTCTCTTGTCATCATTGTTCTTGATGTTGAGGCTTCCCGCCACTTTCCTGCATATGGATTCGATATCTGATCTTGACGATTCCACTTCTTCTGGAATGATGAGGGTCCCATTTTTAAGATCTTTTTTGAGTTTATCCTGGACCTTTCCTTTTTTGTCTAAATATCCCAATTCTGTGAATGATTCATAGATTGCTGCAGATTTATCCTGCCCCAAGTTTGTTACAGTCTTATCGGGTGCAATTACAGGGATATTTGCAAAGGTGTGGGTTTCGAGTATCCCGAATCTTATTCCGCCATCTTCTTCATATTCGTTCTGAAGTTTGGCTGCGAATTCCTCATAACTCTCATTGGCCATTACTGTGAGTTGATTGACATAAGGGTCATGGACACGTTCACCGTTCTGATTTACACAAAGGCGCAATCCGCGACCTATCTCCTGGCGTTTCTTGACCTCGCTCTTAGTCTCATTTAAAGTACAGATCTGGAAGACATTGGGATTGTCCCATCCTTCTCTGAGTGCGGAATGTGAGAATATGAATCTTAATGATTCATTGAGTGAGAGAAGACGTTCTTTATCTTTCATGATGAGATTGTATGTATCGTTGTCTTTCTCCGTCTTACCATTACTGTCTTTCCATCCATTTTTATCTCCGGAGAAATAACCATCATGGGCGTCCTGTGCCTGCATTAACGGATCCTGGCCGTTCAGAATACTCTTGTACTTCGGTTTAGTGATGAGTCTGACATAGCATCTCTCGAACATCTCCGCGTATGGGCCTTTCTTTTCATTATCGCGGTAATTTGCAACACGATCGATGAAGAATAGGCTGAGGACCTTGATCCCCTGTGGATTGTACCTCAGTTCCTTTTCGAGATGTTCTTCGATGGTCTTGGAAATCATCTTCTCTTTGATTATGCGATTGTCAATATCGCCGATGCAGTTGTTGAGTTCGACTATTTTATCAATCGGAGAGAATTGAATGTATTCGTCACCCTTGCCACAATAGATCTCGTCCACGATGTATCCCTCATACACGTTACGCTTGGTCTTTTCAGACAGATCGTCATTCTTCTTCACAGTGATTGTTTTGCGTTCGATGGCCGTACGGTTCTTGTTCATCGCATCGACTTCGATCTTCGCAGTAATTGGAGATTTGGAATTATCTACGGAAATCAATCTGATATAAGCGTCATTGTGCTGATTCTCAGAGGAAAATCCAGCCACATCAATCCCTTTCACTAGTTTCTTTTCATAACTATCTACTGCATCAAGACGGTAGATCATATTATGTTTCTTCACATGCGTTGCTGAATATCTGAATATGCACAATGGATTCAATGAACCGATGGCATCTGCCGCCTTGGCAGTGGTATCTACCGATTGAGGTTCATCTATGATCACGATCGGATTGGTCTCCTTGATGAGATCGATCGGTTTCATCCCGTTCAGTTTATCATTGGGACGGTGGATGATATTAGCCTTCTTCGAATCATCATTAGGGTCGTCAAAACTTCTTCTGAAGGCGTCGATATTTATGATCATTATTGATATGCAGTCATTGACCGCAAAATTACGTACTTGCTCTAACTTATCACTATTATAAACAAAGTAGTCGTAAGGAGCATTGTCAAAAATCTCCTTGAAGTGTTCCTCTGTTACTTTGAAAGATTTGTAGACTCCTTCTTTGATAGCAATACTCGGTACCACGATGATGAATTTGGTGAATCCATATTCCTGATTTAGTCTAAGCATAGATTTGGTGTAGACATATGTCTTTCCAGTACCGGTCTCCATCTCTACATCAAAGTCGTTTCCAACAAGGGTTTTTGTTTGAAGGAGTCCATTTCTCAATTGAACTTGGTTAAGATTCTCTAAGATTTCGTCTTCAGATATGTCCAATTTATTTCCAACACCAACTCCCGAACTTGATAATCTGTCTAGTCTCTGTGTATATGCCCCGGCGGAAACAGTGAAAAGGGATTTTGCTACTTCTTGGCCTTTGAATATATCTACTACTGATTGGATCGCTTGATCCTGGAAATCAAGATTTGAATCGAATTTTAACTTCATGATTGTCCTTCCTGATTCTGAATTATAGTGTTACAAACGATCCATCTTGAAGTCCAGCTGCTCTCAGTGTCTCACGAGTATTGGCTTTAATATCGTCACTGGCAAATCCATTGTCTTTGAATACGACCTTCCAAATCGATGGTTCGTTTTCTTTGTAAGATTTGATCATGGCCTCTGCAATGTCCATAGATTTAACATCTCCAAGATATATCATTAGTGCTCCAGAACCTACAGAATATAATGATTCAACACCGTCGATCATTTCTATGGATGTTGTAAGTTCAAGCCCCAGTTTGAGAATAATCTCATTCAACACATCATAATCAGATCTATCAGACACTACGAGATTATCAATATAATTTTTGAGAGTTTGATTAAGGTCGCCACCATTTGGTGCCCATAGCTTGATGTTAGACGTGTCTAAACTATAGACACGAAATCCAGTATCGGGAATCGTACAACTAGTTCCGTCTAAACTTTGTTGTTTATTAGTTTCTGTTATTGATTTTGTAATTTCAGATCCTGCGCGACGAATGCGCTCTTCACCGATTTCACAGATATTATGATATCCTGCTTTTGCAGCTTCTTTGTCGGAAGCACATATTTCTGGCCATTGAACTATGATAAATTTCCGTTTTCCACCATCCTCGCTGTTTAGCTTCATAATAGCATGAGCAGTCGTTGAAGAGCCTCCAAAGAAATCCATAATATAATCATCATCTGTTGTAAACCAATTTGCAAAATCCTTAATCATCTCTACAGGTTTGGGATTGTCGAAATAATGTCCGCCCATAAGTTTTGCAAGATCTTCAGTTTGTTTGCTAACCATACCATATTCTGGCAATATTGATGGTGGTGTGATCGAGCTGCGTTCTTTATTACATTTCAATTTTCCACTGGAATTAAAATAGAATTCCAAAATTTTTTGTCCCTTTGAATCATAAACTGGTTTTTCACCGTAGAAGTATTTCAACATCTGGTCTTTTTGTGTCCAACCCGCATAAAGAGTTACAGGATTCACTAGCACTCCGTTTTTGCACTCCATTACACCTTGTGTCACTGTGACTTTTTCCGAATCGCCAAAAGTACCTATTATTTTTGTTCCATCTTTTGCTTCAAATCTTACGCCTGCTGGAAATGTAAATTCGCTGGCTGGATTACTTTTTGATATTTTTTTTAATGCTCCTGCTTCAATTATTCCTTCTCCTCCTTTGATATTGGATATTTCTTCAATATTTTTGCAAAACACGAGAACATATTCGTGATATTTTTTGAAAATTCCTTGCTGTTGAGAATGTTGTTTATTCCATATCAGTGTTGATAATTCGTTGTTAGAACCAAATATCTCGATGCATATCTTTTTTAAATTTTCTATTTCGTTATCATCAATGCTTATAAACATTACACCATCATCTGTAAGTAAATTTCTTGCAAGTTTAAGCCGAGGGTACATCATATTCAGCCAATTTGTATGAAAATGACCATCTGTTTCAACGTTTGTTGATATTTTTTTGCCATTTTCTTCAATTTGTTTTGTTTGTTGAATATAGTTTGAAATCCCGTTTGTAAAATCATCTTTATATACGAAATCTTCACCGGTGTTATATGGCGGGTCAATATATATCATCTTGATTTTGCCAAAATAGCTTTTTTGAAGAAGTTTTAAAACTTCAAGGTTGTCGCCTTCGACATAAATATTATTTGTATTATCATAATTGACACTTTTTTCTTTACATGGGCGAAGTGTCCCCATGGAAGATAATTGAGATAACCTTATTGCTTGTGATTTTCCATACCAAGTGAAGTTGTATCTTTCGGTGTTGTTATCAACTTCAATACCAAGAATTGTTTTTAGTTTATCAAAATCCACTTTACCTTCAGTAACAATTTCTGGAAAAAGCTCTTTCATCCTCTCGATATTTTCTTTCGTCAAATCCATGCTTTTTCCGTCCATCTTGATTTCGTCCATCTTCACTCCCCAATTTACGTGCTAAATCTTATTTTATTCTGATAAACCATTCGATGTTATATCGGATGCATCGAGCAGTCTGTTCTTTCTTTTACGAAGAAGATTGATCTTATCGTTGAGCTCGATCTGCCTGCTGAAATGATCTTCCTTCTTGATCTGTGATTTCAAGGATTCTATTTCTTCATCGATTTTTTGGATCTCATTGAGAATCGCCTTGCTTCTTTCATGACTGCTGACATCGCCGGAGAATCCCTTCATAACGAGATTGACTTTCGTCAGCGCTGCATACTCATCCGAATACAGATCGAGAAGATTCGTCGTACGCATATCTTTAACATCGAACGATCTCAGAATGGGATCTTCTTCTGACAACCACTTTGATGACATTATTTCATCTATGACTAATCTGCTCTTGTCATTCTGGTTGATCCTTTTGTGAGCCATGACAATCTTCAGCCGATTATCGTGTCTTAAGACAAGTATCACCATGTACTGGAATGACGACATGATCACGTCGCATATGCGTGTAACACACTCTGTACTGCGTAACTGCACATCGATCACTTGGATCTCACTGTAGTCTCTCGTTTCGTCCGTGAACGGTCTGATATTGGATGTGTCGTACGTTATCCTGTATGCCCAAGTGATCTTCTCAATATCATTGACGAACGTTTTGCGTTCTGTCACATTCAGATTGCCCTGGTCATAAAATTGCTTCTTATCGATCTTCGTATCGATGACAGTGGATTTCGGAAGTCCGAGGAACTCAAGCATTGTGGTCTCCTCTGATTATCAGAAATGTGACGATCTCAAAATCCTCGATTCCGTCGAAGTGGCTCTTATCCATAGTGGTGCCTCCGCGAGTGAATAGACTTGCCACACCGGCTTCATTCTTCTTTCCTATGAGGTCTTGGATCGTCTTTTCCAACAAGTCTGAGTATTTCCTCATGTTCTTGCCGTCATCCGTTTCTTTGTTGAATTCCGATGTAAGATCCTTTAAGACTTCGTTCTTCCCGGAGCAGAGTTTCTTGAATGTATCCAGGAGTTTCTTAGTGTGCACATACGACACCTGTACATCTCCGTTTTCTGAGATGTATGCAATATAGTATGGGAACATCGGATTCTGTTCTTTGGTTTGTGTCTTCCCCTCGATCTGTTTCAGGACAAATATCACTCCGGGTCCGATGTCCACATCGGAATTGCAATCGGTCACAGCATACAAGCCCATAGGGGTCTTGTCCAGCTGCGCACGGTTCTCCTTCATGTAGTACATCAGATCTGTCTTGAAATCGTTGAATGTCATGTCGGTTATCGATACGCCACCTTTGATATCCTCAAGATCGACCACTTCTTCCTTCAACCTCTCAAGCTGCTTCTTACGGTATTCGAGATCTCTCATCTCGCTGTTCTGCTCGATTATATTCTCTTCACCAGTTGCCGATACATCTAACATGACCATTCTGCCGCGTACGCGCTGTTGAAGATTGATATACTCGTCCAGATCCTGCATCGGCCAGAAATTGACCAACTGGATCCTGTCGTTCTTGGATCCGATACGATCGATCCTTCCGAACCTTTGGATGATCCTGACAGGATTCCAGTGAATATCGTAATTGATGAGATAATCACAGTCCTGGAGGTTTTGTCCCTCCGATATGCAGTCGGTACCGAATAGGACATCAATCTCTCCGTTGTAATCCGGGAATACAATCGATTTCTCCTTTGATCCCGGGGAAAACAGCGTAAGTGTTGTATTCAGATCAGAGAACTTGATCCTGTTGCGTAGTCCCTGCGGTACGTCCAATGTGGATTTGTTGTTCCCGGTACCGGTGACGATGGCAGATTCCAGACCTATCGATTTCAATGCATCGGAGATATTTTCGTAGAGATAGTATGCAGTATCTGCGAATGCAGTGAAGATGATTATTTTCTTATTGTCTTTATTGATCGGATGTGCTATCTTCTCCCTCATCATGGTCCTTAGGTCGAGAAGTTTTGCATCTCTGTCAGGTGTTACCTTCTTGGCCTCATTCATCAGATCCTGAAGTTTGCTCCGATCATCTTCCAGGTCCTGTTTCCATTTGATAAGGTCCATGTCCTTCAGATTGATTTGCACCCTATTACCGAACGATAATGAGTCCATCTCAGGGTCATCGAAATCCAGATCGTCCGTGTCCATTTCGGAGATCGATGCATTGCTTACGGCATCTATGTGCTTCAGAGCATTATTGACCTTGAAAAGGATCTTTTCAACAGTCATACTGAACGAATGAACCGAACTTTCTAAACGTTTCAGGATATTCACCCGCATCAGCGATACAAGATTTTTCTCACGGTCCTTCTGTTTCAGTACATTCCTTCCGCCTTCTGGCACAATATCATACTTTTCTTCATAATACGCGACCTTGTTTGGAAGAACGTAGGCCATTGGGCAATAAACACCTAGATTAAGCCGTCCGATACGCTTGTTGACCTCGCTTATCGTAGGGAACTCATCCACAAGATCGATTTTTGAATATTTGTTGATCGGAGCCAATCTTTCGGGGAACTTGCCGATCTCATCCAGATCGTAATACTTTTCGATGTGCTTCCTCGATCTTGCAATGGTGAGTGTATCCAGGAGCTTGAAGTAATCTGTGGTCATCATTTCGACGAACCGTTCGGTTGTGCGGTCCTTGTCTGGCAATTCGCTCCATCTTGTGAAGGTCCTCTGTGCTCCGGAGATTGTCGCATCGATATTCGGTATCCCCACGGTCGAGAGGGCTGCCGGATTACCCTCGGTTATAAATGAGATCTGATTCTTCATATCGTTCATATTGTTGTTCACCGGGGTGGCAGACAACATCAGAACACGGGTCTTCACTCCTTTGCGGATTATCTCCTCCATCAGACGCTGGTAGCGAGTGATATGACCTTTGAACGGCGGATTGTTCCTGAAATTGTGGCTTTCGTCTATGACGACCAGATCATAATTTCCCCAATTGACGGTCGCAAGATTGATGTCACCTGATTGTCCCGACTCGCGGTTCAGATCGGTGTGGTTCAGAACATCGTAGTTGAAACGGTCATCGACGAAGATGTTCCTGCGGTCATTCATCGTGTAGATTGTCCAGTTGTCACGTAGTTTCTTTGGGCACAGGACCAATATGCGATCGTTCCTCGACTGATAATATTTCATCACAGCCAATGCGGTGAAAGTTTTACCCAATCCTACACTATCTGCAAGAATACATCCGTTGTATTTTTCTATCTTATCGATGATGCCAATGGTACCATCCTTCTGGAATCTGTAAAGTTTGTTCCAAATCGCAGATTCTTTCAGATTGATGCCAGTCTTGATGATATTCTCTTCAGTGAGTTCATCGAGATATGCACTGAAAACGTTGAACAGTGCAATATAGTAAATGAATTCAGGAGAGTTCTCTTTGTAGAGGGTTTCCATACTCTCCAGCATGTCCTTTTTAACATCTTCCACTAAGGACGAATCATTCCACATCTGATTGAACATCATGATGAACATCTTCGTTTCGTCACCATATGTGCACATGTTCATATCGAGACGATCGGATGGAGTGAACCCCAATCCATCGGAGGTGAAATCCACAGTCCCGTTGATGGCCAATTCACCATCCCCATTCTTAACGTAAATGAGCCTGGGCTGAGCAGTATTTGTTCTCTTCAAAGATCTTACTTGAACCTTCTTTCTTACCCATTCTGCGCATTCTTTAGCAATGGCAGCTTGTTTCATTTCGTTGCGGAGTTTTATCTCATACGCATTGCCGGAGATCCTCTTCTGGTGGTCGATGCAAAATTCTTTCGGAACCTCATTCTTCTGATCATCGACAAATGTAGGTTCAGTGAACAAGAGTTTCATTTCATCGATCTTGTTTAGCTCTTTCTTGAGAGATGAATAGGCATAGATAGTGAAGTAGGCAGAAATTGCAGACAACTTGGAACCGTTGCGGATGTGCTCTTTTAATTCCTCGTACACTTTTCCTTGTACCTTGTTGTCAATCATCTTTGACATGCCTTTTCCTCACCCTAGCGGGATATGGATAAAGTAGATCTTCTGAAGACAAGGGACCTTAAAACACGCCTTCCCGCATTCTCATATCGAACTGGTAATATAATAATCAATATGCATTCTTGATGATTCTTCGTCAAACAAGAAGATACTTATCAATACTGTTCAAAGGCTAGATGTCAAACATGCAAGATCCTAAATCAGCATTCTGAGTGAAACTTGTTATTTGCATCATCCAGAGGAGGTATAAGATTCATACTTCTCTACGTTATGAATCAAGACATATAAAATCTCCAATTTACGCTCACTAATATTCTCCACTGATGATTGCTCTCCGCCTATTCTTTCGATCCGGATATGTCGGAAGATGGGGGGTTTAGCATGTCAAACAGCAAGCGCAGCAAATTCATAGCGGCATCCGTTGTGATGGCTCTGTGCCTCTGTTCCTGC
>Ga0265295_1008805_pt1 | contig 11072 bp, 9 predicted proteins | sample Munlansysbiofilm_FD_192503 | JGI IMG/M metagenome (GOLD analysis project Ga0265295, IMG submission 192503) | Leachate microbial communities from a municipal landfill in Southern Ontario, Canada - Methane capture system biofilm | ecosystem: Engineered > Solid waste > Landfill > Unclassified ... | reverse complement strand
AGATAGTACTAAATATGAATGAGATAGCAATTAAGGAACATAGTCATAAATTGAAAAATCTGAACTTTGAAATGCCAAACGCACCATATTCAAACCGTTAGCAGTCAGGCTAAAACACGACAGAGCGACAATGAAACAACGAAAATAAAATGGGAAGAGAAATATCACTTTTTGCGGACTATCACCAAAAGGAAAACTCATTGACTAACTACTGTGGGTTACTTATGAAAATGCTTTATGAAGACAGCCCAAGGAAATTTGAAGAACTTTTAGCAACACTGTTAAAGACAGACACGAATATAATTGTTGGTCCGACCTTTACTCAACAAACAAAAACAGTTAAGAGTATTCCAGACTTAGCGATAACACAAAAATCATTTTCAGTTTTTTTTGAAACAAAGACAACTGATTGGTTCTATGAAGACCAAATTAACCGACATATTGCAGGGTTCAATCAAACGGCAGACGATAAAATCCTTTTTTTGCTTTCTAATTTTGAGAATGACAACTTAGAAGAACAGTTTGACAAAGAAATCAAGGAAGCTAAAAAATACAAAATAATTCTTCAACCTCTGACTTTTGAAGATTTTGTTGGTTCACTTGAGCAAGTATGTAATTCCGAATATTTGAGAAACTTACTTGATGAGTTTAAACTGTATCTTGACAGAAATGGTCGCCTTCCAAAGTGGAAATATTTACTTGATGTTGTAAGTTGCTCGGGAACTCTGGCAGAAATCGAACAAGGTGTTTATATGTGTCCTGACACAGGTGGTGCATACAGTCATAGACGAGCAAAATATTTTGGTCCCTATTCTTCTAAAAAAGTGGCTGACATTTTTGAAATAAATGCAATCGTTGTAATTGAAAAGAATTTAGGCGAAGCAAAAATCAAATGGAAAAACAAGAATATAAAAGATGAAATCTTAATTGAACAAGCAAAACAAAAACTGCAAAATTGGCAATGGAGAATTGAAGAAAACAAATCAGTTCCATTACAGGTATTTCTTCTTGACAACAGACAAGAAACAAACTTTGTAAAAGAAACGAGTGGTGGGATGTTGCAATCAAAAAAATACTTTTGGGACATAGCAACTGATTGTAAAAATTCACAGGAACTTGCAGAAAAATTAAGAGACAAAAATTGGGGTGAATATGAATAACGACCGACAGAAAAAAGAAGCCCGAACTGCTAACAGCACCTACCCAAAAGTGGCGGTTCAGTGGTTAAATCAAGCTTTGTGCTTCTATCAAATTTTGTGCTTAGTTGACAGTGAAGTGCTCCGAAATCGCCACCTTCGGGTAGCTGCAAAACGTTGTGTGCAACCCTAAAAAAGACACGACCGACAAAAAAAAGAACAGAAAAATGAAAGATAAATTGCCAACGCTTCGCAAAATCAAAAGAGCTGCATACCAACGCACAAAGCCGACACAATGCAGCACATTTGCTTTTGCCCCACCGCACCCAAGCCCACCCACCGCCCTACAAGAGGACAAAGGACAGTTTGAAGGCAATTTTTGACATTAACAGGATTATAAAAAGTAACTTTACAACCTAATTAAAGAATTAAATTTTAAGACAATATAATGGCTAAAACGGCAAAGACAGAACAAGAAGAACCACTAGAGAAAAAACTCTGGAAAGCAGCCGATAAGCTCCGTAAAAATATGGATGCTGCGGAATATAAGCACGTTGCTTTAGGTTTGATTTTTCTGAAATACATATCAGACGCATTTGAGGAACAATATCAGAAATTGGTAGCTCAAAAAAGTGAAGGTGCAGACCCCGAAGACAAAAACGAGTATGTAGCGGAGAAAGTGTTTTTTGTTCCTGCAACGGCTCGTTGGTCTTATATACAAGGCAGAGCAACACAACCAACTATTGGCAAAGACATTGATGATGCTATGGATGCCATTGAAAAAGACAACCCTTCTTTACGTGGTGTTTTACCAAAAGTTTTTGCTCAAGAGAAATTGGACAAGACAAGCTTGGGTGGGCTTGTAAACCTTATAGGTTCTGCAACCATAGGTACAAAAGAAGCACAAAGCAAAGATATTTTAGGACAAGTATTTGAATACTTCTTAGGCGAATTTGCTTTGGCGGAAGGTAAAAAAGGCGGACAGTTCTACACACCGCAAAGCGTAGTGAAATTATTGGTTGAAATGCTTGAACCTTATGAAGGACGAGTTTTTGACCCTTGTTGTGGAAGTGGTGGAATGTTTGTACAAAGCGAAAAATTCATCAATAAGCATCAAGACTATTACAAGAAAAAAGGAAAAGCAGGTTTAAGTTTAAACCCAGCTGACAGAATTTCCATTTACGGTCAAGAGAGCAACCAAACTACTTGGCGATTGGCAAAAATGAATTTATCCATTCGTGGCATTGACAGCAGTAATGTAAAGTGGAACAATGAAGGCTCTTTTTTAAATAATGCTCACAAAGATTTAAAGGCTGATTATATCATAGCGAATCCACCGTTTAATGATAGTGATTGGAGTGGCGAATTATTGCGTGATGATGCAAGATGGAAAGTATTAGGCGAAAAGCTAACACCACCCACAGGAAACGCAAATTATGCGTGGATTCAACACTTCTTGTATCATTTAGCACCCACAGGGCAAGCAGGTTTTGTTTTATCCAAAGGTTCCCTAACAAGCAACACAAAAGGCGAAGGCGATATTAGAAAGGCTTTAGTAGAAAAAGGTCTGGTGGATTGTATTGTAAATCTGCCAACTAAATTGTTTTTAAATACACAAATACCAGCCTGTTTATGGTTTTTATCAAGAAACAAAACTAATGGAGGTTTTAGAAATCGTGAAAATGAAATTCTGTTTATTGATGCCCGAAACCTTGGCTTTTTGGTAAACAAAAGAAATCGAGACTTAACTGATGAAGATGTTGACTTGATAGCAGGAACTTACCACAATTGGAGAAATAAAGAAGGAAATTATGACGATGTGGCTGGCTTTTGCAAATCAGCGACTATTGAAGAAGTTAGGAAATTAAACTACACGCTAACCCCAGGCAGATACGTTGGCTTAGCTAATGAAGAGGAAGACTTCAATTTTGAAGAACGATTTTTATTCTTGAAAGCTGAATTGGAAAAACAGATTGCAGAAGAAGAAGCACTGAACTCAGCTATAATTTCTAATCTTTCTAAAATCAAAATTGCAGAATGAGCGAGTGGAAAGAATATAATCTAAATGAAGTGTATGACTTTGCTTCGGGGCTTTCAAAAGGAGCTGCCGAATTTGGTTTTGGATACGGATTTCTTGGTTTTAAAGATGTATTTCATAACTTCTTTGCTCCTGATGAACTTACCAGTTTGGTAAACTCAACAGAAAAAGAACAAGAAAGTTGCTCCATAAAACGAGGTGATGTTTTCTTAACAAGAACAAGCGAAACAGATGAAGATTTAGGGATGAGTTGTGTGGCTTTAAAGGATTACCCTAAAGCAACATTTAACGGATTTACAAAGCGTTTAAGACCAAAAGGCAATGTTGAAATTTTATCTGAATATGCAGGCTTTTATTTTCGTTCTCCCAAATTTCGGGGTACTGTTTCTGGAATGTCATCCATTACCACAAGAGCAAGTTTAAACAATAGTATGCTGGCTCAATTGACAATTGATGTACCACCAATTCAAGAGCAAAAAGCTATTGCTGAAACATTATATAAAATGTATTCAAAAATCAACTTACTTTCTCAACAAAATGAAACACTTGAAAATTTGACAGATGTTTTTTATAGCCAACTCATTGAAAATAGTGATAGTGAAGAATGGAGGGAATGTAGTATCGTAGATTTACCCAAACTCTCACTATTAAAACCAGGATTAGAATCCTTTTCAGGAGAAAAAATTTATCTAGCTACAGCTGATATCCAAGACAAAATAATTGTAAATAGGAAGAATAAAATCACTTTCAATAAACGTCCGAGTAGAGCAAATATGCAACCTGTGAAAAATTCTATATGGTTTGCAAAAATGAAAGACAGTCCGAAATTTCTTTTGATAGATGGCTCAAATGAATCATTGATTTCAGAATTGATTCTTTCAACAGGATTTTATGGATTACAAGTTGGTGAAGGTCTTTACTATGTTTGGAAGTTTATTAATTCAAGCGATTTTTCTAATCAGAAAAACTCAAATATTAGTGGTAGTGTAATGGAGGCTTTAAACAATGAAGGTTTAAAAGGAATACGACTTAAATTTCCTCCCAAGCATTTATTAAAAATCTTTGAAGAAACTGTAACTCCTTACTATCTTAAAATATCAAACAACAATATACAAATACAAAATCTTCAAAGAATGCTTGATTCTTTACTACCTAAGCTAATGAATAGAGAAGCATACATTACAATCTAAACTAATAAATATGAGCAGAATAATAGCGCTTAAAGGAAGAGGGTATTCAGGGAAAACAACCACAATAAATATGTTGCCAAACATTTTATTGGCAAATGGCTACAGTCGTGTTGCAGGAATGTATCAAAAGCACGGTGGTGACTTTTTGGATGTCTTTGAAAATGGCAAACAGAGAGTTGGCATTACAAGTTCAGGCGATACTTATGATTTGGTTCACGATAGATTGACAGATTTAATTAATGCAAAATGTGATGTTTGTGTTTGTGCTTGCAGAACTTCAGGAGGTACTCATACTGCTATCTATAATTTTACTGGCTATACTTCACACTTTGAGCAAAAAACCTACGCTTCCACTCCTGCACAAGAACCCATTGTAAATGCGGCTGATGCCAACAAATTATTTTCGTTGATTTAATGCAAAGACTAAAATCCATATTAGCCAAACACAGTAATTGGGAGCCTTACAATGAATACATTGTAAGGATTGAAGGTTTTGTTTCTACAGATTTTACTTTGTGTATTGAAAATGCAAAAGCACTATTGGAGGGCATTTCAAAGGAAGTTTGTGCTAAAAAAGGAATTACGCTAGAAAAAGCCTCATCAATGAGCGGTTGTTTAAAAACCGCTTTCAAATCATTAGGCTATCCTTCTACATCAACCATTTTACAAATAGGAACTGCCATTGCCAATGTAGGACAACAAATGGGCAATTTCAGAAATGAAATTGGAACAACTGCACACGGAAAAACCATTGAAGAACTTCAAAAACGACAAAGTTCAATTCACGATTTGACTGGTAATTTCTTGATTGAAGCAACTTCAATTGTTTGTTGCTTTTTGATTGAAGCCTTTGAAACAGACCAACCATTAAAAGTAATTGAAGATGAAATTGATTATGATGAAAACGAAAACTTCAATGATTTTTGGGATGACCAATATGGTGAGTTTGAAATGGGTGATTATTCCTTTTTTGCTAGTGAGGTGTTGTTTAGCAATGACCCAAAGGCTTATAAAAATGAATTAAGAGCGTTTAATATGATTCCTAAAGACGAGGGCAATAATATAGATGTTTGAAATGGAGAAAATTTTAGATTTTAGCGAATGTATAAACCTATCAACTTCAAAAAAACACTTGGTTTTAGGTAATGGTTTTAGCGTGGATTTATTTCCTCAAATCTTCAATTATAAAAAATTATCTGAGAAAATAACTGACCCAAAAATCAAAGCAGTATTTAATGAATTTAATACATCTGATTTTGAGTTTGTGGTTTTAAAACTTACCGAGAGTCTTAAGGTCTTAAATTATTATGATTCTGAAAAAGACATATACAACTCCGTTAAAGATGATGCGGAAAAACTAAAGGAAATACTTATTAGTGTTATCACTCAATCTCATCCAGAAAACCCAACCTTGATTACCGATAATCAATATAAAAGTTGTTTTGAGTTTTTACAGCATTTTGAAGAAGGAAGAAAATATACATTTAATTATGATTTATTACTGTATTGGGTTTATATGCACTTTTTAGGAGACCCAATTACTCCATTGAAATCAGATGATGGTTTTAGAACAGATTGGGATGACGATTCAATGGTTACGTGGGAAATTGGTAGAGAACACCAACAAAATCTTTATTATATCCACGGTGCAATGCATATTTTCAAAGATGAAAAGTCGGTTATTCAAAAATATACTTGGCGGAATGGGAATAAAACAATTGGACAGCAAGTTAAAGAATCAATTGAAGCAAATAAATTTCCTGTTTTTATATCAGAAGGAACAACTGAACATAAATTGAAAAGAATAAAAGAAAATGGTTATTTATCTAGGTCATTTTCAAGTATTAAAAGCATCACTGGAGACATTTTTATTTTCGGACATTCCATTAGAGATGAAGACGACCACGTATTTGATATTATAAACACAAACAGGAGTTTGAAAAAGATTTTTATAAGTCTTTTCGGAAATAAAGATTCAGAAGAAAACAAGAAAATCATTCATAAAATCGCAGGGTGGAGGAATGAATACAATTTCAAAGGAAGGGAATACATTTTTTATAATTCCTCGACTACCAATGTTTGGAAAAAATATGAAAGTTAATGAAACCAATCACTGAAGATAAAATAGAAACATTTGCTTTAGAAGTGCTACAATCTACGGGTTGGGAGTATGTTCACGGCTTAATGTTAGCTCCCGGTGCAGAGAAAGCAGAAAGAGAAAATTTTGAGCAAATTGTTTTGGTGGAGCGATTACGCAAATCGGTTGCTGTATTGAATCCAACTATTCCGCAAGACGCACAGGAACAAGCCATTCAAAAGGTATTGCGAATATACTCTCCTGAATTGTTACACAACAACGAAACCTTTCATCAGCTACTCATTGAAAAAGTAAAGATACCTTATCAGCAAGACGGTTTTGAACGAAGCTATGAAGTGGCTTTGATAGATTTCGAAAATCCATTGAACAATGAATTTTTGTGTATCAACCAATACACCATTGTTGAGAACAATCAAAACAAAAGACCTGATGTATTGCTGTTTGTAAATGGCTTGCCTTTAGTGGTTATTGAACTTAAAAATGCAGCAGACGAAAATGCTACAATGCGAAAAGCATTTGACCAAATACAAACCTACAAAGCCACGATTCCAAGTTTGTTTACTTACAACGCCATTTGCGTAATATCTGACGGAATGGAATGTAAGGCAGGCAGTGTTTCGGCAGGTTTCAGCCGTTTTATGACTTGGAAAACAGCAGACGGTAAAAAAGAAGCATCAAGGTTTATCCCACAATTGGAAATTCTCCTAAAAGGAATGTTGAACCCTTCTACCCTTTTAGATTTGGTTCGCAATTTTATTGTATTTGAAAAGAGTAAAAAAGAAGATGTAAAAACTGGCATCACACAAATAGAAACCGTTAAAAAATTAGCGGCTTACCATCAATATTACGCAGTAAACAAAGCGGTGCAATCTTCCATTATTGCATCAGGAGCAAACGGAGACAAAAGAGGCGGTGTTGTTTGGCATACACAAGGTTCGGGAAAAAGTTTGAGTATGGTTTTTTATTCGGGAAAATTAATTACTGCTCCCGAAATGCAAAACCCAACTATTTTAGTAATTACTGACCGTAATGATTTGGACGACCAATTATTTGACACCTTTGCAAACTCCAAACAGCTATTAAGGCAAGAGCCTGTTCAAGCAAAAGACAGAGAACATTTAAAGGAATTGCTAAAGGTAGCAAGCGGCGGTATAGTGTTTGCCACCATTCAGAAATTTCTACCTGAAGACCAAAAATCGGTTTATGAGCAACTTTCTGAACGTAGAAACATTGTAGTAATAGCAGATGAAGCCCACAGAACCCAATATGGTTTTGAGGCATCCATAAAAGAAGTAAAAGACAAGGAAACCAAAGAAAAAATTGGAGAGCGTATTGCTTATGGCTTTGCCAAATATATGCGTGATGCTCTACCAAATGCCACTTACATAGGTTTTACAGGAACACCTATTGAAGGCACAGATGTGAACACACCTCAAGTTTTCGGACAGTATGTAGATGTGTATGATATTTCACAAGCCGTTGCAGATGGTGCAACCGTTCGAATTTATTACGAAAGTCGTTTAGCAAAAGTAAATTTAGATGAAGAAGGCAAACGCCTGATTGAAGAATTTGATGCAGAACTGGAACAAGACGAAGAAATCACAGACCAACAAAGGGCAAAAGCCAAATACACCAAATTGGAAGCGATTGTTGGAAATGAAGAACGCATCAAAAATTTAGCAAAAGACATCGTAAACCATTCTGAACAACGCCAAAAGGTATTTGACGGGAAAGGAATGATTGTAGCAATGAGCCGAAGAATTGCAGCCAATTTATACAAAGAAATTATCGCTCTAAGACCAGAATGGCACAATGACGATTTAAGCAAAGGAGTTATTAAAGTTGTAATGACTTCAACAAGTGCTGACGGGCCTGAAATGCAACGCCACAACACCACCAAACAACAACGTAAAAATTTAGCAGAACGAATGAAAGACCCTGCCGACCCTTTGCGTTTGGTGATTGTTCGTGATATGTGGCTGACAGGTTTTGATGCACCTTGCTTGCATACCCTTTACATTGACAAACCAATGAGAGGACATAATTTAATGCAAGCTATTGCAAGGGTAAACCGTGTTTTCAAAGACAAGCCAGGCGGTTTAGTTGTTGATTATTTAGGAATAGCAACCGACCTTAAAAAAGCGTTGTCTTTTTATTCAGATGCGGGAGGTAAAGGCGACCCAACTTTGGATTTAGAAAAAGCAATTGAATTGATGAATGAAAAATTTGAAGTCGTTCAGCAATTCTTTAATGAAGAAGCCAAAACACAAAAAGACATAGTAGCAGAAGAACCCGAAGCCTATTATGCCAACAGCTTTAAATTCAATTACAAGCGTTTTTTTAATGTAGAACCAAAAGAAAAAATGTCAATCATTCTACAATCAGAAGAACACATTTTAGGCTTAGAAGATGGGAAAGCTAGATTCATAAGAGAAGTAACCTTGTTAAGTCAAGCATTTGCCTTATCTATTCCGCATCCAAGAGCAATGGAAATCAAAGACGACATTGCGTTTTTTCAAGCTGTGAAAGCTCGACTTGTAAAATTTGAAGGTACTGGAGGTGGTAAATCAGATATAGAAATTGAAACAGCTATCAAACAAATAGTTGATGAAGCCATAAGTTCAGATAAAGTGATGGATATTTTTGAAGCAGCTGGTATGGAAAAACCAGACATTTCAATTTTATCTGATGAATTTCTTTTGGAAGTAAAGGGAATGAAGCATCAAAATTTGGCTTTAGAACTTTTAAAGAAATTACTCAATGACGAAATAAAAACTCGTTCAAAAACCAATTTAGTAAAGAGTAAAAAATTATTGGAAATGTTGGAGGGAGCAATAAAACGCTACCAAAACAACTTATTGACAACAGCCGAAATAATTCAAGAACTCATAAACATTGCCAAAGAAATTAAAGAATCTGACAAAGAAGGTGAACGCCTTGGACTGACAAAAGACGAAGTTGCTTTTTACAACGCTTTAGAAGTAAATGACAGTGCAGTAATGGTTTTGGGTGATGATCAATTAAGAGAAATAGCAAGAGAGATAACAGAAAAAGTAAAAGCAAACGCAACAATCGACTGGACAATAAGAGAAAGTGCAAGGGCAAGACTTATGGTTATCGTTAAGCGGACATTGACAAAGTGGGGTTATCCGCCAGACAAACAAGCCAAAGCAATTGAGACAGTTTTAAAACAAGCAGAATTAATGGCAGACTTCTTTACAAAGGACTAAGCCCACGCTATTGGTGGCACATTTGCAATTTCGCACAAGCCCACGCTAAAGCCAAAAATTGCAAAAGAGCCACCAAGCCAACGCACGACAAAATACCATTAAATGACTGACAAACAAGAGCATAAAACAGAAGGGCAGCACACAACAGCGGTTTTGCAAAAGTGGCGGTGCAGTGCTTCGTATGACAGTGAAGTGGTAAGTTCAAGTTCAGTCCTTCGATTGAAGTTTAGTGTTAAAAATCGCCACCTTCGCAAAGCCGCAAACCGTTGTGGTGCATTTGAATAACACCGAGAATAAAATATGATATTATCTTTAATTTTGATAGTTGTAGGCTTTTTGAGCCTAATTTTTGGAGCGAATTGGCTTGTTGACGGAGCTTCATCATTGGCGAAAAAAAATAATGTTTCCGATTTAGTAATTGGATTGACAATTGTTGCATTTGGTACGTCCGCACCTGAATTAGTTGTAAATTCAGTTGCTTCATTTAACGGACTTTCTGACATCGTATTAGGAAATATTATAGGAAGTAATAATTTCAACTTGTTCGTAATTCTGGGAATAGCAGGTTTAATCTATCCTATTACGGTTCAATCTTCAACAGCTTGGAAAGAAATTCCTATTTCATTAATTGTTGCAATATTACTATTTGTACTTGGCAACGATTTTTTTATCTATCAGAATCCTAAAATTTCAAGAGTTGATGGATTAATATTGTTAGTGGGTTTTACTTGTTTTATTTATTACGTTTTTCATCAATTGAAACAAGAAAAAACAGAGCTGATTAATTATGAACATAAATCAAATTTCAAAATTTGGTTTTTGGTATTAATTGGTATTTCTGGACTTATAATAGGAGGAAAATTAGTAGTAGATAATAGTATAAATATTGCAACTCAATTAGGCGTTAGTCAAAAAATAATTGGGTTAACGATAATTGCGGCTGGAACGTCATTACCAGAATTAGTTACTTCAATTGTTGCTGCCTTGAAAAAGAATAGCGATATCGCGATTGGTAACGTAATTGGTTCTAACATTTTTAATATACTGTTAATACTATCAATAAGCTCGTTTGTAAATCCTATTGAATATAATCCAAATTTTAACCAAGATTTATTAATATTAATTGGAGGAACAGTTTTTCTGATTATTGCAATGTTCACAGGAAAAAGAAAAAAACTTGATAGATGGGAAGCATTAATTTTATTAAGTTTTTATTTAGCTTATACAAGCTATTTAGTAATCAAAGAAATATAAAAAACGCACCACAACAATTAGGCATGATTATTCGGCGTAGCCGCATTAATCATGCCTGATGTTGGACTAAAACCCGTTGGTTAAGAGGTATGTGTTTTCAATTTGGAAGTGCCACTTTTGAGGTAG
>Ga0265295_1008800_pt1 | contig 11075 bp, 4 predicted proteins | sample Munlansysbiofilm_FD_192503 | JGI IMG/M metagenome (GOLD analysis project Ga0265295, IMG submission 192503) | Leachate microbial communities from a municipal landfill in Southern Ontario, Canada - Methane capture system biofilm | ecosystem: Engineered > Solid waste > Landfill > Unclassified ... | reverse complement strand
TTCCTCCTATATTTGGTTTTAGCGGAATGTCCTCCCAATTATATAGTTGTATATATGAAACAACTAATAAACTTAGTCTTTAACGACAATTCCCATGTTTATTGCCGTACCTTCGATAATTTTAGCTGCTGCTTCAATATCGTTTGCGTTTAGGTCTGGCATTTTGATCGCCGCGATTTCTCTTAATTGATTCCAAGTAATAGTTGCGACAGTATCAGTTTTTGAATTTCCTGCTCCTTTTTGAATTTTACATGCTTTTTTTAACAAATCACTTGCAGGTGGTGTTTTTGTTATAAACGAGAATGAACGATCATCATATACAGTAAGTACTACCGGAATAACACTACCGACTTGATCTTTTGTTCGATCATTAAATTGCACGCAAAATTGTTGAATGTTAACCCCTGCTTGTCCCAAAATCGGTCCAATTGGTGGAGCTGGTGTTGCTTTTCCACCCGGAACTTGCAGTTTAACAACGTTCTTAATTTCTTTAGCCACGAAAGACACCTCCTTATTTTCGTGATGTGGTCAACAGGAACCTTTTAGTTCCTCCCACTTTATATCCATTCGACACGCTGAAATATTATACAATAGAACTATTATTTAGTCAAGAATTTTTTACTAAGAATTAAATGTCATATTTTGAAGTGATTTCTGCTGGTTTCTTGATTAACAAAGTGATAATCGGTAACATTCCAAAAACGATGTTAAGAACAAAAATTCCGACAATTCCACCTATAAATAAATGCGGCGGAAGAACAAATAAAGTAAGATATTCACTTACTGAGGCTTGTAACCTTAACAAAATAAATGACATTGCGAAATAAGATATAACAGAACCGACTATCGTGAATGCGATAATCTCTGATAAGAAGATTTTATATATATCTCTTTTTGAAGCACCTATTGCGCGATATACTCCAATCTCTTTGATTCGGTTAAGCATACTAGAACGCATCATAAAATAGATGTAAATAACGATTCCAATTATTATAACTACTATTCTAGTTATCTTAAAACCATTAACAGCTAAAAGACTTGTTTCAAAATCATCATAGTAGTAATCGCCGGTATTTATTAATTCTAAATCTCTTGCAGCAAAATCTTGTACTGCCTTCTCCTGATCATCTACAAAGAAATAAACATTACCATAGTAGAAATTTTCAGAATCTAAAGATTTTTCAATCGCGTTTTGGTACGCTTGATTCGTAATTATAAATAAAAAACCGTTATAAGCTTGATCATTATCTGCTGGTTTATAAGTCCCAACAATTGTCATCTTTCCAAACGAATCTTGGAAATCATATTCATCCCCAACTTCATAACCTTCATAATCTGGAGCTAACATTTCATTATTAGAAGTTATATTTCTACCTGAAACAATCTCTATTTTCCCTTCAGCCTCTCCATAGGTTAATACCGAAAAATACTGATAAAACTCATGAAAAGCATAGATAGCATCATCATCAAGAATTAGTATTGGAGATTCGCTATTGACAATTCCAACAATCTCATATTTTATTTCTTTTTCTCCCCAACCTAAGGAAATAAACGATCCGATAATTTCTTCGTAACTATCTAATCCAATATCTTTAGCATTTTTCTCCTCAAATATTTCCTCAACTACCCACAAATCTAAAGCTACTTGATAGTTATTATTAGGTAAACCACCTTGTAACACTTCTACATTTTGATACTGCGAAACTTTTACTGGGTAAGAATCAAAATTGATGTTTGTATTTCCTTGATAATAGTCTTTATAGTTCAACTTTAAATAGACACTAGAGAAATATGGCGAAACTTCTATACCATCAATTTCGTTTAATAGACTTTCAAAGTTTATGCTTTGAATATCAGTTCTTGGATTCAACATCATAGTCTCTTTCGGATACTGTATGTAATCTTTTTGATCCATATAAGTTAAACTTCCAAACGAAGCGATTTGATAAGCTAATATCGCAGAGATAACCATGTAACCAAATAAAAATAACTTACTACTAAATTTTCTCTTACTAAATATTCTAGAAAAACCACTTTTTATCGCAGAAGACCATTTAATAAAAGATTTTCTATTCTTATCAGTCTTTATTTCTTTGAATGTTGATAGATCAAAGTCATATTCAGTAGCTTCATTTATTTCTCTTGTTTTATAATGCTCATCTAATAATTTAATTTCTGAATTATCACTTAAATACTTGATTTTTCTTTTTGAGTTTACTTTAATATATAGATTTCCTTTATACTCAATTAACTTAATATTTAAGTCTTTATCTTTTTCAGTATCATAATAATGTTCTATACCACTATCTTTTAGGCGATCATCGCTATTTAAGTCCTTTAAATAAATAATTCTTTCATCGTTATAATCATAAGCTCCTGAACTAGTATTTTCATAATCATTTACAATTTTTCCATCAAGAAGTTCAATTACTCTATCCGCATAAAAATCTACTAAACCTTTTTCGTGTGTTACCAATATAACTAGACGAGTCTCTGAAATTTTCTTGATAATACTCATAATTTCAAAAGTATTATTGGAATCTAAATTCCCTGTTGGCTCATCAGCTAAGACTACTTCAGGATCTTTAACTAACGCTCTTGCGATAGCAACCCTTTGTTGTTGCCCGCCCGATAAAGCTTTAACATTTCTTCTTCTATAGTTGTACATACCAACAGCTTCAAGAACGTAATTGATTCTCTCTTCTATTTCCTTTTTTTCATACAATCCAGCCATATTAAGAGCTAGTTCAATATTTTCGTAAACTGTTTTGGATAAAACGAGATTATAATTTTGAAAGATATATCCTATTTTCTCATTACGAAGAATGTCCCATTCTTGAGAATGATAAGTTCTAATCTCTTTATCATCAAAAATTATCTTTCCACTGTTAAATCCATCTAAGCCTCCTACTACATTCAAAAGAGTAGTTTTCCCACAGCCTGAAGGTCCAGTTAAAGCCACTAATCCTGTTTTAGGGAAATCTATTGAAGTGTCATTAATAACATGGATTTGATTTGATCTTCCTTTGTTATAATATTTACTAATATTTTTTAAACTTATCATAGGGCTACTCCAAATCTGTTTTCAATGTCTTTGAAACACTATTTGCAAATATCTTATTGCAATATCTTCTAGATATAAACAATGACATCAAAACTAATAAAATAAAATAAACGACATAATCAAAGAAACTATAAACAGTTAATGTTTCCAATAAATTAAAGTTCCCCTGAGAATTCACCGGTATACTAAGGGATATTGCAAGAAAAATAAAGAAAGATATCAAAACAATAAACAAGTTTTCAACATAAATAAATGTCTTAACTACATTTTGGTTAGCGCCTATTGTTCTAAAAATAGCATAATCTCTTAATTTTGTATTAATAATAATTTTGAAGATAATATAAGTTAGGAAAGTAGATGCGAAAATAGTAATAACATTTACAATAATCATTCCTACTGATTCCATAATTCTCATCAATCCCATGAACTCATCCATAGAAGAGGCATTATACGGATAAACAACCTGATACTTAAGATTAATACCCTCTCGATCATTAGCGATGTCTTGAGCCAAACCTTCTGCATCTACAACCTTATTAGCCATAATACTTACTTGATATATCTCGTCATAAAAAATCTCATCATAAGTTTCCTGATTAATAAATATTGTATAATCATCAACATCTTCATCTACTATCACGTTAATATCCAGTTCGTTTTGAACATAATAGTCTTCAACAGATAAAGTACCATCATATTCACAAGCTCCGCCAAAACAAGTTACTCTGTATTTACCGTTTCCTAATCTTAATTCATTTTTGTTTAAACTGTTATCGATTTCAAAACTTGAATGTTGGATAATATTATTAATTGATTCAGAAAAACTTAAATAAATTGTTCCATATCCCATTGAGTAAATATCTTTTCTCAAAACTTCCCAAACATCATCAGAAACAAACACAAAATTACTATGTTCAGCTAAAGAACCAGGAATTATATCATTATCAATAATTCCAGATATTGTAAACACTAATTTAGTTTTCTCACCTCGGATATATTCAGTCAAACTGGTTTCATGTAAATCATTAGTACTATCTTTATATTGATCACTGATAGCTAATATTACTTCGTTGTTTTCATCAGGATATTGTCCTTCAATATATCTTATATCATCACCTAAAAACGATAAAGGTAAATAGATTACTTTTATCAAATCATAAATATTATCATCAATAATTAAATCTCTAGATTGATCCATTACATAATCGAAATTAATCAAATCTTTTACGTTATTTTTATCTTTAAGGTTTTGAAGTTCATCTAAAGTAAAAGCTTGATTATCAGCTTTTTTAACAACTATTCTATCTGGATTAATATAATTAAAGTAAGTGTTTTCAAGAATAGTCTGATTTTGACTTATACTAACATACCCTCCGTAAGCAAGTCCTACAAACAAAGCAAAAAATGTAAAAATCATTAACATTAATATCGTTTTCTTTGGAACCGATAAAAGATTATTTAAAGATATCTTTATCATTGTCCAAAGATTCATTTTATATTCTTTATCTTCTAACTTAGGCAAATCTTTCTTTTCAGCCTTCTTAATTTCTCTATCTTCAACTATCTCCCCATCATATATCCTTATTTTCCTAGTCGCGTATTCTTCTACTTGTGAAAATTCATGAGTTACCATAATAACTAACTTTTCTTTAGATATATCAGCCAAAAGTTGAATAATTTGTTTTGCGGAAGCAGAGTCTAAATTTCCAGTTGGCTCATCAGCAGCAATAATAGGACAATCTTTAGCTAGAGCTCTGGCTATAACTACTCTTTGCTTTTGTCCTCCGGATAATTTAGTCGCTTTATGTTTAGCGTGTTTTTCAAGACCTACTCTCTTGATAATTTCCATTGCTCTTTTTTTAATTTTATCCTTAGGATACCCAGACAACAATAAAGGCGCTTCGACATTCTGCAAAACAGTATAAGAATCGATTAAGTTGTACTCTTGAAATACAAAAGCAATGTATTTTTTACGATAGTTTTCTTTTTCACTCACAGAGAAATAAGAAGTTTCTTCACCATTTATATACATTTCTCCGTCTTCATAAGAATCTATTCCACTAATTACATTTAAAAGGGTTGTTTTACCTGACCCGGATTCACCAACCACTGCTACAAATTCATTGACATGTAACTCTAAGTTTATTTTCCTTAATCCTAGAGCTATTACATCATTAGAATTGTAATATTTGGAAACATTGACTAATTTAATCATTATTGATATCCTCCTAGCAATTAACTGATTAATTATATCATAGAAATTAAATAACTTAATTAGATTTTCTTTCTAATATCATTTAAATATAAGATTAACACATCTATTATAAATAAAAGTTTTGACAAATTAGTGTCAAAACTTTTTCTTTAATTATAAACTTCAATTTGATTTCTACCTTTTTCTTTAGCTTGATACAAGGCTTGATCAGCAAAATCCATCATTAATGCATAAGATTCATTTTTCTTTGGGATTTCACAATTAATTCCAATACTTACAGTCAAAAATTCGTTTGTTTTTGATTTTTCATGTTTTATTTTCTTTCTTTTTAAAGAAGATACAATCTTTCTAGCTATTCTTTTTGATTTAGTTAAATCACAATCATTAATAATTAGAACAAATTCATCTCCTCCAAATCGAGCAGCTAAAGCATCTTCACCTTCAATTGATTTACTTAAAATATTGGCTAACTTAATTAAAGCTTCATCACCAACAAGATGACCGTAAAAATCATTATATTCTTTAAAGTGGTCAATATCAATAATCATCATACAAACTTTACACTTATGCTTGGATGCATGCAAAACAGATGATTGTGCATAAGAATCAAGTTTTATCCTGTTAGCTATTTTAGTTAAACCATCAATATCACTTAAGGCTTTTATCTCTTCGTTGATTCTCTTTAACTCATTAGTGGCTTCTTCTAAACTATCAGTTTTTTCTCGTAATCTCTTATTCATTTCTTGGTATGCTTTACTTTCTTTCATAGCATCCCAAGCTTTGATTTGAAAGTCTATGCTTTTTAAGCGATGTTCTTTCTCTTGAATTTCTTTATTATGTCTTGCTTGAATACTCAAATTGACAAAATTACAAGCATTCTCAAATTCTTTAATATTCATGTATATTGTTGAAAACAAATCATAGATACTAATCAATAAACGATTATCTTGTAGATTGTTAACTAAAACAAGGGCTTGATTTAGATGAACTAAAGAAACCTTTAGTTTATCTTGTCTATAAAATAATTCTGCCAAATCTCTTAGAAGTCTTGCTTGGGATATTGAATCATTACTATTGTGATACACTTCCATTGCTTCTTTAAAATATTTATGAGCTAAATCATATTCCTGGTGATCGACGTACAATAACCCAAGATGTCTTAAAGAAAAGCCTTGAATAATATGATTCCCTAGTTCTTCTGAAAGCTGGATACTCTTAGTTAAAAAATCTATCGCTTCATCATACTTCTTGCTTTCATAATATGTTACACCTATGTTAACTGTAGCGTACATCGCTACTCTTGTAAAATTATTATCTTGAGATAAGTGAAGGCATTGATTATATGAATCTAAAGCTTTCTTGGTATCACCTAATTCACGATATATTTCACCAATATTGTTGAATATCATAGCTTGAGATTCAAACCTTTCTAACTCTTCACATGCGGAAATTGCCATTCTGTAGTAATAAAAAGCTAAATCGTAAAGTTTTAAATAAAGGTGAACGTTTCCTAATATAGTAAAAATCATTGATTGAGCTAAAATTTCTTCTTCTTGGTCAGCTAGGTTTAGTGACTCTCTAAGTCTATCGATAGAATCATACAACTTTCCTTGTCGATACAGGCTTTCCCCAAGATAAAACAAGGAGTAAATTTCTCCTTTAGTGTAGTTATTTTCTCTTGATAAACTCAGGGCTTCTTTGGCAGTTTTATATGTCAACAAAGCATCCTTAGACGATGTCGTATTAGCGTGTTCGTTAAGCTTATCTATTTTTTTAAATATCTCCGCTTTTTCAGGATTATTTAACAAATCTATCTACTCCAATATTATTATTTTTTAGTAACTTGATTTTATCATACATCATTATTTTTTAAAAGTACATACTTACTTTTAACAGCAAAACGGTTTTTTTATTTATAATTACGACAAGTTTTCACTTCTTCACTTTTAAATATACAAGTATAATTATATAATAATACCATATAAATAATAACTGGGGTGATAAAATGATTGATCCATTTGAGTTTTCAAAATATTTAACTATCGGATTTTTAGCAATTTTAGTAATGGCGATGATAATCGGATATCTTAGAGGAACTAAAAAATCCTTGTTTTCTTTGATAGTAAACATTATTTTTATAGCTTTCTTCTTTTTAACTATAAATACGGTTGTAAAATTTTTGTATGATACCCCCATACCTTATTTATCTATGCTTACCACCCAAATTGGTTTATCTATTGATACAACTAATCTTACTGTTAGTGAAGTAGTTCATTCTTTCGCAACCGAATCTATTGGTGCTGAAATTGGTAATTTATCACCTAATCTAATAGCTTTTTTAGATGCGGTAGTCTTATTTGTTTTAAAAATCGTTTACGCAATTATTTATTTCACATTAATCCAAATAATATATAAGTTCATTATGTTTATAATTGGTTTGATTTTCTTAAGAAATAAAAAGAAAAGAAAGAAAACTGTTAAAAGTAGAATTACAGGTACCTTTATCGGTTTATCAAACGGATTATTAACTATTTTTGTTCTATTAATTTTCTTTGGTGGTTTGGTTAATATATTATCTAACGGCATTGGTTTAATTGACAATGTAACCAATAGTGGAATTGTTGACCTTGAATATAAACCTAGGGAGGAATTATATGATATTCATTCCTCAGTTATTGAAATGGCAGATATCCCTAGTGAACCAAGTGAGATGTTAAATCTTATTAAGGGATTAACAAATGCTTACTATAGCAACCCATTTATTATTATGAACTCAAAAATTCAAATACCTATAGAGGAATCTGAAGAAAAAGAAGAGTTAAGTCTTTATCTTTTTGATGAAGTTCTTTCTATGGAATATAAAGAAGAAAGAATAGCTTTTAGAGAGGAATTATTAACTGTTTTTGATACAGTTGAAATAGCTCTTGATACAGGTGTTATTCAGTCTAAAGATATTAAAGACCTTACTGGAAATGAAGTCAGAGATATTTTTGATTCGATTTCTCAATCAAATTTATTAAAAACCATTATACCTTTATCTATCGAAGTTGGGTTGTCAATGTTGTCGGAGGAAGAAATAGATATTGATACTGATTCCTTGTATGAAATTGAATGGGAAACAGAATTGATGTTATTGGGAGAAATCGGAGCTTCTACTCTTGACATATTGCATGCCGCAAATCTTTTTGAAAAAGATCCAGACCTTTCTGAAACAACTTTTGATGGAGATGAAATAGAAGGCATCTTTACAGAAATAGGACAGTCAGAATTAGTTAACTTAGCCGCTTATAATGCATCTCAACCTCTTCTAGAAATGCTTGGCGATGATATCGAATCAATAATATACATCCCCGATGATATTGTATGGGAAGAAGAATTTAGCGCAATTGGATCAATAGTCGGCGAGTTTTTTAATACCGGAATAAAAATAGGAGATCTTGAAAGTGGAGATCCTATGAAAATATTAACTACTGTAGCTGGAATGGACTTCACTACTATATTAAACTCTCAAATTATAACAAATGCTTTAATCAACATACTTAAAGGTGATACTGCTATAAATCTAAATATTCAAGGTTTAGTTATTCCGACAGATATTTTATGGTTAGATGAACTTGATGATGATGGTAATATCATTAATTTTGGTGAGTTAAGAAATATTCTTCTTGCAATTAACTCTCTTTCTACTCAACTTGAAAATATTGATTTTGAAGATTTAGGAATAAATACCATTTCAGAATTAGACGCTGACGCTATTAACGCTATATTTGAATCAAAGATTCTTATAGCTAGCATAACAGAAGTAATCAAAACTATGAATTTAGGTGAATATAACTTAATAATTCCAGATGATGTTTTTGACTTAGAAGGTTATATTAAAAAGATAGAATTAGAAAGTTTAGTTGACGCTACTATTATGGCAGCTAAAAAATTAAAATGTGATGATGGAGATGAAGAGTGTGAGGTTTTAGGATTTGATATCACTAAAGTCACAAATCTAGAAGGAACTGATATTGATACGATGTTAGTATCAAAAATTCTTTCAGCTACTGTCGGAAATCTCTTAATTGATTTAAGTCAAGATATGCTAGTTATTCCAAATTCAACAATGGTAGAGATTTTAGTGTCAAATGAACCTTTAGACATTGTCGGAGCTTTAGAAATTAAGAATATTCTTTTGGCTGTCGGAGCTTTAGGCATAACTGATATAAATGATATAGAAATAACTCCAGAACTTTTAAATAATATTGCTTTAGCAAGTGACCCTTCAAAAATAGATCCAGTAAAAAGTGAGAAGTTATTTGCTTCTAAGATAATTAACGCAACAATATCTGACATGCTCATCGATATGACAACAGGCGAAGAACAAGTACTTGTTATACCATACACTAGTTATACTGATTTAAGTGTTAGATATTTTGAAGATGAAGATTTGGATATTGAATATATTTCAGAAGATGAACTCACTAATGTTTTAGAAGCAATTTTAGCTTTAGAATTAACAAGTTTTGATGATTTTGAACAAATAGAAGATTTTGATATCTTTATAAAAAATTCTGAAGTTATATTAAACTCAGCTATTCTTCACGCAACTGTCTCTAAACAAATTATAGACCTTAGTCCTGATACAATTACTGTTCCATACTACGATGAAGATGCGGTTTCAATAAGGGTTATGAAAGGCGTTGTTGGAAAAGAGACTGAATATATATTAAAAGATGAGCTAAATGCTATTTTTGACGCTTTATCAGTTTTAAATATTACAACTATTGAAGATATATCTGAGGATATAAATCTAACTGATGTTTTAGCTGATGAAGCTAATTATTCAATATTATTAGGATCGGCTATCGTTCAAACAATAGTTAGTGAACAGTTGATTCAACTAAACACTGATGAAACCTTAACCGTTCCATATTTCGCGGAAGATAATTTAACTGAAATTAGAAAGACTGTTGGAGTTGATTCAACTAGCACGGAATATATAGTTTATGATGAATTGTATAACATATTAAAAGCTTTAAACGTACTAGGAATAACTGACATTACAACTTTTGATGGAAAAATTGATTTAAGCTTACTAAATGCCCCAGAAGCTAGAGCTGATGTTTTAGGTTCATCTGTAATCCAAGCGACAATTTCAGATAAAGTAATTGAACTAGAGACAACTGATGGTACTTTAGTAGTCCCTTATTTAGCTGAAGATAATTTAACTGAAATCAGAAAGACTGTTGGAGTTGATTCAACTAGCACTGAATATATAGTTTATGATGAATTAGATCAAATATTAATTGCGTTAAATACTTTAGGTATTACTGATGTAGATAAGTTTGATGGTAAAGTTGACTTAAGTTTATTAAGCACATCAGACAATAGACTAAACGTATTAAGTTCAGCGATTATTCAGGCTACTATCACTGATCAATTAGTTGATATCGAAGTTAAAGGTCAACTTGTTATACCTTATTTAGCCGAAGATAATTTAACTGAAATTAGAAAGACTGTTGGAGTTGACTCAACTAGTTCTGAATATATTGCATTTGATGAATTAGATCAAATTTTTATAGCACTTAATACTTTAGGTATTACTGACCCAGCTACTTTTGATGGCAAAGTTGACTTAAGTTTATTAAGCACATCAGACAATAGACTAAACGTATTAAGTTCAGCGATTATTCAAGCTACTATCACTGATCAATTAGTTGATATCGAAGTTAAAGGTCAACTTGTTATACCTTATTTAGCTGAAGATAATTTAACTGAAATTAGAAAGACTGTTGGAGTTGATTCAACTAG